>ERZ857922.468-NODE-468-length-61957-cov-5.254838_pt1 | contig 61957 bp, 82 predicted proteins | sample MGYA00519579_ERZ857922 | MGnify/ENA primary metagenome ERZ857922 (study PRJEB31778, sample SAMEA3449375) | human gut metagenome | biome: human gut; feature: human-associated habitat; material: faeces | place: United Kingdom | collected 2010/2012 ... | reverse complement strand
TCCGATGACCCACAGTAGGATCTGGCGGATTTCCATCTGACGCGGCAGCTTCACGGGAGCGGGATTTACCGGATTGAGTATTTCGTTGAGTTCGGCGGCTGCTAAAAAACGTCCGTCGCGAATCTCTCCCACCGAGTCGATCCGGACGACTCCGTCGGTGCGTGCGGCGGCCAGCCAGCGGCCGTAAATCTCCCAGGCTTGCGCTTCGTCTTTGTTGCTGCTCTGTGCGATCAGTGTAACGATGCTTGTGAATTCGGGAAATTCAGACTCTGCATAAATTACCAGATTTACTGGTGGGGTGAGCACACTCTTTTTCTCGATCACGGGTGCCCGCATAATGACTTTCAGCGAGCCGATATCGGGCAGGTTAATGCTCTGGCGGCGAACCAGGGCATTGAATATGAGCATACTGATTGGGTCCATGGTCTCTGTTGTTATGGGGGTTCTATTTTCGTTTCGCAGGGGTGCTGGAAAAACTCTTTTTCAGCGGTGCGGGATCGAGCGGAGGTTTGCGCAATGCGCACCAGAGGATCACGATACCGGTCAGGATAAACGGAATACTTAACAGCTGTCCCATATTCAGGAGCATATTCACTTCGAAGTCTTCCTGCGGATTCTTGATGAATTCGATCAGGAACCGTGTCCCGAACAGCACGATCAGGAAGAATCCAAACATCAGGCCGGGACGCCGGCGGGCGGTGTCTTTTTTGTAGTACATCCACCACAGGATAATGAACAGCACCAGGTAGCAGAGCGCTTCGTAAATCTGGGTCGGATGCACCGCCGCCGGGGCGAACTCGTTCACCCATTTGGCCGAGCGGACGAACTCGAAACCCCACGGCAGAGTCGTCGCCATGCCGAAAATCTCCGAATTGAAAAGGTTGCCCAGACGCACGACGGCGCCGCCGATACCCACGGCGATCATAATGCGGTCCAGCGACCAGACGTAAGGCAGCTTGTTCTTGCGCGAGAAGAGCCAGAGACCGATCAGCAGGCCGATGGCGGCGCCGTGGCTGGCCATGCCGCCGTCGCGGAAGCCCGTGATGATGGTCCACGGCCTGCTCAGGTACTCCATCGGGTCGTAGAACAGACAGTGCCCCAGACGTGCGCCGAGGATCGTCGCCAGCGTACCGTATATGAATATAGACTCGGAGACTTTCGACGGAAGTCCCTCGCGTTTGCAGAAATTATCGAAGAATTTGGCGCCGATCAGGATTGCCAGCGCCCACATCAGGCCGTAATAACGGATGTCGAGCGACCCGATGGAAAAAAACACCGGATTGAAATCCCAGACGATGCTTAGCGGTTGTATCATATTACTTGGAATGGGTTCTATGGATTTCTGCCGTTATTTGATGTCCTGCAGATTTACTTTCTTGAGCGTGAACGAGAAGGTGCTTCCCACGCCCAGTTCGCTGCGGACGGTGATACGCTCGCCGTGCGCCTCGACGATATGTTTCACGATGGCCAGACCGAGTCCCGTGCCGCCCTGCTCGCGCGAACGGCCCTTGTCCGTGCGGTAGAAACGTTCGAAAACGCGCGGCAGGTCCTCCTTGCCGATGCCCGAACCGTTGTCCTCGACTTCGATCAGGATTTTGTCGAGCATGTCGCGGAAATGGACGCGCGTCTGTCCGCCCTCCTTGCCGTAACGGATCGAATTGATGATCAGGTTTACCATCACCTGACCGATATAGTGCTTGTCGGCCAGCACCCAGAAAGGCGACGGCAGGTTTTCGGCCCCTTTGACCGAAATCTTGATCCCCTTTTTGTCGGCCTCCATCTCGGCCTGCTCGGCGATCTCCTTGGTCAGCGCAACGATGTCGAACCGCTCCATCTTCAGGCGGTTCATGTTGCTTTCGAGTTTGGAGATCGTATCGAGGTCGTTCACGATGTTGATCAAACGGTCGATGCTCTTTTCGGCCCGTTCGAGGTATTTGCGGTTGATCAGCTCGTCCTCCAGTCCGCCGTCCAGCAGCGTCGAGATATATCCCTGAATATTGAAGATCGGGGTTTTCAGCTCATGCGCCACATTGCCGAGGTACTGTTTGCGGAACTGCTCGGTCTCCTTCAGGCGGGCGATCTCCTTGTCGTTGGTATCGGCCCACGCCGTAAGCTCCTCGCCGATATTCTCGACGTGCTTGTCCTTCAGCTCCGAAAAAATCTCGTTGGTGTGCACGTCGCGCGAAAGGACGATCGAATAAATCGGCTTGAGCTTGTAGGCCACGTACTTGCGGATGATGAACAGCGCCACGAGAGCCATGACGACGAAAACGCCGGCGGCGGCGCAGAGCGTCATCCACCAGACCACATCGAGCAGGGTCGTCGTCACGGCGACGATGACCGCAGCGAGGAGTGCGACCAGAAGCGACGCCCCCTCCTTTGTTTTAATATACACCATAGCTACTTCGTATATTGTTGCATGAGACGGGCGATGTATTTGCCCACGATATCAAATTCGAGGTTTACGACCGAGCCGACTTCGATGCGGCAGAAGTTCGTATGCTCGAACGTATAGGGAATGATCGCCACGCGGAAGCTGGATTCCTTCGAATCGCAGACCGTCAGGCTCACGCCGTTCACCGTCACCGAGCCTTTCTCCACGGTGCAGAGACCGCCGCCCTGCGGTTGGTATTCGAAAGTGAAGTACCAGCTGCCGTCGGCGTCTTCCTTCGCGGTGCAGACGGCCGTCTGATCGACGTGCCCCTGCACGATGTGGCCGTCGAGCAGCGCATCGGGTTTCATCGAGCGTTCGAGGTTCACCAGATCGCCCGTCTTCAGCAGGCCGAGGTTGCTTTTGTCGAGCGTCTCCTTCATCGCGGTAACGGTATAGGTGTCGTCGCGGATGTCCACAACTGTCAAACATACGCCGTTATGTGCTATGCTCTGATCGATTTTCAGCTCTTTGCAGAAGTCCGCGCGAAGCGTAAAATCCTTGTTCTGACGGTCGGTGCGGATCTCCACGACCTCCCCCATGCGTTCCACGATACCTGAAAACATACTTCTCAACTGTTAATTATCAACTTGCCTTTTACCTTGTAGACCGACTTTATGTCGCTGACATTCAGAATTATGTCGTCATAATTCTCTTTGTCTCCGGCCACCAGACGGAGTTTATCCTCCCCGTCGGAGAGCCGAACTATCCGCAAAGTTACAATTTTTCGGCTGACAATCACATATTCGCCCCCCGGAATAATCGCATCCGGGTCCACGGCTTTCAGCAGGATCACCGCACCCGGCGGCAGCGCGGGTCCCATGGCGCGTCCCATGTAGCACATCGCCAGATCGCACTGCCCGGCCTGCGGCACCATCAGGCTGCTCTCGGCTTCGAGATGCGCGACATGGGCGATGGCCTGTTCGACATCCACATTATAAAAAGGTATCTGCACGCCGCGCAGCTTTTCGTCGGAGAACATCTGTCCTTCGCCCGTCAGCAGCCACAACTTGTCCACCTGAGGAAATTTAGAGACGATTCGGTCGGCGACATCGAGTGATATGCCGTTGTTGCCACGTTTGATCTGATAAAGGTTTTCCCCGCGGGCCAACCCGATATAACGCGCAAAATAGTTGGTCGACATGTTCGCCCACTTGATTACGGCCTCGATTCTTTGCCAATTATTCTGCTTTTCTCGCATTTTTTTAGCAATAATTAAAAAAAAATTTGCATCTTTGCACTCCCGGTCCCGTAGTTCAATGGATAGAATATAAGATTCCGGTTCTTACGATATGGGTTCGATTCCCGTCGGGACTACAACTTAAAATAAGCAATCATCTGATTTAAAGATGGTTGCTATTTTTATTGTTGATATTTTCGGCGTGTTTTTGGCGATATAATACCCGTTTAACATTTACTTACCCAAACTTCGTGATCGGCCTTGTGCTTTGATTGCGTCCACTTCATTACGCAAATATAGCACTTTTCGTCCTATTCTTATCGGATTTAGACACTTTTCTTTCTCCCACCTATGTAATGTCGGATAGGACACCCTCAAAATTCCAGAAGTCTCCTCGCGGGTGTAATATTCCATCTTATCCCCCATAGCAGCCTTGACAGCACTAAAGGTTTTTTCGGCTATACTATCACCTGTTTCCTGAATGAGTGCATTCGCAAAGGTACGCAAATCAGATGCACGAACCAAGAACATCGCATCCGCTTGCCGATCTTGCATGACTTGCATAAGTATACTATCCATATCCTATTAAATAAAAGGCAGCTTCTGCTGCCATCCGTCGATATATTTTCTGATTACCTTTTTTATCCCACGCCATAATATCGGCTGAGATTTATGACACTTGAAGCGATAAGAAAATGAGTGATTAAAATGAACCCCAAGTTCTTTGTCTTTGGCGACAATTGATTCTAACAACTCGATCCTGCTGAAATCTATATTAACCTCCGATTCATCGCGTGCCCCACCTTTTCTTTTTTTCTTGATCCCCATTGCACATCCCGAATTTAATCACTACCTTTATCCTGCGTGTAGGGGTGATCTTTCGGGATTGCCTCTTTTTTATTTCTTCTCCAGCTCTGCAAGGAGGGCGTCGGCAAGGATAATCGCAGAACGAGCAACTGCTACGTCAGCCGGCATGTCCTTGTATTCGTCTTTAACCTTCGCACCAGTAGTAATAGCTGCATGAAATACGACTGGCATTATTTGCCCGGCATACACCCGCCGCCAGTACTCCCGGTCAACTGGTAAGGATTCCTTACAAGTTGGGGTATCAACTGTCAACTTTTCTTTGACAGTTGGTCCGTACTCTCCCCGCGCCAGCTTCTCGGCGTAGTCGTCGTCGCGCATCATAAGATCATCTGCGCAAGTCTTATTATGTATTATTTTTCCTGCTTGGCTATAATACTGCACCCGTTCCTCATAACCCGCATTCACTAAGGCTACCATCCTGCAATCACTATCTCCCCGGCGGTCATAGCATATAATTCTTGCCTCCAGCCCACTTCTTGTGCACACCGGCGCCCCTGCTTTGGCAGCTTCAAGATCAAAAGTTCTCATAATCATTTCAGTTTTTCGAGATTTTGCCAGAAATCTCGCTATTTCAGTAATTCATAAAGTGTTTTATCCTTTGCTATCGTCCCGATTTTCACCCGTTCCGCCTCTTCTTTGGTGTCGAACTTTAGCACCATTTTTTCGCGTATTGGACATCCATTGTCCCGCCAGATTACATCGACCATAAGATGCCACTTTCCATTCCAAAATGCGGGTCCCCCGAATATCTCGGCCACGTAAGCATATATTTTACGGGTAACTATTTGACAGATCAAGTCGCTCATTTCACCAACTCAAATTCGTAAACCACGACCCACGGATTCGATTTCCACGTACCCCGACCGGAAACCTTGTCGATCAGGGCGGCGAAGGCTTGGCGGGGAGTAGGGAATAATTTCCAAGTTCTGCCATCCTCGGTATCTACATACGATTCTTTGCTCCAATCCTTGCATTGTATGCCGGGAACATAATACCCAATTATCCCGCCTACTACTCCCTCTTTCATGCAGTCCTCGTCCGAAATATCCTGCAACCGCTCACACCGGATTCCCGTGATGCGGATTTGGTGGGGCATCAGGCCGGCCCTAACGTACATTTTATTGCGCCAGCCTTTGACTGTGGAAAGAAGTTGAAAGGCGTCAAGGTCGGGTAGCCATATGTAATGTTTCGGGTTTAGGCCGATCCGTTCATAGCTCTGCGCCACGGCCACAACGTCGCCGACCTTGTATTTGGTCTTATAGTGATATCCCCCATCATGCAATCTTACGCCGTTGCCACAATACTTGCAATATATACCGCCTGTGTCTCGATCTACTACCAAAGACATAGGCTCATCCGACCAATTGGCACCCCAACAATTTTTGTGTACGGTGGCGCAATCTTTCGGCATTGGGTCAATCAACCGCCTCGTCATGATATTTCGGCCCTCGATAACCGCATCCGTCAGTCCGTAGCGGTCGTTAAACATTATCTTCTCCATTGCTCTGCTGTTTTATAAGTTTCTCTTTTAAGTTCCAAACCCTCATACATCCAAGCCGGGCCGCGGTAAGTTGCTCTTCAAGGAACAATTTACGACCACCCCGATGCGGCCAGCCACCGCCGTAATGTTTGATATTACCCTCTTCGGACACGCATAGCACTGGCGGGCGACCTGCGCCATATTTCTCCTGCAAGAACTCCGCAACTCGCGCGGAAATTGATTCCGGGACGCAGTAGTAAAAGTTGTAGACGCGCGGATCGTCGTGTTCATGCCCTTTCTTGAAATCGGCTTTGAAATCCGCCCACGACCGTTTGATCTCGATCTCGGTCAAATACCCAGACTTGGTAATTACTACCAAATCCGCCTCGTAATTGAGCAGACCCCACGAAAGATTGGGAATAAATATATCCTGCCGCTTGTTCCAAATCCCGCTATTGCGTAATGCGATCTGAATTTCATCGACTGTTAGTTTCGTGTCCATATTTACGCTTGGTATAGTTGGTTCACTCGGCCGATCTCGGCGGCGATAAGAGCACCGGACTCGGCAAGGAGGTTGACCGCCTCTACATTTTTGGAAGGGCGTCCGGAAAATTCAACCAGCATTTCTGCGCGCGCAACCATGTTGCATGCCCCCTCCAACTTGCCGAGTGAGGCAAATATTTTAGCGCGCTCCTCCGCAATCAGTTCGATTCCTGTTTTCATGGGATTCTATTTCTTTTTTGAGTTCTTCGATTGATTTTCTGACCCGTTCGTGCATCTCCACGGCGCGATACCCAAGCCAAACAGTGACGATTCCGAGGATTGAAAGCAACACCCACGCTATAATTTCAGTCTTCATTTTTTATATCCGTTAGACACTATCCACTCAATACGGTTGCACAGAAGTTCTATCAGGTTATCGCCCATTTCATCCCCAATATTATCGGCTTCTAATTGGGTAAGTACGGGGGTGTAACAGAATCTCCATCCACCGCCAACCACTGCTTTCAGTGTCAGTTCGTAAGTGTTGTGGGCGTCCTGAATCACATTCGGAAGCACCTTTTCCAGCAGGTCGGCGACCGTGAAGGCGGGAATAAAGGATTCAGGAAATTCTTGATAGGCCAAAATCTTATCCAGCTTACAACCCTGCCAAATATTAAGCTCGTAGTTTATTTCGTCTACCGCACTACTAACCCATTCCCACACCATGCTCGCCTTATCCGCGGGCACTTCCAACTCGATCAGCCGCTTCGACTGCTCGATGCTCGTTACTTGGTCTTTCATAATTTGTAGTTTTTGAATTCAACACTCTTGAAAATAGCCTTGTGGTTACACCAACGCGCCAGCCGTTTTTGCTCCTTCGTCGGCTCAATGTTATTATCGAAATCCCGGTAAGGCTGGGCAAACGGGCAGACTTTCAATTTACGCAGGGCGTTGATCCACTCCAATGATTCATCGACATCTTGTATCAGGCAGTAGACCAAAATGCGATATGGCTTGATGCCTCGGCGCCCCAACTCTTTGACACACTTTGTGACTGCCTCCAGTTGCGATATCCGGTCGCAGGCAAACCGAATATGCTGAATCCACTTCACCCGCGACAACAAATCGAGAATGTAGGGATCATCGCACGCCCTCCGGGCGTCCAGCCCTTGATTGAAGTCAACCGCGATACCCATGCGGATTATTTCTTCGATCTGTTCAAGCCCAAAGTCCGATGCCAACACATTGTTGTCGAGCAATACAGCCCGGCGCTTGTCGCCAATGAACTCCCGTAGCGGGGACGCAGGCCGGATGGCTCCTTCTTTGTGCGGAACAATGCACCACGGGCAACGGTTCGGACAGCCACGGGTAAGGAATCCGTAGGCTTCATTTACTCCGTACAGCGAATAATCCGGGCAAATATGCTCGATCTCACCGGGCAGTACCGTCGTATAGTCCCGGAATCCCGTCCCGCCCCGGATCACCTCGCAATGGTAGATGTCCGGACAATCGGGCGTGAAAGTGAAAACCTTCGACATATAAACCCGGTCGTAGCGACCGAACATCGGGTCGGCGAACTCTACCGAATCACCCTGCGCTTTATGCCAAGCTGACAGTTTCATCAGCGCGAGGTTCGGGAAGTTGGGACCGTCTATGTCAACCAAACCTATTCGCATAATCCGTATCTCAACATGTTTTCAAATATCCCCATCATCGGGGCCTTTACGATACTGTTTCCGGCCAGCTTGTACTGCTGTGTATCGCTGATTCCCGCAGCTTGTATCTTGTTAATGTCGCTGTCCGAAACATCCATCAGCCGCAAACACTCGCGGGGCGTAAGGCGGCGGATGCAGTCGTCATAGTACAGCAGATTGTTTTGTTCCCACGCGCTGCCTGTAATCGTTCCGGGAATATCCGCTTCGCCGCCTTTGTTGAAGCCGCGTCCCCGCATCAGGATTTTCGGTTCAAGCCCGCCGCCCGATTTCGTCGTTATCGTTGGGCTGATGCCAGTCGGATCGTATACCCGGTATTGCTGTCGGTTCCAGTCTGTTTCCTTTGTCGCACCGATCTGAATCACTTTATCCGTGTCGCCGTTTACATTCGTCCATTTTTTTAATGCCTCTCTAATGACTTTCAACTCATTTTCGTACAAATAATACTTCTTGTCCACCTCCAACTCCAGTACGTCTTTCAGCCGCTTTTCCAGCCTGACCGGATGCGGGAATTCATACCAGCAGCCGTTAAGAATGGAGAGCATAAACACACGTTCCCGGTTCTGCGGCACACCGTAGTCTTTGGCGTTGAGTATTTCCGTATAATTGACATAACCGAGCGAGCGAAGCCACGATTCCCATTTGAGAAACAGCGGACGGTATTTCTCCGATACGAGGGCTTTCACATTCTCCATCAGCAGAAATTTAGGACGCTTGGCCGCAATCGGCCGACGGCATTCCCATAACAGGGATGAACGGGTGCCCGAATCTTCGTCGAAACCCTTCTGCTCTCCGGCGCTGCTGATGTCGGTACACGGAAACGAGTAAGTGAACAGGTCGAAATTCGGAACGGCGTTCCAATCGATTTTCGTGATGTCGCCGTAATTTCGGTCTGCCAACTCCGGGAATACTGCATTATGAGCCTTGATCGCCCACTTTTCGATCTCCGACCAGCCCACGCACTCGTAGTCCGCGCCGATGTCCCGAAGAGCCATCAACTGACTGTCATAGCCGGAAAAACTTGTGAATACTCGTAATTTCATAGTCATTCGCATAATCCGTAATAACTCATACATCTGTCTCTCCCACCCGAAAAGGTTACTATGACTTTCATACTCAATTGATCGCTAAAATAACTTATGTTGCATTTGATATGATACAAGCCTGTTTTTGGCTGCTTCGTAATAGTCGGGGTCTAACTCTATGCCGGTCATTTCAAAACCTAAATCGTCGCAGGCAATGCAGATTGATCCGCTTCCGAGGTGAGTGTCGAGAATCTTACTGCCCGGCTTGGCATAATTGGCAAGTAGCCATTTGTAGAGCGCAACCGGCTTTTGAGTGGGATGGATGCGACGCTCATTCAAAGCCTTGTTTCCCTGTTGAATGCGGCCTTCGGCCACCGATTTGCCCTGACACATCCCGTTCCACATGAATGCGAACAGTCGAACCGTATCAATCAGACTGCAGTAAGCAATTTCACAATCCGAAAAAGAACTCCGCCCGTTTACCTTATCCCAAACTATACGACCAGCCCCGAAAGGGAAGCGAAAATAGTTGCACCCCCAAATAATTTGCGCTTTCGACACACGCATCAATTCAACGAAGTAGTCATTCTCTGGAATGGTCCAATGCTTCACCTCATAGAATGGTCGTTTGACGCCCTTCGAGGATTTGGAAGCCCCGTAATAACCAAGCTTATTCGGACCGTCAAAATACGGCGGGTCAACAATCGCCAGATCGAACGAATTGTCCGCCATGTCCCGCAAAATATCCATACAATCGGCGTTGAACAGTGTGATATTACCAAATTGATCTTTCATCCTCATTGCTCGTTAAAGTTTAACCGAGGGGAACGGAGTGACGGATCATCTTGCCGCACTTCTAATACTCCACAGCCGCCCGGCGGTCAATGAAGAAATGAATTCCCGGTACGCATTCATTCCAACGGTCATCGTCAAAATCAGGGACCTCTACGGTAGCGCCGACCGTATACACGAAGTTGTTGTCACGGTTCGAATGAATTGCCTCGATGTCGGCTTTGGTTCCATCGGTATTCTGAATCTCCGCCACATAGGCTTTGTCGCAACGACATTTTTCGCCTCCGGCAGAGCTGCGGCGAGCATCCTCCGGAATTTGTAGCTTCACGATATATCCCGAAGCCTTCTTCCAGCCGATAAAACTGCCGTCGGTAGGACAAGCCATATATGCGCCTTTGGCTCCGCACAGGTTGGCTTCGCACAGGTCGGCTTCGCGCAGGTCGGCTTCGCACAGGTTGGCTTCGCACAGGTTGGCTCCGCACAGGTCGGCTCCGCGCAGGTTGGCTCCGCGCAGGTTGGCTCCGCTTTTGATAGCTTCGGATACGGTCTTTTTGATTGTGTTATTTTCGGACAAATACTCGAAAAGTATATTACCTGTCCACCGATTTTTTATCTCAATTTTGATTTGCTTGCTCATGATTGTTGATGGTTAAAAGGTTCGATCACAAAGCGACTGTTTCAAGCTCCATAGATACTGACCGTTGACCGGCTCTAACGTAAAGTTATCTTCAAGCGATCCGGACATGCGTTTGAATCGGATATATGCCATAGCCTCATCTCGTGTATAATATTTTCGTCCTGATTGCGTATTTGGTGGATTATTTTTCTCCAGAGCTTTGTCCATTTTCGCATAAGTTACAAAGGCTGTATAGGCGTTTGTGTGCTTCAAGTACGCCTGTTTGCTTTGCATGGTAGCTATCAAACGACGAATATCTTTCACGCTGTAATCTTGAAATAGCCAAACTATCTGCACCTCCGTTAGGGGTTCCGGCATTGAGGCAATACATGGAGCGTTCGTGGTGATCCATCGTATGAGTTCCGCAGCCTCCGCCTCTTTCCCCCCTACAACCCCCTTTTTAGTATCTACCAGTGTGTGTGTGTATTCTTCTATTCTTTCTTTCTTATATTCTTTAGTTGTGGTTATTTGTTGGTTATCTGTTGGTTGTTCGCTGGTTATTTGTTGGTTATCTGTTGGTTGACAACCATTATCAAAACCATCCTGTGCTTGTTGGTATAAATCATAATTACAGACAGTTATGATAGTATATTTGCGTGTTCCCGACTTGGTTATAAACCCGCAATTATCCAGCTTGTCTATTGCGGTGCGTATTTGCATCTCCGAAAGTCCTGTCTCTTCGGATAGCTGTCCTCTGCTGGTTACCAATTGTCCGCGGTCGATGATTAAACCCTTCCACTTCTTGGCCCGGTAATTTGCCTTCAAAATGAAATGCAATGCCATCCGCACACAGTTCGTATCCGGATACCATTCCCAATCAAGGAAGCTGCGATACATCTTAATCCAGCTGTTATTTGAAGTGTTACACATTGCGAATTAATCGTTTGTAATAATTGATCTTATCGGACATTTCGGACCTCGACAATTTGAAAATCGTGCGTTTCTTGCGTTCCAGTTCTTCAACCGTCGGCAATCCATATAGCCGGATCAGCACCTTACGATAGACCGGTATGAGACCTTCGAGGCGCTCGTTGCAATTCTTGCACTGAGCATGGCAGTTTCTCTCGTCCCACCGTGTAGCTTTGTGAGCGCGGCCTATATAATGCCCGCAATCGCATGTTTTAGGCGTTATAGGCGCACCACACGTTATGCAGTATCCACGACCATCCGGACAGTCCCGATGACGGATATAAAGGCTGAAATAACGGTCGTAGTCAAGCTCCAGTTTTGTCATGTGTTATATCCCATTTGCCGTATTTGCTCTTTCTCGAAACTCAACTGGGTACGCAGGTTATCGGATTGATGTACGCAGGTCCTGTTGATCCTATCCAGCCAGTTTACGATCTTGTTCTCCTCTGCGCAGGCGGATTTGAGTATCTCCTTCTGCACGCTGGGAGCAAGCGGCATGAGGTCCTTGAGGCGTGATGCCTTTATCAGGGCCAAATCCTGCTCGTATTTTGCCATAGCCAACAAGTAGGAGCTGCGGGCCATACGTACGCTCAATTCCGACAAACGGATAGACATAGCCTGCGGCTCGGTGGGCGGATCAGACTCCAAGAAGAGCTGCATCTCTTCTATTTCCTTGAGTGTAGATGTATCCATACTCAGAACGGAAGATCATCTGGTTCAAATTCAGACGCAGTCGCCGGCCCGGAAGATTGGTTTTCTTTGCGGTCCAATACCTTTCCCAGCATCCTGACCGTATCGGCCATAATCTCTGTAATGTACCGCTTGACACCATCCCGATCTGTATAGTCACGGGTGCGCAGCCGACCTTCGACATAGAGCTGGGAGCCTTTCTTTACGTATCTGTCAACGATATCCGCGGTGTTGCGCCACGCCACCACATGATGCCATTCGGTTATCTCCTTGGGGGTATTCGTCTGGCGGTCCGTGTAGCGTTCGGTTGTCGCCACACTCAGGCTGGCGACCTTGTTTCCCCCGTCCAACACCCGGACTTCCGGATCGGCGCCTACATTACCGATAATGATTACCTTGTTTACCATATTTCCTATGCTGTTTCTTTGCGAATATTTTAAGTTTGCGGATTGCATTCCATTCGTGGATGGATTGCTCAGGATGCGGATGAAGCACGCTGATTGCCTTCAGTAAGTTCCGCATATCGGTATTCGAAATATCCATGACGACTACTTTTTGAAGGTGGCTTTGATGATTGTCTTGCTGGAGCGGGCCGGAGGGTAGATCATTTCACCGGTTTCGGGGGCTACGACTCCGGACCTCGGCAGGTTCCGAAGCATTGTTTCCCGTTCTTTGATGTCCGCCTTGATAGCCTCCAGCGTCTTGTACATATCGTTCAGCTGGCTGTCGCCGCACATTGAATAGTCGTACTTGACACCCGATTCGGCCTCTTCCAGCCGGCAGTCGCCGAACTGGTGTGATTTGCCGTATTTGGACAGTTCACGGAGTGTGATGTCCCGAACCTGCGCATCATCCTTGAATTGCTTGATCGCGTTCTCCATGCGGCTGATCTGTATGTGTGCATCTATAGGGCTGATGTCGCCATTTACGACGGCACTGATGGCCCTGCCTGCAAGATCGGAAATAGATGCCGGATCTCCGAATAGTGTTATCTGCTGATTCATGCTTTATTTTCCCTCGTTAAATTGTAGTATTCGGTAACTTTGACATTGACTTTCGTAAGCATTTCTTTATCGACGATATACTTGGACTCCAAGAATCCGATTAATGAAAATCGCTTATTGGCTCCCTTGGCATCTTCCTTAGCCTTGATTATCTCTTCGAACAAGTCTAAAGTCAGCATTTCGTCAGTAAGCGTAGGCTTGGAAGCCGGGCCGGCGTCATCATGCCGAGGCAGCCGGTCTACGTCATCTTCGTCAGTGGCTATATGAAAGTATTTGAGAATGAAGTAGCGCTCCCCGTAGGTCATTGCCGAACCTACGCCTTTGTCCCAATCATTCTGACCGTTGGCGCTCCACTCGCATACGTCCTTCTCTCCGGATTCCACGTCGATCCAAGTGAAACGCATCTTCACACTCGAAAGGATTTCGGATTTAGGGCGCTGATCCCGTCCTACGGTATAATCCTGACGGGTATTCGTGATGTCGAGAACCTCGGTCTTGAGAAGTACTCCAAGTTCGTCCATCTTGGGCCGGACGATGCCAAGTACTTTCGAACCGCTGATGTACTTGTAATTATTTCCATCGGCATTCGGAAGCAACGCCCTGGCGCTCCTCTGGATTTCCAGCAGTTTGCTATAGATTCCCATGGTTATAAGTTGTTTCGTTCTCCGTATTCTTTCAGCCGGCGCAACTGCCCGGCGTGCATGCCGCCGTCGATATCCTTGACCTCGATGATTTCGATGGTATCGCGGTCTACTTCGAAATAGGTCTCGCAAATACCCATATAGCTGTCACCGCCTTGTTCTTCGTGGGTCTCGTAGTGATGGATCGCTTTGATGTCGTATATTTTGTAGGCCACCGTATAGACCCGCTTGTCTTCATCACCGAGCATATCCTTCTGGATGGCTTCGCGGATAGCCCGATAAATCAACTTCAGGTCTACGTCCATCAGCGTTCTCGCCCTCTGGGAGAATGGCGACCGCTGGCCGGTTATATGTTCGCTTGGAATATCGTGATACTCTTCGAACGTCAGCACCGGGGACGTGGTTCTCGTGTAATATTGTGTGTCCATGTTAATCGAATATTTTATCCAACAATTCGCCTATTTCTTTCTTGCGGTGCTGGTTCGACAGCACCCAGCGGAACACGACGGCAAGCGGAACCGCCCACATCAGGAAGATGAATAACTCAGTCATATCACGTTCCTCCCTCTCATACGATTGTACGATACGTAATTCCAGAGGCTTATCCTGCGTATGACACGTCGCCGGATTCTGTACTGCATGCGCCAAACTATGGCGGCGAGCAGCTGCTTATCGGTGCGTCTTACGCCGACAAGCTGAATATCATTGTCCATGATTCAGCGGTTTAATGTTTAGACTTGGAAGGGAATACCCGGCTTACGAGTATGGTGCCGACAACGACAGCATACGCGGGATAGAGCACGCGGAACTGAGCAAGGAAACAGCCTAAAGCATGCTCCTCGCACGTGGCGCGGATAACGTTGGTGTAATCGACCCTATCAGATGAAAATAGGGGTTTGTTGGCCTTCAGATGGCAACGGTAGAATGCGGTGCGGCTTTTCTTCGCGCGCGGTGTGGTCTGGGTGCTATTTACCCGGATACCACTTGTGTTGTTCTGTAGCATTAGTTGAACACAAGTTAGTTAAACAATATGTAAAAAGAGGGCGTGCCCCCTATTTCTTGCTACAGAACCACAACTACGCAGGGTAGAAGTGCAACGGAGACACGCCCAAAGGCTGTTTATGTACTTTTTATGACTGCGTATGCAGTTCTGTAGCGAAAGCAAAGATACGAATTCATTTCGAATCTGCAAAAATAATGACTCTTTTTTCTTCTGGTATAAGATTGATTATTTCATCTAATGTAGGAGCTGGTTTATCACCTCTATACTCCTTTCTGAGTTCATCAGCAAATGCAAATTCATGCGTAAACACTGGACGTTTTAAAACTTTTTCAAGCGCTTCGTGAAACACAGGGAAGGGCATACATAGTTGTTTTTGAAACAACTGGAAATCTACTATTTGGGTTGGAGTCCAGTTTTCATATTCTTTACTATTGGCAAACCTAATCGCCTGTTCTTGTGTTAGCTGTTTCATGTTTTTAAATATTTATGATTATTCCAACAATTCCGGGTTGTCGTAAATATTACCTATTTTCGTAAATGAATAACACCAAATTTCCTCAGGTTCATTGTTCGCATCTACAAAACAGAACATCCGATCTCGATAGGCAATTACGCTACGCATATTAGTTTTCATGAGATTTTCCCATTCTACTATATCCCCCTCCCAAATATTCTTGCCGTTCTTGTCTTTCTGCTCCGTGTACTGGCCGACGGTGGCGGGATCAACTGGGTATGCCGTATTTTTATCGTCGCAGTCTATGATATGCCATTCACCCCACATTTTTACGAGGTGTCCGAATGCCCATCCTTTACCGTCGAGGCGTTTGCCCCGGAATTTAATCTCTCGCATATTTTTTCAGTATTTTAGACATATAAAAAATCTTTACATTTCGAGCGAACATGTAAAGAAAATCGAGAATTCTTTACACGTTATTCGTGGATAGGGCGCCAATTACTTCTTAGTTCGGAAAAGGGTTCTGACACCGGGCAAAAACCAACATGTATTGGATTTTCACCCCAATTATCAAAGTGAGTGTTGCAATTTCCTGCTTCAATATGGGGTTTCTCTTTTAAATCGTACTCGCGTATCAATTCCTCTCGTTGTAATATTAACTGACAAATAGCCGACTCATATATGTCCTTAATCACGTCTTTATATTCCGAGACACTACATTGCGGTTCTGCCGGTTCACTATTAAGACGCCATGCGCATGTTTTGCATACAGGCGCGTGGGATTGATTACAAAAAGTATTTGCGCAAATACGCTTTGCTCGCTCTTCGATGGTTGTCATAGTGAAAATAGATTTTATCTATATTAAACAAATATAAAGTGTGTAATTATTTATACTTGTTGCAGGTAAAGTAAAATACACCTATATTTGCATTGGACTTAAGAGATGAAGGAATAACATCGTCTTTTCAAATTATTCCAAACACAAGTTTAAAAGACCCGGTATCCTACTACCGGGTTTTGTCTTGCAGTAGGATGCAAGATTTTAAGCCGAAAGGCAACAAAGAAAGGAGGTGTTATTTATGGAATCTCTTAAGTCCAAAAACGGCAAGTTGTATAAACTCGTATTTTGCAAATACATCCGTAAAAATGGGAAAATTATTTATCCCAAAAACGCTAAAGTTTTTGCAATATGGGTACCGGTTAATAATGTAGCTTAACCAATGCCGTCGTGGAGTGGTAGGACACTCCACTTTTTCATTTACTCTATCTCAAATTAAGTGCCATCCTCCGCGCCCTCTCGGCATTCTTAAGGTACTTATCCTTGTACTTTCGGTTGGCTTTCTCCGGAGGTACGAACAGAACCGTGTTGTTGTCCAATCGCAAGGGGACCAGCCCGTTGTCTTTGAGTTCTTGAAGATATTTATTCATGGTCGTTTGATTGTATCCAAAAGAAGCGGGGGCTTCTTACTACCCCCGCGGTGGCGACACGGCTCCCGCGCCGCCGGTTTGCGTTCTGCCCGTTTCGTGGGCTTAGCCCGCCTCGGCCTTGCTACTGTTATTCACGCGGCCTCGGATTGTCGAGGGATATACCCTCTTTCGCTTCCGTTGTGATTAGCGCGTCAAGCGCCCGATCAACTCACAACTGGGAATGAATCCCTGTTGAGCTACCCGGATTCGAACCGGAAGTACCGCCTCCAAAGGGCGGTGTGTTAACCATTACACCATAGCTCAATAAATGCCGCCGACATATTCACTCACCCACGCCACCGCGTAGGGCTTTAATGCCGACGGCACACCATCTGCGTGCTTCACAGCAGGCCAATGGCAAATACCAAACTTAAAATGCGATTTGCGGACTATTGGCAGGAATCCGCGACCTGTGGCATATAGTACTCGTTAAACTGCGTCGGCCGCCCGTCTTCCGTAACGGCCTTCTGTCTGTTCGAGCAAATGGAATATCCCATTTTACGGAGCCGGCTGATGATCCGACGAAGCTCCGTTGTGTGGTAGAGTCTCTCGGCCTTGCGGACCGTAAGCCTGCCGCCGGCCTTGAGATAGGCGAGAATCTTACTTTGCGGATCGTGTGTCATAGGACTTCACATATTTGCCGCTTTTGCCGCGGGTCCGATTGAACTTCTGGAGTTTACCCTCCAATTCAAGGACTCGTTTTTGCATAGAATCAAGATCGTGAGTGAGCGCCAGAAATTTCTGGTTCACGCTTGCCAGATCCTGATACGCAGTTTCGCGTTCCGCAAGAGCTTTGCCTACTTCGCTCTCCAGCTCCTCGATCCTTTTCCACATCTTCCAGCGGGGCGTCAGGTCGAACCAAAGGAAGGTTCTTTTTTTCAAAATCTCTCTCTTCATAGCTATAATGTTTTAAGGTGTTTCAAAAAAAAAGCCCGCGCGCCGTCACACACAAACATCCACGTCAACCAAAACCTACCAACCTCCAAATCAGCACGCGGGCATGAAGCAGGCTTTGCGCTATGCAAATAATGAAAAACTACTAAATTACCCTGATTGGAAAGAACGTGTGCACAAAGCCTGCATTAGAGCCTGTGAAGGCGATCAAACCCGCACAGGCATAATAATGCTTTATTTATCCCGGTGGTCCTCGCCGCTCATGTCATCGCAGCTTCGGAACCTATGCCAGTCTTTTGCGCGTTCAAGCTATTCGCTCTTGCGGGGCTGTCACTTCGAGCCTTGCCCACGGCCCGCCGATAACGCTATTATCGGCCTAACGGATCGCTTTATACCTTGCGGCGGGGTTACTGCCAGCGATCAAACCCCTCACCCATTCGGGTGGCTATTTTGGGAGTGTGGCAGGATTCGAACCTGCAACCTGCGCCCGGAAATGCGAGGTTTTTCAACCCCTATGCTTCTATTTCGCATCCCTGCACCGCTCTACCTTTGAGCTACGTACCCCGTTTAGTTCTCTATTAACTCTTCTACCCTGAACGCCCGGCCACGGCGTGGGCTTCTTAACCTGCGGCACTCGAAATCGGTACTGAACACTTCGACCGAGAACAGACAGAGAAGTATCGCCGCCCCTATTCTCCGGGTCATTTCGGAAACGTTCAGGGAGATGCCGAAGTTTACCGTGAAATACCATGTAACAAGCGCCTGCAAGGTTCGTTTGGTCCCCGTCTTGTCGTAGATGCTCTGCAGATGATTCGCTACACATTGGTATATGACGTTCATCCGATCTGCGATCTCGCGGGCCGAGTATCCCAGCACGACGAGGTTCATTACCTCGCGCTCGCGTTTGCTCAGTATGGCATCGGTTTTCATAGCTATGCCAGCCCCCAAGGCTCTTTGATTCCGTAGTTGGTAAAGGTTTCTTCGATGCCTTTGCGCTCAAAATCCGTATGCTCCAGATTACCATTCGCCCGATAGCACAAGGCTTGAGGGGTAATATTACCAAGCCCCCGGCGTAAATCCTCCCGAATCATAGTCCCTATTTTGCCCGGCATTTTATCTGCAACGGCGAGACCTTTTGTAAAGGCGTTTTCTTGTATCTTTTCGTCCGTCATCATTGTTTTATTTCTATTTTATTTGGTTATTTCTGCGTTTTTTGTATAACTTTACATTGTTTATACTTCAAACCTATTTTTAACTTTGCACTTGCATTAGGTTTGACATTGCAAATATATCTAAATTTAGATATAACATATCTATTTTTGGATTGTATATTTTTATAATTTTAGACTTTACTATAAGAATTAATACTATATGACTAATATAGAGATAGATAAGGCTATTAAATTATTGGAAGAAAGTCCTGAAAATAATAATCAAATAGCAAAAGCGACGGGAATACACCCGACTACTATCTCTAATTATAGAACTCGAACTACAAAGCCGTCAGTACCGAATGCACGGTTAATCATTGCATACTTGACAACTCAAAAAGATGGGGCAACCCAAAAAGATAACACTATTACTAACTCAACAAAAACTCAGGAGATGGACCCACTTACAATGGACTACATCAACACCCTGAAAGAGCAGCTCGCAAAAGTGACCGCAGTCGTCGAAGAGCAGAATGCGATCATCAAGCACTTGACTCAGAAGGGCGATGGTGAAGTCCTCTCTCGAAGAGTGGGTGCAGTCAAAGAAGGGCAAGATGAATTAACGGAAAACTTGTGACGCGCTCATCGTGCAGATTGCACCCGAAAGGAGGCCTACACCCTCCTTTCAAAATGGGCAAATTTGCGATGGGCTAAAAAATGTTCTTTATAGTTATAGAAGTGGTGCGTGCATAAGCATGTTATGCCGCAAAAAGTCGTGGGGGGGGGGATTTTTGGACCAAGGATAGCAAACTCAGACAATCCTCCTGAAACAGGTTGGATAATGCCCCTCATCTCCAAGCATCTTAAGTATAAGACAGAATTCAAATTGTCATGCAAAAATTTATAGAAGACATTATCTCTTTCAGTGGCATAAAATATGCACCTCCAATAATGCTATAAAAAAAACTGATAAACATTTTCAGTTAAGCTATTGCTAAACCAAACCTTTATGAGTATCTTTGCGAAACAAAAGCTGGAACTTGTCAACAACCCCAAACTTGAATTTTATAAATTAATAAAAGATAAGTATTGTGAATTTGACGAGTATTGCGAGGAGGTCGAGAGAAATGCGCTGGATAAAAAGTCTCTGATAAGAATATTTGCACTAATGGATATACTTGATGTTCAACATCTGACATTAAGCCAGTTTCGCAAAATTCAAGGAACAGATAATCTATATGAATTCAAGAATAAGAACTTGCGCATATACGTATTAAGAGAAGAGCCAAATGTTTGTATAGTATGCGGGGGATATAAGAACGATCAGCCACGCGACATAGAACGCTTGACGCGATTCATCAAAAGCATTCCCCCTATTAACGAATTAAAAACAGATAACAATGAAACGGAATGAGATTTTATCATCGCCTGAGTATTGGATCACGAAAATACAAGTAGCTCTTTATAATTGCGCCAGAAACTTTATGAAAAAAGAAAACAAGAATAAAGTTCAGCTGGCGGAACATTTAGGAGTTACCAAAAGTTACGTGAGTCAATTATTCAATGGCAATTACGATCATCGCATTTCCAAGTTTGTGGAGTTGTCATTAGCTTTCGGCTATATACCTGAAATAAGATTTAAACCAATCGAGCAGGCAATAAGGGAAGACAAGATAGATTATGCTAAGTTGGGTCAATCGTTGCTTGCCCAAAGGTCCTGCATGTCATCCACAACAAAAGGAGAAGATGCAACGAATCGAATCATTATTGAATCAGGTGATCTTAAACCCGAAAATGCCGCATAAAGATGTTAGCAAAACCCTCAGAATTAGAAATACGAGAATTTTCGATACTAAGAAGTAAATGCACTTTCCAACCCGTTACTGAGGTATCCGGCGATATGTCATGTAATGAATTCATGGCTCGCTACCCTATTGACATAGATTTTGACATACATCAGAATAAAGAGGAAGGGGTTTACTTTGTCTTTGTATCTGTTAAAATAAATCCTGACAATCAGGCCGGGTACAGCATAATGGCGGAAGGGTGCGGAGTTTTCAATATGAATACCAAAGTGGATGAAGACACCCAACTGGATGCTTTAGTACTTCACTCCGGCGTCAACATATGTATTACGAACCTGAGAGCATATATTGCAAATATGACTGCATCATATCCGATGGGTAAGTATAATTTTCATCTTATTGACATGATGGATCTACTCAACAACAAAAGGCTTCAGGTTGCAGGAGAAAGTGAAGAAGAGAAGAAATAACCCTCCCCCTCCAACATTATATTTCTTTGGCCTCGGATAATCCGGGGCTTTTTTTGTACCTTTTGAACAACATTACCCACCAAAATAAGATTTTCCCTATAGCAAAACACAAACCTTTTGAACAATTTGCCATCTTTAGAATAAAAGTGCAAAAAAATCTGAAAATTTTTTGCCAAACTCTTGCATAATGTGCCGAACGTGCACACCTTTGTCCCAGATGCTTGTGATGGCGCAAGCAACGGACACAATCGGAAATACCTTTTTGTTGGAGTTACGTGATTAGGAAGTCTGTTGGCCGTCATGCGCCAGCAGACTTTTTTCTTATGACTCGAAAGGCAAAAGGATTGGTACCACAGGATGACAGGGGCAACATCACGCTGTTTATGAACCGTGACGAATTGATGATCGCCATAAACGCAACGGCATTACGCTGCAAGAAATTTATTCGTCACGAAATACTCGCCAAACGGCAGGGAATACAGACAGACAATAAGTATACCCAGAAGATGGCACAACACCATACGGACGGGAAAAACTTTTTCACTCCGCCTTTTGGTAATTCACGGGACCGCAACAACCTTTGCTCTGAACCTATGAAGGCATAAACAACATGATCTATTAAAATGACATGGCAGATGTAGGCGATATAATAACTCGTAAAGTTTCCGAACTCCTATTGTTGCCCGGTAACCCTCGGCGCATATCAAAGACGGACATGGAACGCTTAATGGCTTCAATCCGTAAATACGGATTCTGGAGGCATCGACCTATTGCCATATCCACAAGAACAGGAGAAGAGATTGTCATATGCGGCAATCAACGACTTAAAGCCGCAAGAAAACTAGGGCTTAAATCGGTCCCAGCTATTATCTATAATAACCTTGACGAACAAGAGGAAAATGACATCGTTTTGCGAGATAATATTAACAACGGCGAATGGGACTTCGAGGCATTGCAAGACGATAAATGGGGAGATCTCGATTTCAAGGAGATAGGCATTGACATGCCTGCATTCGACGAAGAGATTAAGGGAGTGAAATCCGAGCATACACCGGATAATAGAGCAGACAATTTTCCCGAAAATAATGAAGATCGGAACGCTTTCTATCAATCAATGCTCACCGACTGCTTATACGAGAGCAACAACCTTTTTGAGATTCCTAATTTGCGCCTCGATATGCAAGCGGGGAAGTTGCAACTTCCGTTTGCCCCCTATGGAGCCGAGTCGCGGCAAAAGAAGGGGGTTTGCACCTACCATTTCTACGTAGACGATTATCGCTTCGAAGCTATATGGAAGGACCCGACAAAGGTATTAAATAGCGGATGCGTAGCGCTAGTAGAGCCGAATTTGTCGTTATTCGACACAACCCCTATAGCGTGGGGGCTACAACAGATCTATAAAAAACGGTGGATTTCCCGCTACTTTCAGGAATGCGGTATTTTCATATATGCTGACTTGAATGTTTCTCGGAAATTCTATGACTACAATCGCATGGGTATTCCCGATGGATACAATGCGTTTTTCACGCGAGGATATGCCGATCGCCTCGAATATCTGAAAGCAGAGCATCAGATAGCAAAAGATATTTCAGGCAAAGAAACACCGAACCTTATCATTTACGGAGGCGGAAAGGTCGTGCAAGAGTATTGTGCATCTAACAGCCTCGTGTATGTCGAACAATTAATGACGAACAAACGATATAATGGCTAAAACATCGGGAGGATTACGAGGAAGGGCAAGTTTAAGAAACACTATCTCAGTGGAAGAAAATGCCATTCGCTATCAGAAGAAAGAACATGCAGTTGTCATTAGTAGCAATGGACAAGTACTTCAACGTACGATAGGTAGTGAGCATGGTGTAGCAATATCTTCACGTGCTAAAAATGCGATTGTCACACACAATCACCCCTCTGATTATGGAACCTTTAGTAGGGAAGATTTGATTAATGCCTCAAAACTCGATGTAAAAGAAATGAGAGCTGTTTCAAGAAACTATACTTACTCCATACAAAAACCGCGGAATGGATGGCCGGATCCAAACAAAATAAATGAAATATATCGTAAAGTGAGTAGAAAATACATGGATTATACAGGAGAATATGTGCGAAAATACCGTTCGCGCGCAGCAATAGAACGGAGCAGTGCTTATATGGAAGGCATTATCAGAGACATTGCCAGAGAACTTGGATTTAAATATACTCGAAAAAGACGAGCATAAAAAATATATTATAAAACGAGGAAAAAACGACGATAATTTTGCCAAATCCTGAAAATATAATAGGGAAAGGCAGGCGCTTTTCCAAGATAAACCAGCCTAAAAATCCCGGCCGGAAGCCTTCGCTGTACAACCATATCAAAAAACTGCTCGGCACAGAAGCCAAGGCAGAATTGAGTAAAGAGGATTATTTCAAACTAATCCAATTCCTTCTGGAACAACCCCTTGACAACCTCAAAAAACTCGCCGACAGTAAGAATACACCGATTTGGATTGTCGGAGTAGTTCGAGCAGTCGTTAAGGATGCCAATATAGGACGCACTAACACCCTTGATTCACTTTTCGACCGTCTTTTCGGCAAAGCATCGCAACCGCTTACCGGGAAGAATGAGGGTCCGATTGAATTTAAAGGTTCTATCCCTGTAAGAGAATGGATAAAAGATCGGATACGTAAAAGATGATTGAGCCGCAAGACATATATCTTCCTCTTTATGACGATACCGAGCATTTTATCATTCTGATAACCGGCGGCCGAGGCAGCGGGAAATCGTTTAATGCCGGCGCCTTTGTCGAACGCCTAACATTCGAGGAGGGGCATATTATTCTGTATTGCCGCTATACAATGACATCTGCCGCCATATCTGTCATCCCGGAATTTACAGAGAAGATAGAAGCTGACGGCACCAGCGATTTTTTCCATACCACCAAGACTGATATAGAAAATACAGTGTCAGGAAGCAAGGTGCTGTTCCGGGGTATCAAGACATCATCCGGCAACCAAACGGCCAAGCTCAAATCCATACAAGGAATCACGACTTTCGTATGTGACGAGGCCGAAGAATGGACGAGTGAAACAGACTTTGACAAACTCGTGCTTTCGATTCGTCAGAAGGGAATCCAAAATAGGGTTATCATTATTATGAACCCTACTGATTCCAACCACTTCATTTATCGCAAGTATATTGAGAAGACACATAGGATCGTCCAATATGATGGCGTAGATGTACAAATAAGCACACATCCAAATGTATTGCATATACACACTACATATTTGGACAACATAGAGAATCTAAGCGAGGAATTTATCCGAGAGGTAGAACGGATGAAAGTCGAGAATCCCGATAAATATGCTCATATTGTCATGGGGCGATGGGAAGACGTCGTCGAAGGAGCGATATTCAAGAATATACATATCATCAAGGATTTCCCTGCTTGGTGCGAGAATGTAGCTATCGGGCAGGACTTCGGATACACCAATGATCCGACGGCCATAGCAAAATGTGGAATGATTGGCAATAACTGCCTGTATATTGACGAGTTGTGTTACCGTACCCATATGCTTACAAAAGACATCATTGTCGAGTTAAAAAAGGTCCCTGATCTACAAGTCATGTCTGAATCCGCGGATCCGCGTCTAATTGACGAAATCGCCAATGCTGGAATCATGATATATCCAGTAGACAAAAGCGGGAGGTCGATTATAGCTGGCATTGATAAAATGCTTGAGATGGAAATATACGTAACTGAACGATCATACAATATGCTCATGGAGTTCCGAAATTACGTATGGGGGAAGGATAAAGACGGCAGGCCCATAAACACCCCTGCCGATGGACAGGCCGACCACTTAATCGATGCGGTACGATATTATGTACTCGGCAAGATACTCGGTAAAATTCAACATGTGAAAAATTACGAAGGATATTTTTAATAAAACTGTATGAAGACCTTACAGGAAATATTTGCATTGCCCACGGAAGCGGAAAAGATTAATTATCTCAAGCACCGTCGCACTCCTCTGCCCGATGCAGAAACATTGTATAAAGATTGGGACCCTGACAAACACGATGTAATGGATCCTGAAATTCGCCCTGACGGAAAAGTTATCGTTGAAGAGGCCAAGCAGGACCCGAAGACAGGCAAAGTCATCCCAGCTCAATATAAAAAAGACGATGTAAATCCGACAAACCGCATCCCGTTGCCTTTAGAGCAGGACATTACGAACATTCATACTGCATGGACCGTCGGAAAGGATCCCAAGGTAAATTGTAGCCCGAATAATGAGGAAGAAAAAGAGCTGCTCAACATCATAGACAGCATCTGCCGAAAAAACAAGATGCGCTACAACAACAAACGTCTCGTCCGCTCTTGGCTCTCTGAGACCGAAGTTGCTGAATATTGGTACGCCGTTAAGGACGAAGGTTTTTGGCGTAAGATGTTGGCTCAGGTGAAAAAAGCATTCGGGGGTAGTGTATCACCCAAATACAAGTTGCGTTGTGCAATATGGTCGCCGTTTAGGGGAGACAAACTATACCCCCTTTTTGACGATTCTGGCGACTATCTGGCTTTAAGTCGCCAATACTCCGTAAAAGAAGTTGATGGAACCGAAGTAGAATACTTCATGACTGTCACAGATGAAAAGGTGTATAAGTGGCGACTTGATTCCGATTGGATCAAAGTCGGCGAATTCAAGCACGGATTCGCAAAGAACCCTACCATATATTCGTACAGATGCAAAACTCTATGCCATAACATCAAACCTATCCGCGAACGCTTGGAGCGCCTTTTGTCTAACTTCGCAGATTGTATCGATCGATGCTTCTTCCCATATCTTATTCTTGAAGGTGAAATACACGGCACTCCTCAGCAATCAGGGAAAAACAGGATGATAAAGATCACCAACGGCGGAAAAGTGTATTATCTGAATTGGGATCAGGCAAGTGATTCAGTGCGGTTGGAACTTGATGGCCTTTGGAGTAAAGCCTATCAACTGACCAACACTCCGCAACTTTCGCTGGAAGCATTGAAAGGGCTTGGAGACGTTCCGTCAGGCAGAGCGTTTCAGTTCCTATTTATGGGAACTAATCTTGCCGTCGATAATCATGCAGAAGTAATCGGCGAGCACATACAGCGCAGATACAACTTTCTTGTCTCTGCCGTAGGATCTTTAAATGCGGAGTACATGCGTGCTGCAGAGACTATTGATATTGAAACCGAGATACAGCCTTTCAGTATCGACGATATAGCCGAGAAGATCAAAAATGCTACAGACGCATGTGGAAAACCCATTGCTTCGCTCAAAACCGGTGTAATGCTGGCTGGTCTTGTAGATGATGTGGATGATGAAATAAAACTTATCGAAAGTAACGACACAAAAGAGGGAAGTGCCATGAAAGCATTGGAAAAATAAAAATAATTTCCAATGTTAAAAAATGACATAAGTATTTGGTAATTCACGTGACCGTCGAAATCTTTGCCTTGAGCTTGTGGAGGATCAAGCGACAGACATCGACGAAATAACAACTAATAATTAAAATCAGTCTGTTGGCCTTCTAAGCCAACAGACTTTTTTATGCTTTGACTACAATGACATATCCAATACAATAGACCTGAAATGAAAGCAAAAATTATTGAAGCGCTGAAAACCAAGTATAGCAGCTTGGGGTTCAGTTCCAAAGCAATCGACGGGGTAGCCGAGTCGCTGGCCGCAACGGGGTTGATTACTGACGAGAACCTTGACGCAGTAGTCGAGGGGCAAAAGTCAGCACTTTCGGCAATGCAGGCCGAAATTGATAGCCGAGTAACATCGGCAGTCGAGAAAGCCAAAGCCAACAAGACAAACGCGACACCTGCTAACGGGGGCGAGCAGCAAAAAAACGAACCCGGAAATCCCTTTGACCCCGAAGCTATGAAGGCTGAATTGCTGAAAACACTCCGTGAGGAGCAGGCAGCGGCAATGTTGCAAACCCAGCAGGCCGCGCAGCGAGCTGCCACCATCGCATCAAAAGCCAAAGAGTACGGAATCCCTGAAAAATTCGCAGCCAAACTAAACATCGCGCAAGACGCCGATCTCGACGAGTATTTCAAAAGCGCAAGACAGGAACTGGCTGACGCAGGTTTCGAGTTATCCGAAGCGCCCGCTCAGGGTGGCGGCATCCCCAATAGCGGAGATGACATCGCCAAACTGATTAACAAGGGTACAGAAGACATTGTTAAACACCAAAACAAGTAAAAAAATGCCCGCAGGATTTCATTACAACCTGAATCCGATGGACGTACTGAAAGAATTGTGCCGATTTGACACAGTCTACAGACTTTCCGGAGGTTTCAATTTCGAGGACACAAATGTCCCGAATGGAACGATGCTTATGCCGCTTACGCCTCTGCACGTCGATCTGAAGACGCGCAAAGCATCCGCGGTTAAGAACGTCAAGGTAGTTGAAAAAGTGACTACCGGTACAAAGATCAAGATTGCCAAAGGATCACTTGCCTACAAAGGCATGCACTTAGGTGATGGTACCAGTGGTGCAACTGTTTCAAGCATCAATACTAACAACGATAAATACGACGAACTTACGATGAGTGCGGCACTCGCCGCAGAAGCCGACGCCGTGCTATTCGAGACCACTGCCGCAGATGGGACGACGCCGAAGGCAACTGCCAACTTCCTCAATTATGCAGTAACAAAAGTTGAACCCGGTGCGACAGTTACGGCCATCGGCAGAGCCTACGAGGTTAGGGAGTCGAAACTATACGTTCCGATTTCTGAGAAAGACAAAGAGTCCCTCACTTCACGCTTCCTGTTCACCATCTAAACTACGACAACGATGAAATTAACACTCGAAATTCTTTTCAACGACCCCAATGTCGTCAAGGCGGTCATCGACCGCACTACAGCATTGCAAGAAGATGAAATATTCTGGAAGCGATATCTTGACTTCGAGGAAACCAAATCCAGAATCTTCAAAGCATATCTCGGAACCGTAACAGGCGTGACGGCCGGTTCAATCATCGACCGCAACTCCAACAAACCTCTCCGGGAGCGCAAGTCATTGGGGAGTGGATACGGTGAAGTCGCCTACTTGGGGGACCGCTATCAGATGGATAACGACCGTCTGGATATGATCAAGTCGCTCATCGACAAATTCAACTCCGCACGCACATCAGAACAGGCGGCCGCGATGAATGCCATCATCAACTACATCTACGACGACATCCGTCAGCTTCGCCTTGCGCCCCACAAGCGCATGGATCTCGTAGTCGGTGATCTTCGTTCCGACGGCAGAGCGTCGGTCACTCTTGCGGATAACCCGCAAGGTGTCACGTTGCTCGACATGGAGTTGCCTGTCAAGCGCATTACCCCGGCTACATCAGACAAGGACAACTTTATCGCCTACCTGAAAAGTCAGATCGAGGCTTTGCGTCCGACAATGGGCCGGTTCTCCGTAATGGAGATGTCGCGTTCTACCTTCAACAAGAACATTGTCGGCGCCAAGGAATTCGCCAACACCTACAAGATGATTCTCGGTGGCGCACAGATGGCTCTTTCGGGCGGTCTCATCACTGACGCTATGACTAATCAGGTGTTTGCGGGTATCGGCCTGCCTCCGGTCCGAATCATCGACGACATGGTGGCAATGCCTGATGGTACGAGCAAGCAGGTATTCAAGGACGATCGCATTACACTGCTTCCGCAGGACAAGATCGGTAAGATGATGTGGCACGAGCCGTACGAGATTTCCGATCCCGTTCCGAACAAGACGTATACGCGGCTTGAAGGTGGTATGTGGATCTCGAACTGGCGAACCGAAGAGGGCCGCTTTAACGAATACGGAGCCGAGTGGATCCCGAACTTCACGGCACCCAACAAAATCGCTATTCTCGATCTGTCCACTATGAACGCTTAATAAATACGGACATGACGGTTTTCGACGCAATATCGGCACGGCTATATCCTTACAACGTAGACGATAATCTGATTACGATAGCCTGCACGGACGCAGAGATGTCTGTAAAAGACGAATATACACCTTGCTATAAGATTTCTGTTGCAAAGGCAGCAATCGACGTTTTAAAACAGCTCATCGTTCTTTCGTCCGAAGGCAACGGAGGATACTCCCTCGGATATGATACGGATATGTTGCGCAAGCGCATCTGTGCTCTTGCAAAGGATAATGGCCTAACCGATATTGCCGCCGAATTTGACCCGGAACCACAAATCTTCTTTATGGACCTATGATTCGATTTCCATATACATTGGAGATATGGGATACAGCCGTCAACAAATGGCGGGTGGTCGGTAGATGCAATGTCCATTACAACGGAAGAGCGCAATTCATCAAATCACAAAATGGGGAAGTTATTCAATACACTTATGAAGTGATTATGCCGCCCAACATAGAACCAATTGAAGAAAAAGAAGAGGTTCGTATCATTGACAATCGAGGCAGGAACATATTCGATCACCGGCATGGCAGTCAAATAGGATCCACTTTAGAAGATTCGGTATCATACCCCGTATTGGGGTTCTACAAAAGCGGACAAAGATATGAAAGCACCAAGATATGGCTTTAAAAGGATTATGCAATGATAACCACCGCAGATGCACAAAACATCCTTATTCAAAGTTGTTCTCTCTTCGGCATTAAGGCATTTCCTTCATGGGCGACGCCCGAAGGTAGGATAAAGACGGAACGCATTGTAGTAGTGCCTACTTCGCCGCAAACCCCCGCCACGTATTGGGAAGATTGCTTCATCGCTGTCAACTTATGTGTCCCCGATATTAAAGGAAAAGCAAATCTCCAGCGTCTGGACGAGCTTGAACGAGCGGCGAAAGCCAGATTCAAGGAATGGACCTACGGCACTTACGACGAATCCGCATATAGGTACAGATATGAAAATATCGGCCGCGAGGAAGATCCGAACTTAGGATGCCACTATGTCTATATCCGGGTATTATTCAGAGTATTGAACATTAAAAACAACTAAAACAATGGCAAAAGTAACAGCAGTAGGAATCAAAAAGCTGTATTACGGAGACCCTGCAACGGTCACGGCGGATGTCACCCTTGCTTCACTCAAAACGCTCTTGAGCGACGAGAGTACCAAGCAGGTCGAGAACATTCATCAAGATACGTGGAGTATCGAGGAGGAGGAGCCGTCGACCACCGAATACCGGAATCAGCTCACAAACGGCGTATATCGCCAATCGACCGAGATGGGAAATATCCAGATGAGTTTCACCATCGGTCAATACGACTATTCGACGAAGGCCGACCTCATGGGCGGCACCGCAACCGCAACGTCGTGGAAGCGCAACCGGGGCGTGGTAATAATCGAGAAGTTCATGGTTGCCCTTACCGAAGACAATCAGTACTGCGTATTCCCGAAGGCGTCGGTTATCGCACGCGACGCCCAGACCGACGGCGCAAGTGCTATTGGCGTTGTGGCCACGGCACTCGAACCCGACAACGCAGCGGTTTCTTCGGAATACTGGTTCGATGCTTCCGAAGAGGAGGGCATTTAGCAACCTGTCAACATTCAAGTACGGGGGTGGGAGGCATAAGCCCCTCACCCCTATTCCATTATAACAATTACCATGAAATTAGACTTTATCAGCATACGTATCGCTTCAAAAGGATACACGATATACAAAATGTCGCCGATGACCGCCACCCGCATTATGACGGCAATCGACGTAAAAAAAGAGCCGGATGAAAGCAAGGCGTGCATAGCCGCAATGGCCTACAGCGTTGCGCTGGCAATCGTGGGCAGCCGGAGCATATTCCACCGCCTCAGGGCATGGCTCCTGTGCCGTCGCTTTATGAAGCGAAGCACCTTCGCCGAGCTGTTCGACTGCTATCAGAAAACCTTGCTGATGATTCCGCTGGAGGACATTGCATCCGTGGCCGCCGTGATGGAGGGATTAGCGACAACCATATCCAAAGATCATGATTAAATCGGCGGACATTGTCGCCCGGTCACTGCTGAACAAGCATCATGTCGCGGTAAAGCTCGGAATGTTCACATTCCGGATGTATCAGCCTTTTGTCAAAGACTTGGCAAGGGCCTTTGCTGCCGAGCGGATAGATGTGTCGATACAAGGCCGGCAGAAATTATCTCTGGGCACAATATCGCGGCTTATGTTCCGGCGCAAGTGGGCGCAGAAGGTATTTCTATGGTACGCCAAGAGATATGCCTCCTATGAGGAAATATCCCACGCCACCTGCGCAATAGCAGAAATAGTGTCGGGGAAAGACTTGTTCGATTCGGTCAAGATCGACAAGACCCGGCGCAATACCATTGCGGAGACCGTCGGCAACAACACTATAACCGGGATCATGGCGACGATGATGGACCAGCTGAACATATCCTACAAAGAGGCGTTTCAGGACATAAACTACCCTACCATGCTTCTGATGATGACGGACAAGGTCCGCACGCTCGTCGGCGACGAGAAAAAGATAGTCAAAGGATCGGGGGCCGAAATGGCCAAAAGAAGAGGTAATAAAAGACGAGGTAATAAAATACATCAATGAGTGCTTTATCATTCAAAATAAATGCGGAAACCGACAAACTCAAGAGCTTCATCAGCATGCTTGAGCAGTTGCGGCGCGTGCTGGCAGACATCCCTGACAGCACCAAGGATTTCGACGTCATAAACCGCAAGATCGGAGAAATGGAGGCCCGTGTGGAGCAGTCCATGCGCAAGATTGCCCAAATGGAACGTCAGGCGATGGATGCGGCGGCCAAAACAGCGGCTTCGGCCACTATAGGGAACACAGGTGGGGAATCTACAGCCGGGGCACAAGCGGCCAAGGCCGAGACGGCAGCGTATCATGAATTAATCGAAGAATTAAAAACCGTCAATGCTTCAAAAAAGGAGAATGTCATCCTCATATCTCAATACGAAGCTCAAATAAAGCGTCTTAAATCGGAGATAGACAGCCTGAATAAAGCGGAGAGTCAAGGCATGAAATTGACGCAGAATCAGAAGTCAAGCCGCCTTGAAGCTACGCTATCCATCGAGGAATACAAACAGGCCATATCTCGCGCCAGAAAAGAATTAGTCAATCAAATCAAGTTCGAACAGGTTGCAAGAGGGTCCATTGATGAGATGTCGCAAGCCCTATCACGAATGCGCACCGTATATCGCTCGTTGAATGAAAGCGAACGAACAAGCGGCTGGGGGCAAAACCTGCTCAAAAACATCGAATCCCTTGACACGAAAGTTAAAGAACTCGATGCTACAATGGGCATCCACAACCGCAAGGTAGGCGACTATGCGTCGGGATTCAATAACCTCGGATTCCAGATTCAGCAAGTCGCCCGTGAATTGCCAGCGTTGGCGTATGGTCCTCAAGTGTTCTTTTCGGCCATATCCAACAACCTGCCGATGCTGGCAGATGAAATATCCAAAGCGAGAAAATCCGTAGAGGAACTTAAAAAAACCGGACAATCGTTTATTCCGGTATGGAAGCAGATCGCCAAATCAATTATCTCGTGGCAAACTTTGCTTGTCGCCGGAGTTACCGTACTTACCCTTTACGGAAAGGAGATAACGAGCTGGGTGACATCGCTGTTTAAAGGCAAGACAGCAATAGATGCCGCCGCTGCCGCCCTTGAGCAATTCAATTCCGCGATGGCTCAAGGCTCTGTGTCGGCCCAATCCGAATTAACCAAACTGAACCTGCTGTATAATGCCGCAACCGACCTCTCCAAGCCCTATGAAGAACGGGCCGAGGCCGTCAAGAAGCTGCAAGACATCTACCCTGCCTATTTCGGCAATATGGCCGCAGAACAGATTATGGTCGGAAATGCCGTCGGCGCCTATGAAAACCTGCGTGATGCAATTATTGAGGTTGCACAAGCCAAAGCCGCCCAAGAGCTTATTACAGAGGAGAAAAAAAGTATAGCCCGTATTGAACAAACTGGCGACGCCTATACCAATTATTCCCGCGCTTTAAAAGAATACAGAAAAGAATATGAAAAGGCAATAAACATTTACGCGGATATGGGGCAAGGCGGTCCGAATGCAATATGGGGTGCCAAAGGTTTTGCGGAAAGCAGAACAGGATTATCTAAATTCCGGGAAGAATTCATTTCAGCCCTAAAAAAGATGGGCGAAGAAGGAGATGACATCTGGAAGCAGATAAACGAGGGCTATGAAGGAGATGTAGATGCCTTCATTGCAGCGATAAATGCCGGCATCGAAAAGCTTGCTCCTGCAGCAGAGAAACTATATACAGTAAAAACCCCTGCCGAACTCAACGCGGAGGCAAAAAAAGCCCGTGATGAAGCCAAAAGCGCCGCAGAAAAGGCCGCATCCGACCAAGAGCGCAACCTGAAGGCACTCAATCAGAAACTGCAAAAGCTCCGGGACGATGCGTTACAGGCCGAGGTTGACTCCATGAAAGACGGAACGGCCAAGAAACTTGCGCAAATAGACCTCGACTACCAAAAGCGCGCGCGAGCCATACAAGAAGCAGAAAAAAAGCTATTTGAGTTACAAAAAAAAGAAATTGATGCCCAGTACAAGAATGACACATCCTCGGAAAGATTCCTTGCCGGGCAACAGATGGTAGCCCAATACAAAGGAAACGTCGAGCATTTAGCTCGGCCACTTGTTGCAGCGGCAGAATTGGTAAAGAAAGGCTGGGAGGATGCAGGAGAAGGTATCGCCACCGTTTTCAGCAGTCAATTTGGCATTTTGGACGCCAAGGGCAAAGTGACTGAAATATTAGTCACTCCTATCCTTCCCAATGGGGATATCTTGTCTCCGCAAGAATTGGAAGATTACATATACACCCAACTTGAAGGAGCGCAAGATATCCTTGCCGCAGATACAAAGGGACTCGTTATAGCCACAAACGTTGCTGCCGATGGATCTGCCGGCGAAAAATACCACGAACTCCAAGAAGTGTATTACGCCGACAACATCAAAGCTGCAGAAGGAGTAAGAATATATACAGAAGCTTTGAGAGAGGCAAATGAAGAACAGCGCAATAAAGAACGTGGAACCGCTTTATTGGTGGGGCAAATTGGTCATGCCGAACTTTCAGCGCAATTCGACGAAGAGATAAAGTCTTGGGATGGATACTTGCAAAAATACGGCACCTTCCGCGAAAAGCTACAAGCTATAAAAGACCTTTACGACCGAAGGATTGAAGAGGCAGGGACCGTCGGGGAAAGAAAGAGTCTCGAAGCCGAACGAGATGCTGCTATAGCGGAAATCGAAGTGCAAGCCGGGGAATGGATACGACAACTTACAGATAAGACTAAAGACAAATTAGCCGAACTGAAAACCGAACTCGAAACATCGTTACAATCTCTTGAGTCGGAATACAATGCTTTGGATTCATCCGATACAGAGCAGGCCCAGAAACTACGCGCTGAAATTAACAAAACCAAGGCACAAATTAATGCGGTAAATAAAGCTGCATCAAATACGCAAACATCTCCCAAAGAAAATGCAATCAAGAAATGGCAACGGCTGGAAAAGACTCTCGGAGACATTGCAGATGGGTTTAAGGATATTGGCGACGCCGTAGGAGGCACTACGGGCGAAATAATCAGTGCTGCAGGTGAGATCGCGGCAACAGCCACGAGCATGATCAGCAGTATAGTAACCCTTACTGAATCATCGGCCAGTGCCATAACCACAACCTCTACAACGGCTGCAAACGCAATAAAAGCAGTAGAGAGGGCTTCCGTTATTCTCGCTATCATTCAGGCTGTACTGAGTGTCGCTACTAAAATTGCAAGTCTATTCAACAATGACGAAGAGAAGCAGGCTGAAATAGACAGGCTGCAAGGGCGTATTGAGCAGTTGCAATGGGAATTGGATAATGCCAACGCCATTCGATTGCAACGAAATTCTTTCGATGCAGTTAAAAATGTAAAGGATGCCTACAATAACGCGGCGAAATCAATAATGAGCGCGTACAAAGACGTAGGCAACTTTGTAGAGAAATTCTTCATCAGGCGATCCAAAGAGGCTGAAATAGAAAAAAAGGCGATCCAAAGTATAGCCGATGCTTATTCGAACCTCAAATATACAGATAGCAATCTTCTGGGTAAAAATAAATTTGGCGACACCCGCGAGCGACTTAACAATCTTGCAGAACAACAATTGTTGCTCCAAAAGCAGATTAATGCGGAGAACGACAAGAAGAAAACGGACAAATCAAAAATTAGAGAATGGGAGCGCCAGATTCAAGAGCTTGGAGCCGAAGCCGCTGAAGTGATTAACGAGGTCGTCGAAACCATTATTGGCGGCACGGCGGAAGAAATCGCAAAGGAACTTGGAGATGCGTTTATAGACGCATTTATGGAAGGCGAGAATGCGGCCGAAGCGTGGGGCGAAAAGGTGGACGAGATTGTCGCGGATATTATGCGGCAAATGATTATTTCCAAATTCCTTGAAGAGCGCATTGGCGAGGTATTTAACCGCTATAAATCTAAATGGTTTAAGGATGGCGTCTTCATCGGTATTGACAATGTGATAGACTCCATGAGTGGATTTGCGGACGATCTCAACAAGGTTGGAGATGAATTTCAAGCCATTTGGGATAGCCTCCCAGCCGAGACAAAAGAGTTGCTTGGAAATGCCGGAGCAGCTCGGCAGGAAGCCACGGAGAGAGGCTTTAAAGCCATGTCTCAAGATACCGGCGACGAGTTAAACGGCCGATTCACGGACATTCAAGGCAAGGTTACCGACATCCGAGGGTATGTGATGATGCAAACTCAATCTATTATCGGGCTGCTAAACTCCATCGGAAATATCGAAACAGCCATATATACAAGCGTACAAGTGGACAATGAGCTGCTTCGGTATGCTGTTATGACCTACATGGAGATCGTCGAAATAAACGGAAATACAGCTGTTATGAAGGCTGCTCTGACGGAAATTCGGGAAGACATAGCGGCGATCAAGCGCAATACAAGTGAACTGTAATGAAAATTGAAAAGGACATATCGGACCTGACCAAATTTATCGACGGCATCGAAGAGGAGGTTGTAGATTTCATGGATGAGAAGGCTCGTGAAGCGGTTAAACTCCAGCAGATCGAAGCCGATTACCGAAATCACACATGGAATCTTCGCAGTTCGCTCGGATATGTTGTGACGTATGATGGCAAGGAAAAGCGACGCTATATAAGCGGAATGAACTACGGAGACGAGGCCGCCGCCGCGATAACGAAATGGCTTAATGAAGTTAACAAAGCAGGCACCAGCATCGTATTTGCCGACGGTATGTTCTACGCTTCTTTCGTCAGCTCAAAAGGCTATGATGTCATTGATACAGCAGAATCTTATCTAACGAAAGAATTAAACAAATAAGCAATGATCGGAGATTTATTCATCAACAGGACAGACGCCTACACAATGGGCGTTGCAATGGGTTCCGGGTTTATTGCCGGGTTAAAATCCCCTGCCGGCCTGAAAGACTTCGTAGAAAACGAAGACCCCAAGAAAGACGGCAAGGAGGTCATATATCCCGACAAACCCAAATTGGCGGCACGGGATTTAACACTGACTTTTATAATTACCGGAGAAACCCCGGAGGAGCATCTTTTAAACTACGATACTTTTATCCGGATGCTACACTTAGGTAAGGTAGATGTATCGGTACCGGGAATAAGTGATGAAATATACCACCTAACATACGCAGGTAATTCAGGCAGCTACAACATCTCCGGCGACCGCCTGACGTCACAATTAACAGTAAAGTTCAACGAACCAAACCCCGCAGACAGGGGCGAGGATAAAGAAGAAGCATAATGACACACTCGAATAAAAATCTGGAAGAGATCAGGATTTCCGCTCTCCGTGGCGGAGCATGCAGGAAGGTAATGCGCATTCACGACTTCCCCGAACTCATAAAACTCATGTTCACGCCGCAGGGAATCGAATTCTGCCAAGACCACAACTTCCCCTCGGTCGAAGTGTTCAGAAAGAACCGAGACAGTTTAGAAGGGCTGGAAGTATATGTAGATGCGGGAAATATCACGCTCAAAGGTAAAGAGTACGTATGTATCGTCGGAGATACAGATGCTACTATAGAAGCGGCAGGGACTAAATTCATCCATACGATAATCCTGATGCACGGCGCACGGGCCAAGATCAACGCCAAAGACTACGCCGTGCTCAATATTGTAAGAATCGGCGGCGAGTATTCAATAAAGAAAGACGGAACTGTGATTGTACTGTAAAACAAAGCCGGGAATAATCCCGGCTTGTCAATTATTTCGTGCCCCTATTTTTACTGCTGCTGATAACTGGTATGATATCCGGCAGGTCGTCTTGGCCCGGTGGCTTTATTCCCCACTTGAAGTTCCGCCAAAGTTTCACTAACCAATTCAAGTTGCCTGTTTATTTAATATCCTCGGAATCATTGCAAATAATGGGCCTTGTTATCTTTTCTGTTGAAGTAAGATAGGCAGTTTCGGATACAGGATTGTCTGGGACATTCCCAAGGACTTGTTTTGCATTGATGGGAGATATTACCGAGTGCCCCAGTTGGTTTTCGAGTTGTTTTCGGGCTGCCTTTGCAACGCTGCCGCCACTTTTGGCTACCCGGACATTATGCTGAAATCCTTTTGGCTGTTGTTGTTTAGATATTTCCGTTACGGCGGCTTCTGCCAGCGTATTGAGGGCCAATTCGATGTTGGTCATATTGTCCCGCAAATTTTCTTTTTTTATGCCTTTAAACTGCTTGTATGATTTCGTATTACGTCCGGCCCACTCCATCGTGATAATATCCGTAAGTGCGGCATACTGTTTCCCCTCCACCCCTCTGCGCTGCCATTCATCAGTCAACTCTTTGCGAACCTCCATACTTTTTAGCCGCTGGTTGATCCAGTTGTCGGAATATCCTAGTCGCTTATAATCAAGCATCGCCTGCTGGATGGACAGTTCCGGATCCTGCATTTGGTCGAGGCGGTCGCTGGCAATTTGTGCCATCCATTGCTTGAATGGTTCAGCTTTCGGGGATGGTATCGACTGTATCAAACGGAAAAGTTGCTGTGTGTCTGCAACATCTGTAAAACGCATTTTGCCGTCCGAAGCCAACATTTTCAACTGTCCGATTTTTTCGGACACTTCGCTTCCTTCGTATTGTAACTTCTTTTTGAGGTCACTCCAATACTTTCGAGGTCGGTCTGTCCCTGTTAGGGCTTCGATTACGTCGATAATAGAAAAATACCACGTTTCGGTATCGTCATCCCATACGGTGCGAACTTTGCGATCTTCGAATAATTGTATGGCTTGTTTTTGTGTCATAGGTTGGTGTCGTTAAATTTATTCCCCTTTTTCCAATGCGAGCAAGCGCTTACTAATTTGATACAAATGTACGAAATTTATGCGTTGTGTTGGATGGAACAAATAAAAAACCGAGGCAAATGCCTCGGAATTGGACTAAATTACTGCTTTACAAAAATCCCCACATCTTCTCCTAAAGAAGCGTCTTTTACAAACATTACCGGACCAGATATAATACCTTCCAATATTGTTAACTCATCATTAAATGGGATTAATGTAACCTTTGATGCTTTGTATGTATAACTATATAAGGCACGTTTATAATCGCTTGATGAACCTCCGTATCTTGAACCATAGCTGCATTCATTGTCATCAAATACAAGCGTCGATATGGCACCACTACTAACATCAATCATCCCCCACGTAGTACCGGGCAATGGATTAGAGATATTATTATTATCATTGTCATCGTTATCTGAGCATCCAACAAAAGCCATTGAGACAATAAGTGACCATATGAATAAAAATCTTCTCATATTGTAATTGGTATTAGTTGACATTACAAATTTACAAAATTTCCAATAGTAGCAAATTTTAGAAACAAAATTTACTCCTGATGTAAAAAATAGTGTTAAAGCCCTTGTGGATTAAAAATAATTTTCTATATTTGTAACGCTTACATAAACTCAAGAGTGCACAAGATGCACCATTATTGGTGCTTTTTTTTGTGCCGAAAATTGAACATACGGACGGGTAACCCTGTGGCGTTGCTGTAATGGCGCGCCAACCTCTTGAGTAAAGATGTAAGCAGCAGGTAGTACCCGTTCGTTTTTTTGTTTTATCAAATGCTTACATCTATGAAAACACCATCGCTTCCGGAAACGGATTATCAAACTCGCTGCATCGAAGCCGAGCGAACAGCCGCGCAGTACAAGAAGGCTTACTTTGACCTTCTGAGCCGTTACTGCGATATGGTTGACAAACACATCGCGGAGACAGACCGCGAGATCGCAGTATTTGCATCTACCTCTCTCACACGTCCTATTGATCCCTTCATTCTTATGAAGATGGGCGGGAACTCTGATGTCGCACAATGTAAATAGCCGAGCCATGAAGAAAAAGAATCCAAGCCCCGACTATTACCAACTCTACATTGAGGCTAACCAGCGTGCTCAAAATAACTATAATGCGTACGCTCAGGCTATGAAATGGCTGAATGAAACCACCAAAAAGCAAATCCAATTAGAGAGTTATATACACGCACTCGAAATGGACGCGCTCAATGCTTATTTGAACAGATCGGAGTATTTAGAACAACCTACGACAACCAAATGCTGTTAGCCATGAACAATCTGCAAATATTCAATAACGAGAAGTTCGGGCGTGTACGTATCATTATGTCCGACGACAAGCCTATGTTTCTTGCGAATGATGTAGCGAGATCATTAGGGTATATGCGGACAGCGGATGCAATTTCAACACATTGTAAAGGGGTCGCCATTTTGCCGACCCCTACAGATGGTGGGGTTCAAAAAGTGAAATACATCCCCGAATCCGATGTTTACCGCCTTGTCATGCGGTCGAAGCTCCCGCAGGCCGAGCAGTTTCAGGACTGGGTATGCGATGAGGTTCTCCCCTCCATCCGCAAGACTGGCGGATACATGTCAGCCAAAGAGACGGACACGCCCGAAATGATAATGGCACGCGCCGTGCTGGTCGCCAATGACACCATAGCCCGGCAGAAACAACAGCTGGAGCAGGCCCAAAAGCAGGTCGCGGCACTCGCGCCGAAAGCCGAGCTGATGGACAAGGTACTGGACACGGACCAGAAGATCGACGTCGGGCAGGCGGCAAAGATTTTGAATCTACCATTTGGCCGCAACACGCTCTTCCAGCGGCTCCGCGAGTGAGGGATATTCTTCTGCAATCGCAATGAGCCTAAACAAGAGTATATTAACCGGGGTTACTTCGAGTTGAAAGAGAAATTGATCGACCGAAACAACCACGAATCGTTCACGGTCATCAAGGTTCTCGTGACGCAGAAGGGATTGGATTTCCTCGCAAGGCAGTTTGAGGTGGTCCAAACCCCGAAGAAGATGGCACCGATAAGATAAGCCCCTGTATACTTCCCCGATGCCGGCGCCTCGCAGAAATGCGGGGCGTTTTTATATGTTGGCGCAATAAATGTATTACATACACGTTGTCATAGTGCGACAAAAAAAGTCGGCAAAAATTTGCACGTTTAAACACGAACGTGTAAATTCGCCTACACAATTACGCTTCTGGCTTCCGTATATTCCTTCTTAATAATGAATATGCCGACCCAGAAGCCTTTTGTCTAACACAAAGCAGTTCTAATTATGGCGGATTTAAAAGCGTTATTTAAATATTACCTCGACCACCAAGAGGAACTGGTCAAGGATTATAATGGCAAATATTTAGTTATAACTGACTTCAAGGTAGCCGGCGCTTATAATAATGAATCTGAAGCTTATTTCGACGCTGTTGCCAAGTATGGGTTAGGTAATTTCATCCTTCAGTTGTGTACCCCCGGAGAAGAAGGATACACAAGCACATTCCATTCACGAGTAATTTTTGTATAACATGGCAAGGGAGGTTACCTTTCGGTCATTCTCAACTACATTTGATAAAACTACATTTGAAATTAGGACTGAATGCCATATATGTCAGGCTTTTGATCCTTCGACAACATCTCCAGAAGATAGACCTCTAATAGTCACCTGTTCTGCCGTATGGGATACTGGTGCGAATAAAACATGTATATCAATAGCAAAAGCTAAAGAGTTAGGACTTATTCCTTGCGGAACAGAAAAAATGGGGCATGCTGCTGGAGTGTGTTATGTAGATAAGTATATGATTAATATAATGCTACCTAACCATGTAGGCATACAGTCTCTTGTTGCTCTTGGGTGTAACTTAGGAAATACGGATGTATTGATAGGCATGGATATTATTAATCAAGGAGATTTTGCAATATCAAATGCAGGGGGCCATACAACATTTTCGTTCCGGATTCCGTCTTTGGAGAAAATTGATTTTGTCGCACACGACAAAGCGATTGACAAAGCACAAAAAGACGCAGAATTCAATTACAAATTTGGAAGAGTTAAGCGAAACGAATTGTGTCCATGCGGATCAGGCAAAAAGTTCAAATATTGCCACGGACAACATAAATAGATATGAATCTATTTCGCATTATTTCTATAAATAAATACCATCGCAAGGTATTTGTCATTCTATACGGCAAATAATCGTTCATAACAAACTTTCGGGGCGGGAATAAATTCCCGCTTTTTTTTTGTTTTTTCACTTCGAATTTCTTGGTAATTCACGTGACCGTCGAAATCTTTGCCTTGAGCTTGTGACGATGCAGGCGACAGACGACAGATGGTAATTTATTCTCCTTTAGGAATACAGATATTGGATGCTCCGGTCACGAAAGAGGCTATTATCAAATATGCCCTCATGAGTGACTATTATATTGAGCTTCCCTTCAATCAACTTCAGTACATTCAAATTCCGCAAGGATCATACATACTGTACAAAGGCCTTAAGTTCGAGATAATGGCCCCGGTATATCCGGAGTTCGACAACAAGACCGGAGGATATAAATACACGCTCAAGTTCGAGGCGCAGCAGAACCACATGAAGCGTTTTGTTTGCTTCTGGCTGGGCGGAGATAATCCCGAAGCGGTATTTCACAATACTACTGATCTCGAATCATTCGGCGCCCTGATCGTGGCCAACATGAACAAACATCTTGGCGTCGAAAATTGGAGCGTAGGAACCATCGACGTCGAGAATCCCAAGGCGACAAAACTCGTATCTTTCAATGGAGACAAATGCTGGGATATACTCAACACGATCGCCGAAACTTTTGAAGTCGAATGGTGGACCGAGGAAAACGGAGATTTAGTGTCGCTTAACTTCGGAAAGCTGGAAAGAGGAACACCCGAAGAATTCAGGCGTGGCGATGTTGTCAAGAGCATCCCCGCCAAGAAGGGCGACGATTCCAGTTACGGCACCCGGTTCTATGTATTCGGATCTACACGCAACCTTACCAGCGACTACGGACAGGCTCCGCAGGGCGGGGAAACAAACCATGTTTCAGAAATACGACTCCGGCTTCCCAACGGCCAGAGATATATTGACGCCATCCCGAATCTCGACAAAAGCGCCATTGTCGAGCAGGTCGTTTTCTTCGACGACATCTACCCCAAGAACACGGAGACGATCACAAGCATCGAGACCGTTGATCGGGAGATCATCGAGGGACAGACAGATAAGGCCTATGTCATGTACTGCAAGGACACGCCGTTCCTGCCGTCCGACATGATCGAAGGCGAAACGCTGGGAGCCACGTTTACCAGCGGAAGTCTAATGGGGCGTAATTTTGAGTTAGGCATAAATTACAAACCTGAAACATGGAAGCCCGAAGAAGGCTTTGACAAGAAATTTGAGATCATCGCCCAAGTTGAGACGTCGGGAGAAAGCCAGCTTATAATCCCCAACGAAAGCCTTCATCCCGAACCGGGAGATACATTTGTACTCACGGGTGTAAAACTTCCGCAGCAACGAATCGAGGAGGCCGAAGAGGAGCTTTTGAAGGCCGGACAAGCATACGCCGCAAAGAACAGCAGCGACACCGATGTATATACCTGCGAGACCAATCCGGTATACTGCACGGTAAACGACAAGAATTACAACGCAGGACAAGCCGTGCTTCTTGTCGATCCTCGATTTGGTTTAGACGGACGTCTGTCCCGAATTCAGGGCTACGAAAAGAAACTCTACAACGAATATATCGCCACGTACACAATCGGCGACAACACTCCTTACTCCCGCATAGGAAGTATCGAATCGGATGTGAAAGCCACCCTGTATTCGCAGCGCATAGGCGTAACCGAATCGGGGGCGGCAATATATCTTATCACCCGGTACGATTCTACTGCGGCCGAAGATTATAATGCTTATTCGGCCAAGCGCGCCTTATGGCAGTTTGCGAACAAGCAATTCCCGGATACCTTCAAAGGCAAAATGACCTTCGAGGACGGGGCGCAGTTCGGCGATTACGCAACAGGAATTACCGGCATCGGCGGACTTATCGACAAGAAAGGGAATGCCGAAATGCAAAGCCTCAAGCTGCGGGGATTCCTTGAAGTTCCTGAACTGAGATACAATCGGGTCGATATTACAATGGGCGACACATGGTTTGCTCCAAGCGCCGGGATCATCGAGAGCGTCGATACCGAAGCCAAGACCATCACGCTCAAACTCGAAGAAGGCGAAATAGGAAGTCCGCGGGTCGGTGATATTTGCATGGGTATCTTCCACAGCTCCGAATCCTCAGATAATGCAACGGAAGATTACGATGACAGCAAAGGCAATAGACGCTTTGCCGGCTTCGCAACGTGCTATTTCCGCATTACCGAAGAGTTGGACACCACGACCTATAAGACATTCAAATACCAACTTCGCCCAGTCTCTACCGCTTACCCGAAGCAATACCACCCTGCTCCCTCGATGACATTTGTCGGGTATGGCTCCTTCTCGAATGAAGCCCGTCAGACATCGCGCTACGAGACAAGGACATACCAGCGTTATCTGAAGGAGGTATCCGACTGGGAATTCATATCGTCCAACATCGCAGCTCAGTACGGCGACCTGTCCAATCTGTCCGTATTCGGGATAGATATGAAAGGCTATTCGGCCTACCTCAATAACATCTACATGTCGGGCGTCATCCATCAATTCACGCCCGGCGGGGAAGAAATACCGACAATCAACGACCGAGGAAAGTGGCTCGCGTCGGAGACATACAATAAAAACGACGAGGTATATCACAATAACGCCAAGTGGCGCTGTCTTGTCGATGGGACAAAATCTGAGCCGTCTACATCATCCGAAGCGTGGGTCCTTCTTATGCATGTACCACTGTCTTCTGTAGTTCCTGTCTACAAGCAGCAAAATGAAAAACCGGCACTTCCGACCGGCACTACTATTCCTCCTGACGGATGGAGTCTCGAATATCCCGAAGGCGGAGATTCAGGCGCATCAACCGACGTAACCGACATTATAATCGATGCGGATAATGAAGGGGATGTTGCCCAAGACGGCGCATTTTACAAACTTGCAGGTAAAGGTGATAATTCCACAGCGTCGTGCAAAATACAATTCGATGCTCTCAGCGCTGGTGAGACATTGGTATTGGATATAACCGCCTATTCGGAGGAAGGGTATGATAGATTGATTGTCGGAAAAATAAATGTTCAGGATGTCAATAAGGCAGACTCCAACACCTTCGAAGCATACGTATCAGGGAACGGCGTATCCTCGACCGTCGTCATTACGGCACCGAGTGCAGGACGTCACTTTGTTAAGGTAGTATACACGAAAGACTCGTCCGGTGATGCCAATGGCGACTACGGCTTATTTCGTATTGCGTATAATACGTCCAAGACTATTCCGTTGTGGGTGTCTTTCGGATCGGTGATTGATGGCGTTGTTCAATCATGGTCTGATCCGGCGCGAATAAGCGGTACCGACGGCCGGCCCGGAATCGACGGGAGACCCGGCGTTGATGGAACAGACTATGAATGGATATTTACCCGCACGACTTCGGAAACAGCACCAGCTATGCCGACATCTCAAGACGAAGACGACTATTTACCTGATGGCTGGACTGACGATGCTGAAGGGCCTGACAATACCCATCCTTTCGAGTGGACTTGCAAGCGCATAAAAGTCAACGGGCACTGGGGCGACTACTCGGCGCCCTCACTATGGGCTAAATACTCCTTTAACGGTGAGGATGGAGTGGACGGAGAAGGTGTAGAATACATTTTTACCCGCACAGAGACGGACAATCCGAATGCGATACCGAGTGTTCCGACCAATGCAGAATATGACAATCCGCCTGCGCCGTGGACGGATGATCCTATGGGCGTAGACGACATTTACCAATACGAATGGGTATCCAAGCGCATCAAGGTAAATGGAGAGTGGAGCGCTTTCTCTACACCTGCATTGTGGGCAAAGTATTCTTTCGACGGAATCGACGGGAGACCCGGCGATTGGACATCATACGTCTTCAAAGAAAGCAACGAAAAACCGGATGCACCAAACTCTACAAATCCGATCCCTTCGGGATGGCTCGATGCACCTGCGGGTAACGGAACTTGGTGGATGTCGAAAGCGACCATAGACAGCACAACCGGTATGGCCGGTGTTTGGTCCGATCCAATTCGGGTAACGGGCGAAGATGGTCAACCCGGCCCACATCCAAAATTCAAATACGCCAAGAACAACAGCACCACCTCGTCACCGGCATTGACAAAAACCGATCTCAATCCCGCAGGATGGTACGACACTCCTCCGTCGCTTTCCTCCGGCGAATATTTGTGGATGACAGAGGCCCAAATAGACGCAAACAATAATTTTGTCGATCCTGCGAATGGATGGTCCACCCCTGTACGCATAAGCGGAGAAGATGGCAAACCGGGAGATAAAGGAGACCCCGGATATCAGGGTTGCATTATCCGCCTAACGGAATGGGTTTCGGGTGTAGAATATCGCAACGACGCTGATTTAGAATCAGACGGCCTGCGCTACATCGACATAGTGACTGTATATGAGAATAACCAACAACTGAAATTCCAATGCCGTCAGACTCATACTTCATCGAACTCGAATAAACCATCCGGGGGAACCACATCGACATATTGGCAACAGCTCAACGACATGGTGCCCATATATACGCCTCTGCTGTTTGCCGAGAACGCCGTTATCAACTTCCTGCAAGGTATGGAGTTCGTAGTCCACAACTCCAAAACGGATATTTCCGAAAATACCATCATCGCAGGACTCGTAGGCGGCGACATTCCTCTGTTTGTCGGCAGCAACACACCGGACAACGCGCCTTTCCGAGTCGCTAAGGACGGTTCGTTTACAGCAACGAAGGCGAATATAACGGGTACAATAGAAGCTAAAGAAGGAAAAATAGGCGGATTTACTTTAAGAAGTCCCTCCAATCCTCTTATAGATGCGACATTAGAATGTCATACCTTTGATGATTCTCAACGCAATATTATCAATGGACAGTCGGGAGATTTCACCCAAAGACATACGTATGTATTACAATCCGGATTTATAACATCAAGAGGCTCTATTAATGGATCTATTGATGATAGAGTAGTTATGTCCCCAACAACGGAATACGGGGGTTGGCCACTTAGTAAAAACGGATCATACAATATTTCTGCATCAATATATGCCCAATCAACATCTTTATCAAGACCTTCATGGAGTAGCAATATAGCTTTAATGCTTGGAGCTGGTCCTATGCCATCAAGCGTTCCCCAATTGAATGATGGGAATTATGCCCTTTGTATGCCGATGGGAATAACTGCAGGCCTTAGACTGTATAATCGCAAAATATCTTCAGATGTAACCCTTGACTATATGGATTGTTTTGTGACGGTGGATAGCGATGGCGGGAAGCGCACTATCACACTCCCTTACAATCCACAAGACGGTCAACTTTATTATATCCGAAACATAGGAACCAAAGGCGTACAACTGAACGGAAACGGGAAGCAGATTGCGATACATACTCAAGGAGCATGGGTTAACTCAGACTCATGGACTGACCGAGAATCCCGTAATCTGATCTACTGCGCGAGTGTAGGATGCTGGGTGATGTTCAAATAGAGGGAGAGAAGTAGACGGCATAATGCAATTTTAACGACCAAAAATTATGAGGAAAATTAATTTACAACGGCTTGAGATTTTTGCAGATATGCAAAAGAAAATATGCACTGTTCACGATGTGCGCGAGCAGCTTGCAAATCTCATATATGCAAATGCCTATGGTTTTGTCGGCCATGTACTCGCTCATAAAGTATATGAATCGGAAGGTGAAATAGAACTTACCGAGGCAGAAGCTCACGAATTGGGGCGTCTTGTCGCAACATTAGGATCTGCACCTCTTATCGATGCTGTATTGAGCAAACTTGACCTGAAGATCGAGGACGTAATATCTCCCGCGGACTACAAATAAAAAAAACAGCAAGTGAAGCGTATTCGTATAGGTAAAGACATCGAAATCCATTGGCCGATATTGACCAATGGCGAGCAAGTCACACTTGAAGGCCGCGATCTGCATCTGGTCCTTCATCTTCCCTCCTGCATGGAAACCCCTTTGCATTTCGAGCCTCAGGGGAACATTGCCGTATTCACTATTTCAGGCAATATGCAAAAGCAGCTGGGCGCATACCGGCTTACCATGTGGGAAAATAAAGATAAGAGCGGACAAACAGCCGTCGATTATTGCGATGCGTTTGAGTTGGTGCCTACTACATGTATGGAGGGCGGCAACGACAACAATCTGACCACGGAAACTGTCAATCTGGATTCTTCGGACTTGATCGTAGGCCTCCCCGGACCAAGTGCCTATGACCTTTACAAGAAGCACAATCCCGATGCAGAAATATCCGAGGAAGAGTATGCAAATGCGCCCATAGATGCCGCCGATGCCGCCAATGAAGCCGCAAAAGCTGCCAATGAAGCCGTAGATAAGATCGGGGATATTAATGAAGCCCTTGCCGGCAAGGTAGACAAAGAAGAAGGGAGGGGTCTGTCCTCAAACGACTATACAGACGACGATAAGGAGAAGCTGGACGGACTTTCTAATTACGACGACACAGAAATACAAACGCAGTTATCTGAAAAAGCGTCCAAAGAGGAAGTAGCCGACGCAGCTGAAGAAACACTTTCCGCTGCTAACTCCCACACCGAGGAACGCATAGAAGAGACAAAATCAGAGATTGCAACAGGACTTCTTGAGTTCGGGAAAGAAGTGGGAAAGGTAATATCCGACGGCGACGCAACTACTCTTCAATCAGCACAAAAATACACGGATGATGCCATTGACGCCATCCCCACGCCAGATGTCAGCGGGCAGATAGAGCAGCATAACACCTCGCCTACCGCCCATCCCGATATCAGGGAGATTCTGAACTCCTGCGTCGGTCTTCCGGAGTTCAACGGCGATACCTACGAACTTACCTTCACAACGATTGCGGGCGCGAAATTGATCGTTGACCTTCCCATTGAGCAGATGGGACTTGAGTATAACAAAGAAACAGGAGCCATTGAGTTCGTGAACGGCGACGGATCAATTTCGTCGATCCCCGTTTCGGACTTCGTGAAAGTATACGCCGGGTCCATTGGTCCGGAAATACAGATTACTGTGGACGGTTCCGAGATTCGGGCTACGCTCCTCAATAACACCGTATCGTGGGATAAACTTACGCTGGACTTGCAGGAAGTAATTGAAGGAAAAGCCGACCGCACGGAGATTCCTACGAAAGTATCCGAGCTGGAGAATGACTCTGAGTTCGTTACTGCCGAAGAAATTGATCCAGAGTTGAGAAAAACCTCATTTGAGATAGTAGCTCATTCGGACTGTACGCTGGAGGAGCGCGTCGCGCAGCTCGAATCGCTGCTTCTAAGGATGCTTTCGGGCGATGTCCTGATCCCGGAACTGCAGGTCAAGAAATTGGGCGTGTGGGGTGAAAACAACCTGATCCCGACGGGCGAGGGCGCACCGACGAAGGCTCCCGAGCGTGCCGGACAGCTCTACATCGACACTAAGAACAATGCAGTCTACCATTCGGTCGGCAATAACGCCGTTTCGGACTGGAAAAACAACTAAACACTCTCCCTATGTCACAAATCAATAAATACCCGAACAGAGCCGCCTACGAATCGGACACTGCGCGGCTTAGAACCCTCTCGTCGGAATCCTACATCGAGAACGACGGCGTGCTGCTTTACGACGGTGTGAATGCCGTAATTCCGAAATCTGCCGCCGGCGTCGGGGACCTTGTCGTGTTCGACAAGACGGACAGTACGCTGAAGTTCATCAAAGGCGCTACGCTCGTCGCAGATAAGATGCCCGCCGAATTGGTTCCCGCGGGCGTGGTGTACGGCCGACACGGCGATAAGGTGCGGATCGTGTCGCTGGAAAATGCGACCTTCAACGGATCGGATGAGATGCGTTGGGCGAATTCATACGAAGTAGCCTTGTCGGGTTTCGATCTTGCAGCGGGCGGAACCGCCGTTCTTACATTTGGAACCGGAATTTATAAAGTCGATTTGCCTTTGACATGGGGCGCGGGTGCGAAACTTTCGGATATTCATGCTCAAATCAACTCATTCGTGACCGGGCAAATCAAGGATTACGGCTGGACGTCGAGTGTTGACGAGGCAAATTCGCGTATCATCATGTCTTCGAATACGTGGTCGCCCGTCTTTTCGACTATTGGCGTCGTAAGCGGTTGCCAAATCACAAGGCCGCCGGAAGACGTGGACTATCAAACGACATTGACGGGTGCGTTGATCGAGGGGGAGAAAGAATACATCCGTCGTAACAACGGGGTTGATATTTCGTTTGCGGGGTGCAACTATAAAATGTTCATGCAGCACTATTCCGTGCATGGAGTTGAAAAAAACGGACAGCAGCCGGGAAGCAGCGATATTATCCGCGAAAGCGTTTTCACCGAGGCCGACAACCCGGCGCTGGTTGCGGCCTATCCGACCTACCGGGACTACCTGTTCGGCGAACATCTGGCCCAATATCCGTCGGCCTATGGTGCAATGGTGCGCGACGGCAGGATGAATACTGCGAAGATCGGCAAACTGCGGTTCGTAAATATCTACGGCGAAAGCGTCCTCCGTTATCCGGCCGCAGCGGCCGCGCTCGGCTACGGCGTCACGGTCGAAGGAATGACTACCGGGCTGGAAGCCGGGGCGTGGTGGCTGCCGTCGGCCGAGGACCTGTTTATCCTGATGCGCGACCGAGTTCTGGGATTTGCTAATGTAGAGGACGATCCGGTGAACCGTACGCTGTATCGGCTCGGTAAAACGACTTGCTACGGATCGGGGCGTCTTCTATGGACGTCATGTGAGTACAGTTTAAGCAGCGCGTTTCTCTATAATATGTATGCGGGTGTCGTAGGCGTTGGTGACAAGTGGATTAGGTACTCAACGCGACCTGTTTCCGCTTTGTAAAAAGCGCTGTCTGATTTTTATTCAACATTTTCAATCATGGAAACACAACAGCAAATCAACATCCTTGAATCGCGGCAGCTGGAGCTGCGGGCGATCATGGCCCAGTCCGACGACCGGGCAGTCAAATGCTTCAAGAACGGCATATCGTTCAAGGAGACCTACCCGGAAGACTATGCCCGGTATGAGACGGCCAATGCGGAGTACAACCGCAACGAAACGACGCTGGCTAAACTCAAAGCCAAGCGGGCCGAAGAGCTGGCCGCGGAAGAAGAACAGAGACTTAAAAACGGAGAATAAGGCTATTTTATCATGGACAAATTTCGGGAACTCTTTGGCTGTATCTTCGCCTCGATATTCGGCACAATCGCCCCGATACACGACATACTTATCGCCTGCATGCTGGTATTCGCCATTAATTTCGTTGCCGGAGTATCGGCGGGCGTATTTAAGCAACATGAAGGATTCGCCTTCAAAAAGGCTTTCAACTGCATTTTAGAAGGTATGGTTATATCCGGTCTCATCGCCTTTGTATTGATTATCGGAGATAAGATCGATAACCACGAAGGGGCTATGTCAGCAATATCTATCATCGTATATGCTCTTATTTACTTTTACGGAGTCAATACACTGAAGAACCTGACGCGGATTTTCCCAAAGAGCAAGTTGTTCGACTTCCTGTATTATGTCTTGTCCTTCGAGGTTATTAAAAACCTCCCATATCTGGAGAATTATCGAAACCATAAAAATACAAAGCAATGAGCAGAGGATTACGCAATAACAATCCCGGTAATATCAGACTGTCCAAAATCAAATATTTGGGGGAAATTCCACCCACGGATAGCGCCTTCAAACAATTCAAGACAATGGCATGGGGGTACCGCGCCATGTTCGTATTACTCCACACCTACCAGCTGAAGCACGGATGCAATACGCTGCGTGATATGATAAGTCGCTACGCACCGCCCATTGAGAATCATACGGATAACTACATTAAAGCCGTAGCAGACTCTTCAGGAGTCTGGCCCGACGTAAAGATTACAACAACCAATAAGGATATCATGGTCCCGGTGGTAGCCGCAATGTCGCGCGTGGAAAATGGAGTCGCTGCTGTTATAGACGATGTCAATAAAGGTTGGGAACTATTTCAACAACACAAGCCATGAAGTGTGTTATCGTAACATTCGCTTGTATACTGGCAGGATGCTGTCCATGCAAGCATTTAGCAACAAGCACAAAGGATAGCATCAGCATCGAAACACGCATCCATAAAATATACATCAAGGATACGCTTCGATTTCAGATACCTCCATACAGCAAGCGCCAAGTAGTCAGAGATACTTCAAGTCATCTGGAGACGCCCTTAGCTGTTTCGGATGCATGGATAAACAACGACGGTTCGCTGGGCCACTCGCTGGAGAACAAGCCGCAGGATATTCCGGTACCGTTTGAAAAAGAAGTGATATATCGGGACAGCATTGTCTATAAAGACAGGACCGACACAAAAATCGTCGAGGTGGAGCGCCGACTGACATGGTGGCAACAGACAAAGATGCGCGGCTTTTGGCTCCTCCTTGGCGTAGTTGTATTCGTATTCCGTAAAAATATATTGACGATGGCGCGCCGGTTCATATGATGTAGAGCCTTGAGGGACGGGCATAAAAAAGTCCCCGACATTATAGCATACACCCCTGTATACATAAGTGTTTCCACCCCAATGCCGAGGACTATTCCTTCGTTGGGGTGGAACTTTTTATACAGGGGTATAACAAATATACAATAATTATCGGGGAAACGTATGCGTAAATCAGAGCTTTTTGCAGAAATACTCGAATGCGTTGCATTTGAGACCGAAATAACCAAAGAACAAATCCTTTCGAAGGATAAATATCAAGATGTGGTTGATGCCCGCTATATGCTGGTGCACTTCTGCCACGAAAAAGGGATGTATATTACAGACATAGCGCGCATGATGCGCTTCTCTCGTCGAGCCGTCGAGAAGATGATCTCGAAATTCGACGAGCGGAAACGGTACAGTCATCCCATATTCGAAATTCAGTGCGAACTAATTGCGAAAAGACTGTCTACGATCTCCGTCCCATCTAATTGATATGCCTGCCGCCTTCGGCCACCTTTGCATTGTTGCAACAGGTGAACGCCCGGCCTTAACGGGGGCGGCAATCATTCAATAATCTTTTAAAATGGGTTCGGATAAAACTTATATTTTCGATGGAGGCGGCACGGGTGGCGGCCTTGACATCGCAGCTCTCGTCTCGTCCATGATGAGCAACAAGGGCATGGACCCCAACCTCGTAGCGGCACTCATGAACGGTAACAACAACCGCGGTTCGTGGGGCGGCGACGGGTGCTGGTGGATCTGGATCATCCTGCTCTTCTTCTGCTGGGGCGGTAACGGCTTCGGATTCGGAGGCAACGGCGCGAACGGTCTGCCTGCGCAGCTCAACGGTGACGCCGGACGCGAACTTCTCATGAACGCAATTCAAGGAAACGGCACGGCCATCACTCAGCTGGCATCGTCGCTCAACTGCTCGACGCAGCAGATTCAGTCTACGCTGTGCAACATCCAGAGCACGCTGGGGATGTCAAGCCAGCAAATCATCAATGCCGTGCAGTCGATGGGTTGTCAGATCGGCAATCAGATCGCCGCGTGTTGCTGTGATATGAAGCAGGCCATTAATGGCGTCAATGTGGGCATGGAGCGCGGATTCAGTAGCGTTGCCTATGAAACACAACGTCAGACCTGTGATTTACAAAACACAATTCGCGAAACTTCTCAAAGCGGGACTACAGCGATAATTTCCAAACTGGATCAAATGCAGGCAGCTGCATTGCAGGATAAAATTGATGCCCTGCGCGAGAAGAACAGCACTCTGACTACGCAGCTCAACCTCGAACACCAAAACGCCTACATGGCCGGTGTTGTAGGACAGGCTGTAGCCCCCGTGAACGCCGCTGTAGCGGCTTTGCAGAATGACGTGAATAACATCAAGTGCAAGCTGCCCGAAACGGCTACTGTGCCCTATTCGCCTATTGTCGGTGTGCCTACGTGTATTGCCGCACAATATGGTCTCGGATATGGTGCAGGGTTTGGCTTTGGGGGGAACGGCGGATTTTGGGGATAATGCTATTATTCGCCGATAGGTGAAATGTTCTTTGACTTACTGATAAGAGGCTTCCCAATCCGAAAGCCAGCGCCAATGAAATCCTTTCAATGTGCGAGTTGGCTTTCGAATACATTCATATATTCCTCCGATGTGAAATCCGTGTAACTGATGGGCTTCGGATGCTGTTTTATATTTTGCAACCAATATTCCATTTTTAATTTGAACAATTGGCTTTCTGTTTCTCTTGTTGGGTATTCTTCGTGCTTTTGCTGCACACTCTCTTGTGACAGGGTTAAGCATGTTCATTGAACGAGTGCACCAACGAAGATTATGTGCCACATTGTTCGTGCGGTTCCCATCTATATGGTCTACATATGCATAGTTATTAGGATTGGGGATGAACGCTTTAGCAACAAGCCTATGGACTAATTCAGTCTTATCTACTCCGTGTAGGGATGTAAGTCTAACTCTCAAATATCCTCCCCTATTTGGGCGAGGAGTTAATATGCGAGGTTTAGTCATCCAACTATTGTTATTACCTCCGCTCACGCGATGGGATAGCGATGAAACTCTACCGTAATCAGATACCGCGAAATAGCCGAGCGTACCATCAATAATACGCCATTCTTCTCCTTCGAGAGCAATGCTCTCTATAAATTCCCGATTTGTCATTGCCAAACAATTTAGTGGTGCCAAACGAGAAAAAGAGGGAAGGACGTTTGGCAAGCCCTTATCAGTTGGTCATGACTCCAACCTATCCCGATGTAAAATTAGTTATAATAACTTAAATTACAAAAATATGGCAGTATTCCCATTTCAGTATGTCAACCGCAGGGGCATACCGGTACTAAAAACTACGGGCGTGACAGTGGAGACCACGGGTGTTGTGTTTTCCTTTCCCAACCACGCATTTGCAAATTCGTGGTACCGAGGACTCGTGCTGGTTGAGTTGGTACAGGAAATCCCTGCCGGCACAACGGGAACGCTTCCCGTGCTGTTTGAAACCAACGGGCAAAATAAGAATCTGACGACGTACAACGGAGCAAATGTCACAGTATCGGATATTCCGGGTTCAGGGGTATACCAGATATGGTATGACAAGCAGACCGATACTTTGCAATTGATGACCGGTGCCGTCTGAATTAAAAAAAACAATTAACAGAAAGAACGGGAGAAGGTAACTCCTTCTCCCTGACTTTCACAAATCATTAACCAAGATGTTTCAGAACTTGAAAAAAGGCTCCTTAGTCTACGTCTTCGACAATCGCGAGCAGCCAAAGTTTTATACAGCGAATGTAAAAGATGTGTCGGCCCCGTACATTCCGCCCCAGAAACCGGGGCAGTTCTCGCCGATGCAGCAGTTCATCAATATCTCGATAGAGGGCAACGAGCCGTGGGGCGTCCCCATGCTGGCGGACATCGTTTCGAAAGACGGACTCACCGTAGCGACAACACGCGACGGGCTGAAGCCTACAATCATGGAGGCGCAGCAGATGAGCCGCGACATCGTAGAATCCTACGAAAAGCACAAAGCCAATCTGGAGATTTACGACTCGATCCTGATGCAGCTCGACCCCGAAGCTGCGCGCACGAAAGAACTTGAGTCCGAAAATCGGGAATTACGCAGGATGATAGCTGATATGAACGAGCGCATAAGCAAAATACCGACGGCGGAAGAACTGAGGAGCCTTGTCAAGACTGAAGCACCTGCAAAAACTAAGTAACTATGGGTTGGAGAATCATAGGTGAAGGCCGAGGCGGATATGACGGCCACGAAGAGGAGATGGAGCGGGAGCTTCAGCGCGCTTACGAGGAAGGCTTCGAGGAAGGCCGGCGTGAAGGCCGCGGGGGCTACGGTGAGCGCGGAGGTTACGGCGAACGCCGGGACTATGGCGGGGAGATGGATGGCTACGACGGTGACGGATACGGCGAGCGCCGTGGCGTCAAGGGTACGGGTCGATACTCGCGTTATCGCAGGCGTTAAACCGGCGGGAGGGGGCCGCAGGCTCCCTCCTTTTTAATTCAGACTGATATGAACAGATTAGATACATATGATAACTTTCCGGCAGGATTCCGGGAGTATCTCGCAAATTACGGATGGCACTTTTCAAAGAAGATGTGCGAATTCGCCGTATCCCATATGCGGGATCGAAACGGCAAAAAGATCGAACCCTACACCAAAGAGAAGGTTGATGCCCTATTGAAGCAGTACGGCATCGAACTTAAAAAAGACAAGGGATACGACTGCGTATACGTATGCAACATGGCAATTTCTGATTATTTCGGGTCGTCGATCCCTAATCAGCAGTATCTCGCCATGTTCATCAAAGACTTCATCGACGATGAAGACGCATACGACGGAATGCCTTTCACTCGCTACTACGCCGACACTATTGGCTCCGGAACTCCCATACCTTGGGAAGAAATGATGTAGGTCATGGAAGATATGCCACAGCTAAGCGAATTCACAAACGAAAAAGGTGAAATCGATGAAAAATATCGCAGCGCTCGTCCGTAATCTTCCGGGCGACAAGTATCAGGAGTTGGCTACAGCCGTAAACCACGTGCTGGACAACAAACGCTTCAACCGCAAGCAACGGAGACAACTGGCGCGCAATTGGCGCAAATACGGAGAACGGAAAGGTGAGCAATGAAAATAAGGGATTTGAATATAGATGCCTATGACTGGAAAGTGAGGGTGTATTTCGCCGTCACATGCTATCATACAGACTCTATAATCAAGTCCCTTAACGATATACAATGTCCATATGAATTAATGGATCATATCCGCAACAATCTGCTGAAGTGCGATATGGACACCGGTTTCACCTATTCCAACAAAAAACTTAGGCGCACGGTGATGATCGTGGGGCTGGCGTCATCGCCGGCCGAGTTCCTGAACTCTTTTGAACACGAACTAAGACATCTGGTCGATGATATTGCTTCGACACATAGTATGGATATGGCCGGCGAAGAGGTCGCATATCTGACCGGCGACATAAATACCGCTCTATGGTCGGATATACACCGATTCACCTGCTGCAAATGTGATAAACATGGAAGATGACAACATGAAATACTGGCTGGCGATGCTTGAAGTAAGCGAATGCTCAGCACCCTTATTCGCCGCAGTCATATGCAAGTTGATGGATACGATTTAACTATTCAAGAAGTTTTACAAGATCGGTCTTCATCTCTTCGTCTATGTCCCTATAGCGGGCAAATGCCTTACTGCCTTCAGTATGCCCAGATAAGGACCCTACAAGGTTCGGGTCCTTGACTTTCTTATACAGGTTGCCGATGAAAGTTCGGCGAGCCATATGAGAGGAGGCTATTTGATAAAGCGGCTTCTGTTCGGGTTCGCGAGTGATCGGATTGAGTACATTTACCATCCGTTTAAGGCCCGCAGCAAGGAAGCATTTTTTAATCGCTTCATTATATTTCTGCTCTGAAATGAACGGCAACAACATCTCATGCTCGGATGATTCATACTTTTTTATGATATCCTGAGCAATATTGTTCAGAGGCACACGCACCGTTACCGGATGTCCTTCTTTGGTCTTACGCGGAATATACTCCACAGCCCCCTTTACTACATTATTGCGCTTCAATCCAAGCAAATCCCCTACCCTACATCCAATCAAGCACTGAAATATAAATATATCTCGCTGAACAGCCAACTTATGATGTCGGGATAGATTTGTATTATACAGCTTGTTCCGTTCGGCAATTGTAATATAAATAGGCGTTCCATAGACAGCCTGCTTTATCTCTTTCTTACGGAAGGGATTGGATGGGATAAGATCATTATTTGCGGCCCAATTTAAAAAGGCGCGCAACAAGATCATTTTGCTGACAACAGTATTATGCCCGCGCTGTTGCGGCATTCTGGAATCCGGGACCAACGTATATATATGTGGATAATCCTCGCATATCTCATATTCTCTGCGATAAAAGTCCTCAAAGTCATCCAACATTTCAGGAGTGAATGTCAAGAGGGAGAGTGTGAAATTTCGATCTGAAATCCTCTTATATAATTCGTAACGCTTGAGTACTCGTATGAGCACGTTAAATGCCATTATGCGACGCTCGGAAAAGTTCTTTTTCGAGATATAGCTTTCGAAATAAGCCCATATATCCTTATCCTGAGACATACCCACCGAATAGGGTGTAATAACATCACGGAGCCAGCTCGCAGGCAATCCCATCTTTCCCGCCCCGGCATCGATAAAAGATTGCATGACAAAAGAGGTTAATGCAGATAATTTAGCATGGGCCTCGTTTGCTCGTTCGACAATATCCTGCCGGGATGGCGACATCATCCTATAGCGTGGAATCAAGATTGATTGCGTCTTCTCATTCCAATATTCAGGCAGAACATATATGCCGGTCTTAGCTCGTTGGTTGAAACGGCCATGAGTGAACCGAATCAACACCTCGTGTAAACCGCATGAATTTTCCTTAGCCGAGAGGGAGTAGTAGATTGTCGCCATAATTAGTTACATTTGCACAAATGCAAATATAACTAACCATATATAACTTCAAGAATTTTTGGCGACTTTTTGGCGACTTAGGTTTTATCTGATGATATTTCGGTCGTTTCATGCCATCAACAAAAACGCCATTCTATAGTATTGAGAGCAGATTTTGTTACTCTATGTTATCTCAATGATTTCATAAGATAACATTTCCTTTAGTCCCGTCGGGACTACAAAGCACAAGTGCAGAGATTCAAGCACTTGTGTTTTTTTGTTCAACTCCAGTCACAATCTATTATTCAACAAAAATAATAACAAATTTCCATTAGACAATAGAAAATAGCACAATTAAGCTTTTTAATAGCATATTCGGACACGACCGAAAAAAGTCCGCGCAACAGAAGATACGGACTTTTCCGGTCGTATTTCGTGCCCGAAAGGCACTGCAAAAGCTTGTTTCAGAGGGATTGTCAGAAGGAAAGACGCACGCCCAGCCGCAAGGTAAGCGACAGCGGCGAGTCGGTACGCGAGGTCCGCAGATCGGTTTCCGTGAAATAATAGGAGACTTCAGGCTCGAAATAAAGCCCGACAAGCCCGCCCAGATCGTACTGCGCGCCCGCGGCGCCCAGCACGGACCATTGCACGCCCGGCTCGTCCATCGCCCTCGAACCGAATTTTGCGGAGACGCACTTCTCGATCATACCGCCGGCGCCTGCATACAGCGAGAAGCGCCCCGTATCCAGAAACTGCCAGTTCATACGCAGCGGCACGCCGATAAAATGGAGTTTCTGACTGATATCCTGCCGGCTGGACTTCATGCGGACGTCGGCCCAGAGCAGCGTGTAATTGACGCCGCTTTCGAGCGACAGACCGTGCGCGAATTCCTTGCGCACCGAGAGTCCGAAACTGAGCGGCTGGTGATGTTTGAAGGAATAATCGTCGTAATTGTATTTCAGCTGGGCCATCGTGCCGGCGCCGCCGCCTACCGGAGCGTCGGACATCATCATGCCGGGGCCGGGTCCCGCCGACACGGTTCCCCCGCCCGTCACGCTGCCTGCCGCAAAGAGCGACACGGAAGTCCGCCTGCGGGATTTCGGCTGCTCGAAGGCGATCTGGTCGCCGTAATAAGAAGTGGTGCTCGGATAGGTCCTCGCCGATGCAGCGTTTTCTTTCGGAGCCGTCCGTTCCTGCACGCCGGAAGTCTCTGCGGCCGCCCGTTTCTGCGCGATCGTTTCTTCCGACCGCAAAGTTGCGGCAGCTTCATTCTCCGGAGCGGGTTGCGGCCGGGAGTCCGTCACATCAACCGCCACGACCGCCGGCGCAGCGTTCCGCGCAACGGCAGTCGCAGGATACGCCGCCCGCACCGCCTGCCGGGCTTGGGTCTCTCGGCCCGGAAGCGACTCGGCCCGCACCGCCTCCTGCGACGGCACGACGGCCCGAAGCGACTTTTCGAGCGTTCCGATCCCTCCGGCCGGATATGTCCGATTGTCCGCGGCGGAACTGCCGCCGTCTGTTGCCGATGCGATAACAAACCCTTTATCCCCCAAACTACGATTTTCATGCAGCAGCAGTTCCCCGCCTCCGACAAAAATCAGCACGGCAGCAGCAGCGGCAGCAACTTCAGCTGCAAAATCATCATTACGTTTTTCCATTCCTTCACCAACTTCAAAACGTACATAATTGATTGCTTTTGTATTATGGTTATTTAAATATTGAGCAACTGTTACTCCTGGATCTTTAACAAATGGTTGATCAACTAAACAAATTTCTTTTTTAAATTTTGCCAAACGTCCCATCACCATTTTATCAATAATATTACTAGGTTTTGTAGCATTTGCAGGATCATTAGCAATCTCTGCTTTAATAACTTCTGCTTCATGATCTAAATCTTGTTGATTAATGGAAGATTCATCTAAATAACGTGGATTATACATGGCAACATGCATACAAATATCTTTAGCAATATTAGCATCTGTTCCTTTAATTACAGATAAAACAACGATCTTTCCACCATTGTGTTTATAAACACCAAAAACTTCATCCTCAGCTTTTTCAATTCTTACAACACGACGAAGACTAATTTTTTCACCAATTGTAGCAGTTGCGGCAACAATTAAGTCCTCAACAGTTTGATCACCAAGTTTTGCATTTAATGCACATTTTTCACAAGCAGTATCATTTTTTACACAAGCTTCACCAATTTGTTTTAATAAATTTAAAAATTTTTCATTTTTAGCAACAAAATCAGTTTCTGAATTTAATTCAAATAAATATGCTTTATTGCCATTTAATGCTACATCACATAACCCTTCTGCAGCAATTCTAGTTGCTTTTTTAGCCGCTTTGGCAATACCTTTTTCGCGAAGCCAATCTGCAGCTGCATTCAAATCTCCACCACATTCAGTAAGAGCTTTTTTGCAGTCCATCATACCAGCTCCTGTTTTTTCTCTTAATTCTTTAACTAAAGATGCATTAATCATTTTTATTTCTCCTTAAGTTATCTATTTATTCAGCAGTTTCTTCTGTTTTAGGTTCTACCGCTTGTTCTACAACCTCAACTTTTGTTTCTTCAGCAACTGTTTCAACAGTTTCTTCCTTAGCAACACGAGGCTTTTTAGTTCCTTTTTTTTCAGGACGATTTTCACGTTGAGGCTTAGTTTGGCGTGGTGCCTCTTCTTGTTTTTCTTCTTCTGGTAAAGCATATGGTTCTACTGCTACACCATTTCCCTCAAGCACTGCGTTAGCCATAACACCTACGATTAATCTTACTGCTCTAACACCATCATCATTAGCAGGAATAACATAATCAACATCATCTGGATCACAATTGGTATCAACTAAACCAAATACTGGAATATGTAATTTACGGGCTTCAGCAACCGCATTATGTTCAGTTTTCGGATCAACTACAAATAAAGCTCCTGGTAATTGTTGCATATCTTTAATACCACCAAAAAATGATTCTAGTTTACCCATTTCTTTCTTTATAGCACTAACCTCTTTTTTTGGCAATACTTCAAAAGTTCCATTTTCTTCCATTTCTTCATATTTATGAAGTTTGGCAATTGATTTACGAAGAGTTTTAAAATTTGTCATTGTACCGCCAAGCCAACGTTGATCTACATAATATTGACCAGCACGAATAGCCTCTTCTTTAATAATATCTTGAATTTGCTTTCTTGTTCCTACAAATAAAACTTTGTTGTTATTGCGAACAATTTCAACCATTGCAGCATAAGCTTCTTCAATCTTATCTGCTGTTTTTTGTAAATCAATGATGTATACACCATTTCTTTCATTAAAAATATACTCTTTCATTTTAGGGTTCCAACGGCGAGTATGATGACCGAAGTGAACGCCAGCTTCTAGTAATTGCTTCATTGTAATTACAGCCATATTAAAAACCTCCATTTTATTTTGTTTTGGCCTCTAAGAAGATCTACACAAGCACGCCATTTATAAACTTGACGACTTGCTACTTTCTTATGTGTATTTTTTTGCCTTTAAGACCATTTCTTATTATACCATATTTTGTAAACTTTATCAAACAATATAACAATTTTTTAAAATATCTTGATAAAAATTGCTTAAAAAAGAATTAAACTTTGCTTAAAATTTAATTCTTTATTTTTTATGAAATTATTTTTTTCATAAGAGTAACAAAAGTTAACCCTTCATGTTCTTCTTCTTCATCAATTATTTCAAAGCCTAAATGTCGATAAAATTCTAAATTATATTCTTCTTGCATAATAGTATCAACATACCATGTTTTTACATTTTCATTTAATCTAAATAATTCGTTTAAAACATATGTTCCATAGCCTAAATGTTGATAACCATTTTTAAAATAGAATTGAGCAATTTTCATTAT
>ERZ857922.466-NODE-466-length-61999-cov-8.515885_pt1 | contig 61999 bp, 77 predicted proteins | sample MGYA00519579_ERZ857922 | MGnify/ENA primary metagenome ERZ857922 (study PRJEB31778, sample SAMEA3449375) | human gut metagenome | biome: human gut; feature: human-associated habitat; material: faeces | place: United Kingdom | collected 2010/2012 ... | reverse complement strand
TAAGGGGTTCCTCTTATTTTTTTGTTTTATTTTCCGACTAAAAATTTACGCTAGCCATTCTGGAAATATCAATAAGCAAATTCTGCTTAAAATTTCAAATTATTAAAAACTAAATATCGAAAGAGGGTGTTTTTATAATGGCAAATTATGTCATTACAGATGGAACTCGATGGATTATGAGAGATAGGAAAGGGAAATATGTTCCTACCTCATGTGGTGCTATGGCTGATGTATATGGTAAAAAGCAGGCTGAATGTATCTTAAATAATTCGTTGACGAAAGCATTAAGAAACGTGTTTCATGTTGAAAAATACGATACAGAAGTTTCTAAAGAAGTTAAACCTGTAACGGATAATGAGATAAAAAATACGGAAAAGGTTTTGGTTTCAGAAAATATTCAGCGTTGGCTAGATAAAATATCAGATTTAAACGGATTGGCAAGTGACGCATTGCATAGAAAAGAAGAGTTAAACCAACAGTTGAGTAACATTGACAAAGAACTTTGCGATGTTCTTCATTACATAGAATTTTGTAACTTAAATGCTGCACAGGGATATAAGGCATACAAAATGATTAAAGAACGGAGAATAATAAGGAGAACAATAAAGAACGAATTAAATGTTCTCAATATTATTCTTGGGAAGAAAATATCCGAAACTGCTACAGATGAAATAAATAAATGCGTAGCTGGAATGGACAAGCGTACATATGAACCTAGAGTTCTTAAAGAATTATTTGATTTTTAAACAAGGAGTGATGAGATGACAAAGTTAAATGAGAAACAAATGGAAATTATTTATGACTATTGTAATAATAATATGAAAAAATTAAAGATGGTGTGCTATCCAATTATGATCAGAACGGGTGGAATTAGTGAAAAAGACCATGACGATATTTTTAGTTTGGCACAATTATTATTATACAAAGCTGTTGAGAAGTACGATGAAAATAATGCAAAAGGAGCATCTTTTAATACTTTTTTTTACAATATTTTAAGCAGAAGATTATATGCAACATATATTCGTGATAAAAACCGTAAATGCAGAAGTAATATGATAGAAGATGAAAATGGAAATATAGTATTTATTCCGGATTTTTCTCTTGATGCACCAACAGAAGAGTGTTTGAGTATGTTTGAGCGGATAAGTTCTTCTTATAGTTTAGAAGAAGAAGTCTTTAAAGAAGAGTATAGTAAAGAAATGAAAGAATACTTATCACGTCTCTCTAGGATTCAAAGAATAATACTTACATATTTAAGTGAAGGATACTTACCAAAGGAAATACAGGAAATGTTGCATATAAATGAAACTACATATAAAGATAATTATAAAGCGATTATGAATGAAAAGAATTTAAGAATCATTAGAACACTTTTAGGAGGTAGATAAGAATGAATGGATTTAGACCAGAAGCAACAACAGTAGGACAGTATGTAGATGATATGGAAAACGAAACAATTAAAAACGATCAGGCGGTTCAAAGAGATTTCTGTTGGAAAAACGAAAGCATCAACAATTTAATTTACAGTGCAGTTTCACAAAAAATTTGTATTCCAAGTTTAATTCTTGCAGAAGAAAATAAATCCGCTGTAACAATTACATATGTTGTAGATGGGGGTCATCGAGGCGAGGCTCTTAGAAGATTTAAATATAGTGGTTATAAAATAACTTCAACTATTCGTAATCCATTTGTTATATATAACAGAAAAAAACTTGATGAAAATGGAAAGATTATGCGTGATGAATACGGAGACATAATTTGGGAAACGATGGAGTTTGATTTAAGAAAGAAAACATATGATGATTTGCCACCAGAATTAAAGAGACAATTTAATAAATGTCCTTTAATGGCAACCATATATCAGGATTGTACTTCTGAAGACACATCTATGTTAGTAAATTTATATAACAATCATGTTGCTATGAATCCATCACAGAAAGCTCTTACATACATTGGAAAATTTGCAAACGAAATTAAGAGAATTAAGGATTCAAGTGTTTTTCTTAAAGATTCAACAGCACTTACAGAAAACGAAAAGCACAAAGGAATCTGGGAAAGAGTTATTAGTGAGTCTGTTATGGCGGTATTTTATTTAGATGAATGGAAAAAAGATCCTAAAAAAATGTGCGACTTTTTAAATAACAATTCATCAATAGATGAATTTAAGAAGATTGAAGAATACTTTAAACGTATTGCTCCATATTCGGACAAGATTGATAACAAGGAAGTTTCGGATTTATTCGTGTCAAAAGATATGGCAGTTTGGATGGTTGTTTTTGATAATTTTGCAAAATCCGGCTTAGATGATTCTAAATTTGGTGAATTTTTGAATGAATTTGTAACAAATATGAGAAACGTAGAAGTTGATGGGACAACATGGAATGATTTAGATATGGACAAGCACACAAAGGACAAGTCAGTGCTTGAATGTAAAATTAATCATATTACATATTTAATGAAAAATTATTTACATATTGAAGACAAAGACAACGAAGAAAACGAAGCAGAAATGGAGAATAATGTATTAGATGAATCCGCTGTTTCAATGGCATCAGAGAACGAGAAAAATGACGAAAATGACACTGTTTTGGCGTTTTGTAAAGAAAATGTATCAACTGATATAGAAGAGGAAGATGTTGAGTTATATGAAGCTATGCTTGACGATTGTGTAAGGATTGATACACCAATTTATAATATGTGTAAAAATGCATTAATTGGCTTAATTGGATTCTCAGTAAGAGAAAATAAAGATGAAGAATTTGAAGAATGGATTAAAAAGTATCAGGAAGATAAATCAAATTTCAGTCCTAGTCAAAAGATTAATTTTGCCTATATGAAGAATGATTTTAATAATTATTTAGTGCAGAGAAGAGGAGTTATAAATGGATAATGAAATGGAAAAGTTAATCGAAGCAATAAAAGAAGTATCTAATGTTGTAAATACAATAAAAGCAGAGCAATTAAGAAGAGTCGATAGACCAGAATATGACGAATGGTTCAATGAAAAGGAAGTAATGGATGATTATGTAGAGACTTATCAGCATGAAGATAAAATCTGGGATTTAATCAGAAGTCTTCCGTTAGAAAGTCAGGAATTATTTAAAAATAGATTTGATAATAGAAGCTGGTTCATGGATTCGCAAGATTGGATAGATTACGAATTGGATGAACTTCCTCATGAAAAATGCAAAGAATATGGTTTGTATTCGCCAAAAGATATAGAAGCCTACAATAATAAATTTACGACTTGTGAGTATGTTGCAAATATTGTTTGGAATGATAATTCAAAAGGTTCTTGGTGTCCTTTTGATGCAAGTGGAGATTATGGTCAGAAAATTGACGAATGTGGAAATTTGTCAGACGAATGTACAGATTGTAGATTTTATAAAAAGCGAGAAACACCGATTAAAGAAATCAAAGGTGAAGATCTTGGTCAATGGCAACATTATATGAGTGTAAAGCTACAAAAGGAAGAATTTAAAAAGAAGTTTGGTTAGGAGAATAAGTATGTATCCAGAATACGATGATTTTTATGAGCCAAGTGAAGGCGAAATGTTTTTTGATGAAATAAAAGAAAAGTTCAGAGAGATTTTACGTGAAGATGTAAACTCTGAAATCAACAGATTAACAAAAGAAAATGTAGAATTAAGGCAGAAAGTTAAAGAGTACAATGATAAAAATTTGGATCTTTCTTGCAGAGAAAGAGATTTACAGTACAAGATCGACAATTACAAACGAGAAGTAGAAAAAGACTTTTACAATAAAACAATGGAAGAAGTTTTTGAGAAACTTTTAGAAGCCTCAGAAGTGTGGTATGCAGAACGTGTTCCTCATAAGAAACCAAAATGTAATTTATGTAATGAGGAAAGAAAACTTATTGCAGTATATCCAAATGGTGAAACTGTAACCAAGGAGTGTGAATGTTCTCGACCAACATATATCTATGAGCCAGTTATTTCATTGAATAAGGAGATTAAATTTCATAAAGCATATAAACCAAAGTGTGGCGATAAAAAGAAAGTCTATTTTACTAAAAATCACGAGCCAAACAAGGATTATGCAGATGCGTATGATTATTACAGTGAATTCAGAATAGAAAATATTTTTGATGATTTTAATGATGATGTAATTGCATATCACAATGGTAAAAGATATGGAGAGAAAATCGCATTCAGAAGTAAAGAGGCTTGTCAGAAATATTGTGATTGGCTTAATAAGGAGAATAAGTAGATGGTAGACATTCAGTGTAAAGACGGAAAATATATTATTGACGCAAGGATTCATAGTGAAATTGATACAAATGATATTGCAAAAGTGCAGGAAAGATTTACTTCTGATTGTGCTTATGAGTTTGCAGAAGCCATGAGAGAAGCAGTAAATATTAGTCATGTTGTGATGAAAGAACAAAGGGAGAGCAAATTAGATGAATAATCCATTAAAAAAGATAAAATTTAAAATATTAAAATACTATACAACTGATGATGTTTTTAGAGAGACACAAAAGAAGTATGACGAAAAGATTAAAGGGTTGTCAGATAGGATTAATCAATTATCAAGAATAATTGAACATACTTCTGGAAATACCGTGAATTTTTATCTCGATTGGAATTGGGTAAATACATTTTATATGTTACCAGATAAAAAAGTATACACGTTATATATTTACAAAGGGGCAAGTGAGTCTCCAATTATTCTAAAAGAATTATCCGATGAATATGTTGATGAGAAATCATATGTGTTTGCATTAGAAGACAATATTGCACGTTTTGAAGTAACAGTTAAGCGTGAAAGTATGGATGTAAGATATGTGTTCTTAATTGATTATGAAAATAAAACATATATCGTTAAATCTAAAACTGAAATTGATCTTTCTAAGAGTAAGGAAAAAGAAGAACAAGAATCATAGATTTCTTGAGGATTTTTAGGAGGTAAATTATGGCTTATATAGAGAATATTGTAATAGGAAAACCAATAGCAGAACCGCAACAGATTTTTGCATCAGATGAAAATGATTGGAACAGAATTGAGCAGGAAAAGACTTATTATACCAGTGAAAGATTTCTTCCTAGAATTCTTGTGGAATTAGGCATTTATCCGTCAATCAGTGAGATTAGACGAAATAAGCCTAATCTTATGGTAAATTTAGATAATGTTGATTTTATTGATAACTTGAAAGTTAGTAGAAAACGAAGACTGTGGATTTTAGTAGGAGAATAATATGGCAGGATTTGTATCAAAGCAACCAAGCTGAGGATGTATTGGATAATTATTTAAATATGGTAGTGGACATGTATTATCCAAACAATATGACAAAAGAGGAATTTGATAAATTCCTTGAAGAATCGGGATATAGAAAAGGAGAATAAATCATATGAAGAAGAAAATTTTAGCGGTCGTATTAGGATTAATATTGTGTTTTGGAATGACTGGATGTGCGTCATGGGACAGAATGGTAACAGATATGAAAAGTGATGTAAATGGAGGTATGCAGAGAACAATTACTGTATATACGGCAGATGGTAAAGAACTTGCAACATATGAAGGAAAAATTGATATTGATACAAACAATGGTGGATATGTTAAGTTTGATTTTAACGGCAAGAGATATATGTATTATAACTGTTTTGTAGAAAGTATTGCGGATATTGATTAACGATGGATAAGAATCCGAAGTTTCTTTGAAAGTTAGGAGGTGAGATTTTTGCAGAATAAATATTCTAAAAAGCAATTAGAAGAATTATATAATTGCGATATTTTCAAAGATTCAGGCTTTGATGATAGTCACTTATTTTGGGTAGCGCAGGGATTACCATTTACAGAAGATGGTGATGATTGCTTGTTCGTACATGCAGATGGATGGGATCTGGATGAGTTACACGAAAATATCAGAGAAGCAATTAGAGAGCATTGCATCGTATTTGATGGAGAATAATAATGAAAGGAGCAAGAGATTTGCTGCAGCATTAAATCTGGATTTGCTCTGAGTAAGAAATGTTAGAGATTAACAAAATATACAACGAAGATTGCCTTGAAGGTATGAAAAAGATTGATGATAAATCAGTCGATTTTATCTTCACAGATCCACCTTATAATACGACTAATAATTCTTGGGAATGTGAAATGCCGTTAAATGATTATGTGAAGTTATCAGGTCAATATTTTTATGAAACAGATTTATTTAAGTTAGCTCAAGTAACAGATAGTAGTCTTGAATATACAAGAGATTGGTTTTATGAGAATAAAAAAGATGGTTTATGGACGCATTACAATCGAATTATCAAAGATAATGGTTGTATTGCATTATGGGCACAGTCGCCATTTGATAAGAGACTCGCTTGTAGTAATGAAAAATTGTATCGCTACGAATGGATTATCGAAAAGACCAAAGCAACTGGTCATCTAAACGCTAAGAAAATGCCTATGAAGGCACACGAAAATGTCTTGATTTTCTATAAGAAACTCCCTACATATAATCCACAAATGACAGAAGGACATACACCTGTTCATTCTTATACAAAACATACGACAGATGGTAACTGTTATGGTGCTACAAAGACTGGCATTTCAGGTGGTGGTAGTACACAAAGATATCCAAGAGATGTTCTGCAATTCAAGTGGGATACTCAGAAAAGTAGCTTACATCAGTGCCAAAAACCTGTTGAAGCGTGTGAGTATTTTATTAAGACCTACACTGATCCAGGAGATTTAGTTCTTGATTCATGTGCAGGAAGTTGTACAACTGCAGTTGCAGCTTTGAATACAGGCAGAAATTATATATGTTTCGAGAAGGACAAGGATATTTTTGAGGTTGGAAGTAAGAGAGTAGCTGAGTATAAAGGAGATAAAAATGACTGAAATTGAAGCTATTAATGAGATGAATAAAATGCATCCAAAAACCTGCAAAATGGTGAATGGACGTTTATAGGGTGGATTTGATGACCACAAGAGTGACAAAGGTGTTGTTTTTGATATGGCAGTCCAAGCACTTGAAAAACAAATTCCAAAGAAAGTGAAAAATAGTGGAGAGAGAATTCCGTTTGAATGGTATTGTCCTACTTGCGGAGAACTATTGTGTGATGATGGCTATAAAGATACCGACATTAAATATTGTGATCAATGCGGTCAGGCATTAGATTGGGAAAATTAAGAGAATAAGAATAATGAAAGGAGACGAGGTTCGTGTACACAAAAAGGAATTCCTTACTCCAAGTAATTTATGAAATATATGGGTTCAAAGTCTCGAATAGTTGATAACATTTTACCGATTATTCAAGAAAGATTGCGAGATTATAATATCAAAACATACATAGAGCCATTTTGCGGTGGTTGTAATGTAATCGACAAAGTTCAGTGTGATACAAAAATCGCATCAGATAATCAAAAATATTTGATTGCATTGCTGAAGAATGTACAAGAAATTACTGAATTTCCAGATGAATTAACAAGGGAACATTATTCAGAAGTAAGGGAATGTTTTAACAAAGGATTAAATACATATCCTGATTGGTATATCGGTGCTATCGGCTTTCTTGGAAGTTATAATGGCAGATTTTATGATGGTGGATTTGCAAAAACAAATTATTCAAAGAGTAAAACAACTGACCATATCATAATAAGAAATTATTATAAAGAGGCAAAAGAAAATTTAATTGAACAAATTCCACGATTGCAGGATATTCAGTTCCAATGTGGAGATTATGAAGAGTTGTATACTGACAGGATAGACTGTTTATTCTACTGTGATATTCCATACAAAAACACGAAACAGTATGGATCAAGTAAGAGTTTTGATTATGACAGATTCTGGAATTGGGCTGAGAAGATGAGCGAAAAAAATATTGTCTTAGTCAGTGAGTATGAAGCTCCTTCTGGATGGGAATGTATTTGGCAACAGGAAGTCAAGAGAACGATTGACAATACAAAGCGAGTTAAAGCAGTAGAAAAGTTATTTGAAATAAGAGAATAAATAAGTAGAATGTGAAAACATTCTACACAAGTATTCCAAAAGATAAATCAATTGGATAGTGGCGTGGGTTTCGTCCATTGAACTTAAAACTTCAAAAATACCAAGTAAATTGCAGATACATATTTGAGGTTTTAGAACTATGTTAATTTATAAGGTTATAAACCTAATTGAAGATTTTTGCGATGATAGGTCTCGTTTTAGAACCATATTAATTTAAGGAGAACTTATGAAAGTAAGTAGAGTAGAGCAACATCGAATAAAGAAAAGTAAGAAAAATAATAAAGACGATAAATTGTTCAAAATTATAGATGATTTATGTTGGAAATCTAAAAACTTATATAATTATGGAAATTACATAATTCGGCAGGAATTTATAGAAACATCAAAACAAAAAGAACAAGGATTAATCGAGGATGCACACTGGATTCAATACAATGAATTGTTTCAACTATGTAAAACTTCCGACTGTTATAAGTGTATAGGAAGCAATGTAGGACAAGCTACTTTGAGAAAGTTAGATAAAAGTTGGAAGTCATTTTTTGTGGCAATTAAAGACTATTCAAAAAATCCTTCCAAATATTTAGGTAGACCAAAATTACCAAAATATCTTCCAAAAGAAGATGGACGATTTGAATTGGGAATTGATAATATCAAATTTAAAATTGTTGATGGATATATTTATTTTTCGTGGACACCTCTTAAAATCATGAATAATATTTTCAGAACAAAAATTCCAAATGATTCCAAATTAGTACAGCTTCGATTTGTTCCGAAAGGCAACGAATATATTATGGAAGTAGTTTACCAAATAGAAGTTCCTGAAACAAAGGATATAGAATCACAGAGCATTGCTGCAATTGATTTAGGTGTTGATAATTTGATGACCATCACAACAAATTGTGGTGTGAACCCAATTATAATAAATGGAAAACCATTGAAGTCAATTAATCAGTATTATAATAAGAAGATTTCAGAAATGAGATCTGCATTAAAGCTGAGAAATGATAGTGGTTGGTCAAACGAAATGCAGAGATTTACAACTAAAAGGAATAATCAAGTAGATGATTATATTCAAAAATCAACAAAGATGGTGATAGATTTTTGTAGAGGTAATAATATTGATACTTTAGTTTGTGGATATAACTCAGGATGGAAGCAAGAGACAAATATGGGCAAAAGGGTTAATCAGAAATTTGTATCTATTCCATATTTAAGTATTGTGCAAAGACTAGAATATAAATGCGAGAATGAAGGAATTAGATTTATTAAAACAAATGAAAGTTATACAAGTGGTACATCTTTTCTTGATGGTGAAGAACCAATTGAGAAAAATTACAACAAAGACAGAAGAATTCACAGAGGTTTGTTTCAGAGTGAGAAAGGAGAATATATTAATGCAGACGTAAATGGAAGTTATCAGATAATGAAGAAGGTATTCCCAAAGGCTTTTACTAATGGGATAGTGGATGCAGGTTCACATCCAGTAGTCGTAAATATACCACTACAAACGGCTAATGTTATTTAAAAAGCCGATGAATTTTTGGTTTCTTGGCTTGTCACTAAAACTATACAATATTCAGGACAAACAAGAGAATATAACAATGTAATTACAATTTAAGGAAAGGATAAGAGTACCATGGGTAAGCTGCGCAGCACTTAGGTACGAGTCATAGAAAATAAAACATTTAATCCATTGAATGTAAGTAGCAAATTTGCTATTTGTGGATTGCCAATAAGAGTAGATACATATAAAACGTGTAGTTTTGGATGTAAATATTGTTTTTCAAATTACAGAAAGATAATGGAGTTTGATAAACAGTTACAGGTAGGCAATATCAGATCAGTAGAAAGAAAACTTGATAAGATATTTAATAAAGGTGAAGTAAAACCTGAAAATTTCTTGGATGTATTAATATCAGAAGGATATGACTGGCATTGTGGTGGTATGAGTGACCCATTTCAGCCAGCAGAAAAGAAATTCCAAATAACAAAGCAATTACTTGATGCAACAAATAAATATGGAATACATATACTTTTTAGCACAAAATCAGATACAACATATGATTGTGATATAAGACCAGATTTACATACATTTCAATTATCTGTTACAAATGTTGATAATCGTACAGATATTGAGCCAAACGTCCCATCTATTGAAGAAAGATACGAATTCTATAAATCTTTAAAGGAACGAGGATTCAAAGTAGGCATTAGAATCCAACCGTTCATTCCTAAAATTTCCACATTAGATATAGTAGAAAAATTTAAAGATGCTGACCATTTCACAATCGAAGGTCTTAAACTTGTTCCGCAAAATAAGGAGCACAAAGAATATTTGCTTGAACTGACAGGGTTGAAATCATCAGATTTTACTCAAATGGGATTGCTGAATTTAAAGCCTGAGATACGACTTGAATTATATAAGCCTTTTATTAAGAAGTTATACGAGAATAATATTTCGTATAGTATTGCGGATAATGACCTACATCAGTTAGGTGCATCAAAATGCTGTTGCGGAGATGCTTTAATACACAAGAGTACAGATTTTAACAATACTGCAATGCTGCATAAATATGGAATTGATTATACAAAAGAACAGATAGATTTTGAAATTTTGAAATGTGGTGTTGATTGTTGTAAATGTAATCAGTTGTTCACATCAAATCGTCAAGAAGGCTGTGTGACAGTGCAAGATTTTTATGATAAGAGATTTGATAGAAAATCAAGTCCGTTTAGTCCAAAATTCTTGTATACAAGTGAAAATTAAAAATTTCAATCTCTGAAATGCCCTCAAATCAAGACTTTTAGAGATTGAAAAACCACAAGAAAACCACGTTTCCTTTAGCCATGAAAGTAGGTGAGAAATATGAGTAAAAAAGTACAATTAAATATAAAAGCAACTATTGATGAGAGATGGGTAAATGATTTTTGTTCTATGTTGAAATGGATGGAAGCTTGTGGGAACTTAGGACACTCTTCAGTTGTTGGATTTTATTCAGATGGAGATGGAGATTTTAGACCAAAATTTGAATTTGATAGAGAATATGAACAAACAAAGGGATATTGGGATAAAGAAAAGTTACCTAATATAGAGGTTATGTTTGATGCAGGGTAATCCAATTAAAGAAGCATTTTCTTTGAGTTTTTGAACAATAAAGAGAGAATATATACATAGAAAATAGAAAGAGAGGTACTGAAAATGTATTGTGCTTATATCACAACATTAAAAGGATTAAGAAAACATAGTAACGCTGATAGATTACAGTGTGTAGAAGTATTTGGACAGAATGTAATTGTAGATTTGAGTTATCAGGAAGGGCAGAAAGTAGTTTTCTTCCCATCTGACGGTCAGTTATCACTTGAATATGCAACAGATAATAACCTTATCAGAAAGAAAGACGAGAATGGAAACAACATTGGTGGTTATATGGATGCTGAGAAGAGAAATGTAACCGCTATTAGACTTAGAGGTGAGAAGTCAGAAGGACTTGTATTACCTGTTGAGACGCTTTCTAAGTATACAGATATTTCAAAATTAAAAGATGGTGATCAGATTACAGTTCTTGGTGGTCATGAGATTTGTCAGAAATATATTCCAAGAGGAAAGAATCGTTCAAGAGGTAATGGAAATAATTCAAATAAGAAAAATAAGTTTCAGAAAGAAACAGTATCATATCCATTTTTTGAGGAGCATAAAGATACGGCACAGCTTGCATATAATATGTCAGCATTTAAGCCAGGCGATACGATTTATATTACTCGCAAGCTCCACGGAACATCAGCTCGTACTATGAAGACTGTTAAGGTTACAAAGAAGAATAGTAAGCTGAGAAAGTTTTTACATATGCAGCCAAAGGTTATAAGAGAAGTTTCTGTTGTATCTGGTAGCAGAAGAGTTGTATTAAAGGATATGACAAAGAATGATGGATATTATTCTGATAATGGATTTAGAAAGAAGTACCACGATTTATTAAAAGACAAGCTTCCTGAAGGTGCTGAGATTTTCTATGAAATTGTCGGCTATGTAAATGAAACAACACCTATTATGGGTTCTGTGTCTAATAAAGGTGTTAAAGAAAAGGAATTTACAAAGAAGTTTGGCGACACTACGACATTCTCATATGGTTGTGAACCAGGTGAAAATGAGATGTATGTATATCGAATGACAATGACAACAGCAGATGGAACAGTTGTTGAAGTACCTTGGGAGACTGTAGAAGTATGGTGTGACAAGTTAGGTGTTAAGCATGTACCTGATTTAGAGAAGTTTATTTTTACTACACCAGAAGATTTGAAAGAAAGAGTAAATAAATATCTTAATGGTATGCCAGCAGATGAGATTGGTAAAACACATATTGCCGAAGGAGTGGTTGTTCGTATTGATAACAGAGCAACATTCACGGCTTATAAGGATAAAGTGTTTGAGTTTAAGGTAATTGAGGGGATTGCTAAAGATACATCTGATGTGCCTGATATGGAAGAAGCTGAAGAGTTATTCGAGGAGACTTTAAATGAATAAACCTACATTGTATATCATGTGTGGTTTGAGTGGTAGTGGTAAATCAACCATTGCCACTCAGATTGCCAATGAGAATCCAAATACAATAATCGTATCATCAGACGTAATTCGTGAAGAATTGACTGGTAATTACGAAAATCAAGAACATAATGAAGAAGTGTTTAAAATTTTTCACAATAGAATCCGCAAGAATTTGGAGGATAAAAAGAATGTAATTGCTGATGCGACTAATCTGACTATGAAATCTCGCAGAGCAATTATGATGAAAGTAAATGGTTTAAATGTTAGAAAAGTGTGTGTGATTATTCCAAAGCCATTTGAGCAGTGCAAAGAAGATAATCTACATAGAGAACATTCTGTATCTGACTTTGTGTTGGATAAGCAGATTAGAAAATTTCAGATTCCGTTCAAGGAAGAGGGTTTTGATGAAATTATTATTCATAAATTTCATAATGCTAATGCAATGACCACAGGTGAATTGATTGCTAAAATGAAAGATTTTGACCAGAAGAATCCTCATCATACTATGACTTTGGAAAATCATTGCTTTAATACATATGATTTATTTACAGAAAAAGGACATAAAGCTGAATACAATATGGGAGCAGTTCTTCATGATTATGGCAAATTATACTGTCAGACCATTGATGAAAATGGTATAGCTCATTATTATGACCACCCATCTGTCGGCTGTTATTTGGTTTTAGAGAGTTTAATGGAAGAGTTTAATAAGGTTGTATTAGATATATGTTTCCTCATCAATTACCATATGATGCCTTTTAGTTGGGATACTGATAAAGCAAAGCAGCGTTGGAAAGAAAGATTTGGAGAATATAAATATAAGATGCTTTTAGATTTTAACGAATGTGATAAAGCGAGGTAAATGTATGTGCAATTGTTGTGATTATGACTCACCAAACAATCAAATATATGTAGATCCATTAACTAATGAATATTATTTGGATATAGAAACATCTGAATGGGATGAGTATGATGATGGATTTGTTCATCAGAGAGAATATATTTCGTATTGTCCTTGGTGCGGAAGAAAATTAGGAGAATAACGATATGAAAGCATATTTAGTAGAACGACCAGCAATAGATTGGTGTCAAGATTATGCAATGGTAATTATTGCAAAAGATGAACGACATGCTGAAAGAAGAGCAAGACTTAGTTCAGACGATTTCAAGAAGTGCCAAGAGATTACTATTACAGAGATTGATATGAACAAAGAACAGTGTGTCTTAACAGTAAATACAGGTGTATAGGAGAATAGCACTATGAAGGGTAGATATAAAGATTGTGACATAAAAGTAGAACGAGATAGTTCAGGTTTCTTAACCTTTGCAGTGTTCGATAATGGATACGAAGTGACAAGTGGGTTTTCTGAAAGTAGTGATTCTGTAAGAGATTATTATAGGTATATGAAAAGTGTAGTAGATGACTATAAAGAACATCCAGAAGATTACGAATAGGAGAATAACATTATGAAGATTATAGCAGGTAATTATTTCGGTAAAAATATTCAGTTTGTGTGTAGATGCTGCAACTGTGTATATGAAGTTGAATCAAAGGACGATTGGAATGTTCAAATGGTATTTCCTAACTATTGTAGTTTTAAATATAAAGTTCCTGAATATGAAGTAGTTTGCCCTAACTGTGGTTATAGAGAGTATCTTGGTTGTGACCAAGATGACTTAATAGGAACTGAATCTGAAAACTTACATTGTCCTTGGATTCCATTATTGAAGAAGAGAGAAGATTGGAATAGACGATATAGGGTTGAGCCAATAAGAGAATAAGTAATTGTAAACAAAATAGAAAGGATACAACGTATGTATACAGAGCAGAACAGAGGGTTTACTGTGATAACAAATTTTGGATGTGATTGCCGTTGTAAATATTGTATTACAAAGCATCATCCAATTTTACAAAATGCGGTAACTGATAAAAATAGGATAGATTGGGAGTATTTAGAGAAGTGTATTTCTGAATCAAATGCACCTACTGTTAATTTATCAGGTGGTGGAGATCCATTTTATGATTGGCAGAATAATATTGATTTTTACAATCATGTGTATGAATTGGCTGCAAAATATGGAAAGAAGTTAGATATACATACTCGTATTCTTCCTACAGATATGGATTTGATTAAAAAGTTTAGAAAGATTGCTTTAAGCATTGAGTCTTATGATGCAAAAGCAATGGAACGATTGCAAGTCATGTTACCTGAGATTGAGAAAACCACTAAATTGAGAGTTATCAATGTACTAAATGAGAGAATGACTACAGAAGATTGCCTTGATTACATAAATAAGATGCACAATATTGGTGTTAAGCAGATTACGTTTAGACAGATGTTTGGTAATAAAAATGCATATCAGAACTTCTTAAAAATCAAAGATACCATCAATATTCCAGGTGTTATGTTCCTACCAGATGGTGAATATCATCATTACTATTTCACAACCAATAACAAGCTTTATCCATATTTCTTTGGTTATACAGAGAATGATAGAAAGGTGTGGATGAAGAAATATGAAGAAATTGAACAATATTGTGGTTGATCCATATCTTAATGATGATATGTGTATAGACCGCTTGGTTGAAAATTGGAAACTACACAATGGAATAATAATTGCATTTGATTTTGATAATACAATTTTTGATTACTATGACAAAGGATATAGGTATGACAAAGTTATTACTTTATTAAGAGAATGTAAAGATATGGGATGTACATTGATTCTCAGTACATGTTGTGACGAATCAAAATTTGAATTTATGGAGAATAAATGTATAGAGGTTGGAATTCATATTGATTACATAAATGAATCACCACCTTATATCCCTTTCACTGGCAATAAAATCTATTACAACATTATGTTGGATGATAGAGCTGGTTTAAGTGCAGCTTATAAAATCTTATATGAGACAAAGGAGAGAATTAAAAATGAAACATTTTGAATTAGTAAAAGAGTATGCATATCCAAGTGGTAGTGTTTATGTTCTTTATAACAAAGAAAAGAATTTTTATATTGAAACTACTTCTATGCAGGACGTAAATACAAAAGGAAAATCTCAAGAAATCATTGAAGAGGATATTGTAGAAGTAGTAAAAATCCTTAAAGACAATGGATTTAGTGTAGTGGATGAAGATATTGAAAGTGAGTATAAGAGATTTCACATCATGAAAGATAATGAACGTGAAAAGTATTCCAATAAGACTGTAAAGAGGAGTTGGACTAAGTGGTACTTAAATGAAATTAGGTTTACAGATATTAATGGCAAAGACGTAAGATGTAACTATCTTTATCGAACTAACGGAAAGAAAGTTCAGATTAGATGTGGAGCATTTAAAGCAGAAGCTACCTGTTGCAAAGATGATATTTTTGACTTTGAAAAAGGATTGGCACTTGCAAAAAGTCGTTTGATTGTAAAATATCTTGATAACCAAGTTAAGTCGATTGCAAAGGCGATGTGAGAGGAGAATAAATGGATAGCAAGAATATAATTTTCGATAAAGGTTCAAGAGCTAATTTAATTGAAAGTATTGTGCAGGATGCAATTCAAAATGCCTTGGAAAAAATTGATAAAAATTTAATTGCACACTTGGAATGTAGATATGCATGGCTAGGAGATTCTGATGAAGCGTACAATCCGTATACAAAAGAGAGAATAGATTTATGGAAAAATAGAAAAAGATATACTCTTCCAACAAATAACTGTACATATAAAACAGTGTATGATTTTATGGAGAATATTATCAAAGAAGAATTATATAACAGATCTTATGATGATGCCAATATGCCGATTGTGTATTTATCTGAATGTTATTTGTCAGGAACAGATATTATCGTAAAAATTGGTGTTACATTATTACAGAAAGGTGAAGACAAGAAGGCTGATGAATAACAATATATAGAAAAGTTAAAAAAATAGTACACTATATATAGTGGCTATATAAAATAAAACTACTATATATAGTAATAAAAATGACAAGAATTATCGGTTTCTTGTGAAGTTCAGAAAGGAGAATTATATTATGAAGAAATTATTTATTAGTCAACCAATGAGAGGTAAAACAGATGAGGAAATTTTGATAGAAAGAAACAGGGCAATAGAAGCAGCAAAAACAAAAATTGGAGAAGATGTAGAGGTTATTGATAGCTTTTTCAAAAACGCACCAGTTGATGCAAAACCGCTTTGGTATCTTGCAAAGTCTATTGAATTATTAGCAACGGCAGATATTGCATATTTTGTTGATGGATGGGATAAAATGCGTGGTTGCAAAATCGAATATGAGTGTGCAACAGAATATGATATTGAAACAATAGTTGAAGGTGAAACAGAGTGTCTATGGCGTTTTTATTGGGATTGTGGTAGACAGGGCGAAGTCGAAGGTATATTCAAGGCGACAAAAGAAGAAGTAGATAATGCGATTGGTAAGGACGTATATTTCGGAGAGATTCTTGGAAAACACAGTGAAGTATATGGAACGATTGAAAAGGGAGAAATCACATTAGAATCTGATGATCCATTAGTTGTAAAAAATGCTGTAGAAAGTGGCTATAATCCACTTGATTATTTAGAAGATCAGGATGAGTAATCAATAAAAGTCGCAGTAAATTTCGATTTCTTTTGGAGAATATTAAAGTGGAGGTAATTTAAAATGACATTAAAAGATACAGTAGAAATGATGAACAGTGATGATTACAAGGAGAGATTTAAAGCTGAGTATTATCAGTTGGAGATTCGAGTAAATGGATTGAAGAAGATGCTTGATAAATGGGATAATGGAGAATTAGATTTTACTCCTACTTGTCCAAGAAATACATACAATGATCAGTTTGAATATATGGTTAATTATATGACTGTATTAGCTGATAGAGCAAGTATGGAAGGCATTGAGCTGTAAAAATGTAAATTGAAATTCTTTTAAATCGAAAGAGAGAATATATAAGTGTAACAAGGCGACAAGCCTAAAATATAAAGTTTAAAAATCAAAGTTAAAAGGAGAGAACATTATGACAACAGAAAAGATGACAATTCACAAGGCACTTGCAGAGTTAAAAATCGTAGATGATAGAATTATTTCTGCAATCAATGGTGGTACTTATTGTGTAGCAAACAAGCATTCCAATGAAAAGATTAAGGGTGTACCAGTTAAGGAATATGAAGGCGTTATGCAGGGTTATTACGACAAGGCAACAGACCTTATTAAAAGAAGAAATGCAATCAAGAGAGCAGTTGTTTTATCAAATGCTACAACAAAGGTTTCTATTAATGGTATTGAATACACAGTAGCAGAAGCTATTGAGATGAAGAATCATGGGGTAGAGTTTGATGAGAAGATGTTAGCTGCATTAAAGAAGCAGTATGACAAGGCACAGGCTGAAATCCTTAAACAGAACGGTGATGACCTTGAAAAGAGAGCAGAACAATATGTAATTGGTATTTACGGTTCTAAGGAAGGCAAGACTAATACAGATGATTTTGAGAAGACAAAGAAAGATTTCATCAATGCAAATTCATATGAGTTGATTGATCCTATTAAGATTCTGGACAAGATTAATACATTAGAAGAGAGCATTGCATCTTTCAAAGCAGAAGTAGATGCTGCACTCAGCACATCAAATGCTGTAACAGAGATAGAAATTAACTATTAAAGAGAGAATAGTTAATTAGAAGTTATTCACTGTTTACCGAAAACTTTAAACTACAACTCATCAGTCTTTTGTAGATATAGACTTATGTAAAGCTGAAAAGAAATCTGCATAATAATAAAAAATATTACAAATTATTGAATTAATAAGAGATGATTAATTTATGTGATTTGTATAATTTCAACTTACTACAGTACATAATTCGGCAAGATAATGGTGAAACCATTGGCTGATATGTATAACATCAAATATGAAATTATACTCTAATTATCAGATTGCCTACGATAGTGATAGGTGTGTGCTGTAAAGTTTAAAGTTGTAAGGCTCAAATAACAACGTTCAGAAGTTCAAAGTTTAAATTATGAGTCAAAGTTAAAAGAGTAAATAGCAAAGTTGTAAAGATTTATCAAATCCTTGATATACAGTTTAGCATAGTTGTATTTGGCTATAAGCATCTGCAAGGCTGGTAAATGGTGAATAAATTTATATAAAACCTTGGGTGTTTTATGGAGTGTTTAAGCACTCCACTCTTCCAAGAGTGTGATTTGTATGTTACAGGAATATTTGAGAGTAATGAACTTGAATATTCCATTAAACATCCAAGTGAAAGGTAATCCCAAACGTTCACAAAACAATGGGATAGAGGCTACGGTTCTTAGCCGTTTATCAAATATTTTGATAATAAATGGTATTTTTAAAAGCCAATGAATCTGACATTTCTTAACCAAAATTGAAGACAAGGAGAAATAAAATGTGTTCTGATACAGTAATTGCTTTATTAAGCGTATTTGTAATATTGAGTATATTATTTGCAGGATTCTATATATGCTGCAAAGCGGATATAGAAAATATATCTATTCTCAATTCTATAAAGAATTTTGTTATTGATTTATTTAAAGATAGAAATATTCTAGGTAAATTTCTTTCAAGCGCTATATTTTTATTATCTATTCCAGGCATATTATTTGTGATTCTTTTAGCAATAGTTGATGTATTCATAAAGTTATTTATAAAAATATGGAAGTTAGGAAATAGATAAAATTTTATATAAATAAGAGAATATATAGTTGGAGGTGAAAAATAAATGAACTTACAGGAAAATGTAAATAAGTCACTAATGTTATTAAAGGTGGAACAGATGCATGATTTTAGAGGTTGGGCAAGAAAACTTCCTGCTTTTCACTTTGATAAAGAATGGGATGTGACGATTATTCCACCATTTGCAGGTGCGATTATCAGATTTGTAATTGATTATAACGGAAAGCATGTGTCAGTATATTTTGATGCATATTCAGAACTTGGATGGATGTATGATAATGATGAACAGCTAATTCCGTATTTTGAATATTATGATGGTGAAGATACACACAGATATTATCTTGATGAGTCAGAACAGATGATGAATGACATTAGAAATTTCTTGAATAATTAGTCTTAGCGATTCAGCTAATAATTTCCAATAAAATAAGAGAATAAAAGTAAGAGGTGAGAAATTATAGAATACGATTTTGAAGGAAAAGAAAATGCTATTACGGCAGAACATTTAAGAAATGGTCAAACTTGTAAAGTAGTTGGATTTGGTCAGTCGATGACACCAATACTTAAATCAGGTCAACCAGTAATTTGTAAGCCTGTGACAGAAGATACAGAGTTAAAAAAGAATGATATTGTACTCTGTAAGGTTAAAGGTAATTATTATTTACATAAAATTTCAGCAATCAAAAATGGTGTCAGTTACCAGATTTCAAATAATCATGGTCATGTCAATGGTACAATTACAAGAAGCAATATCTTTGGTATTGTTGTTGAAATTCTTTAAGACTCATTCGAGTCGCAATTTCCAATAAAACAAATAACTGAATAGAGAATATAAATATGGGTGGAATAACAGCATACCCTTGGGTTTGTATACTCAAAAATCACTGATTATACATAGATGTTTATATAAATTAACTTCTGTGTTCCGTCCTTTTTGGGCGTTTATATATAAGTTATCAAAAATTTTATTACATATTATAAGGAGGTATGGAATTGGAAGGCAATTATTTTAAAGAATTGTACGACATTGACGTGAGCAATAAAAAGAAATCCAAGAATGGGTTAAACTACCTTTCGTGGGCTGCATGTTGGAGCGAGGTAAAAAAGAAATTCCCCGATGCAACATTCAAAATCTATGAAGAGACAATTAACATTACTGAGACATCAGAAAGCAAAGAAGTTACGAAAGAGATTCGCCGTCCTTGGTTTGATGATGGCAAAACAGGTTGGGTAAAGACAGGAGTAACGATTTGTGGTATTGAACATATTGAAGAGTTACCGATTATGGATTTCAAAAACAAGTCAATTGTGGCAAGTAATATTACATCTGCTGATGCGAATAAGGCGGTTCAACGTTCATTAACAAAAGCGTGTGCTAGACATGGTCTTGGCTTATATATTTATGAGGGAGAGGATCTACCTGAAGAATCTAAAGAGTTAGAAAAGTTAAGATCTGAATGCTGGAAGTTATTCTGCGACAGAGCAAAGATTTCTGAAAATGCAAAAAATAAGGCAAACGAAGTATGCAAGGCTGCGGATCCAAGCGGCGATCCAAGAGTAATTGAAGATACAGAAGTATTAGCTAAACTCAAGAAAGAGTTAATGGGAATTAGAAAATAATAGAAAAGGAGATTAGAAAATATGGGATTTAGACAGGACGCAAGATTTGTAAAAGTATGGGAAGTAGAAAACAAAGGCAATTATCATGTTGTAAGTCTTAGTACTTCTAAAAAGAACAAGGAAACAGACAAGTATGAAACAGATTTTAGCAACAAATTTGTACGTTTTATAGGAACTGCTCATAATTTAGCTGCTGATTTAAAGGTGGGAGATGTAATCAAACTCGGTAGTTGTGAAGTTACAAACAAATATGATAAGGATAAGAACACTACATATACAAATTATCTTGTATATAGTTTTGAAAAAGAAGAAGGTAATTCAAATTCTAGTCAGTCAGAAGGTAAAAAAGATTATAGTTTTGTAGATGTTCCAGATGATTCACCTGAAGAACTTCCATTCAATTAATAATTTAGGAGAAAAAGTATGGCAGACAAGATGTATAAGTGTGCCTTTAAACATTGTCAGCATGAGTCCTGTGAAATACCGCAGGACGAGGCTGTCAAGGTTGGGACAAGATATATGCATAAGGATTGTGCAGAGAAAAGCGAATATATTAAAAAGACAAGAGATTTGTATTTTGAAAAAATTAGTAGCACTGTAGTAATGAAACAGTTGGTTAGTGTTCTCAACAATTTAGTAATAAAGAAAAATATCGATCCCAAATATCTTTATTTCGCAGTTGACTTTGCAATATCAAATAAGATCCCCATCAAAAGTCCATACGGACTACATTATTTAGTAGACAATAACAGAATTAAAGAATTATGGAATAAAAAACAATCTGATAAAATTGCAAAGCAGATACGAGAAGAAGCAGAAGATTCTATAAAATTAGTCTCTTCTACTAATAATTCTTTTAATTATTCTGTTGATAAAAATATTGGGTTTGGTGGGATATTTGGAGGTAAATAATTGGATTTAAGTGAAATTACAGACTATAAAGCCGAAGCCGGTATTGTATCTACTTTGATATATCATCCAGAATTTATTTTACATAGTAACTATCTTCATGAAAAATATTTTTATAATGTCGATAATGCCTGTATTTATTGGGCAATCAGAGAGTTATTCAACAAAAAAATCACAAACATTACAGCCTTAAACATTGAACAGATGCTTGATTCTAACAAGGCAGTTAAAAAGAAAATGCAAGAATATAATATGCCAAGCATTCAGGAATACGTTGATTTATGCTTCAACAGCAAGAGAGATACTGTAGAAGAATATCTTTTGCTCGTAAACAGAGTTGTTGCATTGTCGTTTAAAAGAGATTTTTATAAAAAGACAATGGAATGGCAGAAAATGTGTTACAACGATGAACTTGATTTAGATGATATGAGCAATGATGTCTATAAAGAATTAAATAATTTAACTACTCGATATGTGACCGATGGCGAAATCACTACTTTTGGTTCAAAAGTTAAAGATATTTGGAAAAAAATTAAGGAGAAAAAAGATAGAGGAGAATCATATGGTATCCCATCTTCTTTCCCTAGCGTCAACGAGTTCTTTACATATGAAGAAACAGAGCTAATTGTTGTAGAAGCAAGAATGAAAAAAGGTAAATCATGGTTGGCTATGATTGAGGCTTTACATAAAGCTATGAATGGAGTTCCAACTTTTGTTCAGGATAGTGAGATGAGTGATGAAAATTGGTATATAAGAGCTGTTTCCTATTTGAGTGGAATACCTGTTAACCATATTAAAAACGAGAAGTTGACAGAAGAGGAAGAGAAAAAAATTGATGCAACAAATAACTATTTAGAGAGCTTACCTTTGTTCCACAACTTTGATCCATATATCACAAAGGAGAGATTCTATTCTATCTGCGCCCAGAAAAAGATTGAAATGGGACTTAAATTTGTTGTTTGGGACTATATCAAATGTGATGATAGCATTTTAAATTCTGCTGAGAGAAGTGCATACATGGCAGGAATTGCAAACTGGCTAAAGAATATTATTGCTGGTGACTTGAAAATGTCAGTTCTTGCATTTGCTCAGTTGAACAGACAGAATGAAGTTGCAGAATCAGATGGCATCGAAAAATATTGTTCAGTTGCGGTTAAGTGGGAAGAAAAGACAAATGAAGAAATCATGAGAGATGGCAAGGACTGTGGAACTCATAAATTGACTGTCAAGCTAAATCGTCTTGGCAAACAACATATGGGAGAAGATGATTATATAGATATGATGTTTACGAGTAAAAAAGTAGGTATTATCGAAGCAAAGCAACATAAAAAACAAAATCCTTATCAGGATTAGGGCAAGGAGACAGAGAACGTATGATTTATGACGAAGAATATCTTGAAGAAATCAAGAACAACATAGATTTATTAGAATACATAGGGAATGATATTGAACTCAAAAGAAAGGGTAAAGACTATTTTGGGCATTGCCCTAAACATGTTGATTTAACACCATCGTTCTCTGTAAATCCTGAAAAGAACATTTTTTACTGTTTTTCTTGTGGACGAGGTTTTTCGATATTCGATTACCTTATGGAATACGAAGGATTATCTTTTGATGAAGCAGTTAAGAAAGCATCGAAACTATCTGGTATCGGTCTTGGGGCAATGTGCCAATCTCAAACAGTGATAGAAAATAGAAGAATAAAAAGAAGGAATCTTAATAATCAATCATACTGTTGTCAACACGAAATCCTATCGAAAGATGAATATTATAAATTTAAAGTTGGGAAAGTTCAAGAGTGGTTGGACGAAGGAATTAGACAAAGTGAGATAGATTTATTTGAAATAAGGATAGACGACAGAAGCAATAGAATCGTTTATCCAGTTTATGATGTTGACGGGAATTTTATCAATATCAAAGGAAGAACTAGATTTAAAGATTATAAAAAAATGGGGATATGTAAATATATAAATTACTATCCTGTCGGTACAGTAGATTATTTTCAAGGGCTAAATATAACAGAACCATATATAAAAAAATCCAAAGAAATAATTATATTTGAGAGTATCAAAAGTGTTATGAAACTGTTTGGGAATAGTGTAAAAAATTCGGTTTCTGCTGAAAAACATACTTTAACACCAGAACAAATAGCATGGATTATTAAATCTGACATTAAAGATATTGTATTAGCATACGATTCAGATGTTGACTATAAAGAAAAGTCTGTAAAAGAGAATATTAATATACTTAAAAGATTTGTAAATATTTACATCATACAAGATAAAGACAATTTATTAGGTGGTAAAGCGGGTAAAAATTCTCCAATAGACTTAGGCTTTGATGTATGGCAAAAATTATATGCTCAAAAGAAAAAGATTTTATAAAGGAGTGATTGATTGAGCGAGTATTCATCAGAAATTGACAAAATGACGTTTAGTTTTAGTAGATGTCATAGTTTTGAAAATTGCAAATATGAATGGTATCTTAATTATTTGTTGAGAGACTCAGAAGGCAATAGGATATACGAAAATGAACAGAATTTTTACGCTGCGTTTGGAAAGTTCTGTCACGAAATATTAGAAAAAATTCTTAAAGGTGAAATGAATGAATCTGAAGGATTTGAATTCTATAAGGAGCATTTTGAAGAAAATACATATGGCTTTGATGTTCCTGATTCAACAGTAGACAAGTATTTCTTTTATGGTTTTGATTATTTTCAAAACTTATCTTTTGAATGGTTAAAAGATTATGATGTTCTTGGAGTAGAAAAAGAGTGTAGATTTGAAGTTAGTGAAATTAAATTTATTGGTTATATTGATTTACTGATTCGTCACAAGATAACAGGAGATATTATAGTTATTGACCATAAATCAGGTGAATATCCATTAGGCAAAAGAGGAAGTGTATTAAAAAGAAAACAATCTGATTATGATGCATACAAGAAACAGTTGTATTTATATAGCACACAGGTCTACAACGAGTATGGTGTTTATCCTAAGAAGATTGTATGGAATTATTTCAGAGATTCAAAATGGTTAGAACTTCCGTTTGATTATGGAGAATATAAGAGTACAGAGAAATGGGTTTCTGAAATTGTTAGTGAAATACATAATGAAGAAAATTTTTGTCCACATATGGACTACTTCTATTGTGAGAATTTATGTGGTTTTAGAAACTCATGCGATTATAAAATGATGGGAAGTGAGTAAAACTGTTAATTGATGACGCATTAAAAGCACAGAAAAGATTAAAATTTGATTTTCCGTATGATGTAAGTACATGGATTAATAATATGGGAATGATGATGGAGAACTATCACAAGCATACGACATGGTCTGATTTGGTTCAAATTGATTCTACAACGTCAGTAGAAGATTTTATGAGACTTTCTGATAAGTATGGATGTAAATGCTACTTCTCAGGAGAACATGGGTATCCTGGCGAATGGTTGAAAATGTATGATATTTGCAAAAGCACGTTGGATGAAGATGCTAGAAAGAAAATGCAACTTAACAATCCAATAGCATTCCGATACTCTGCTGAAGTTTATTGGGTAAAAGATAAAGACAAGATTTTTTATGAAAAGTACACCGATAAAAAGGGAAAAGAACAGGTAAGAGAAAAGAAAGATAATGCAAATTGCCATATGGTATTGGTGGCTCGAAACTATAATGCCATTAGAAAGTTAAATTACATTATTTCTTGTGCTCATGTTGATGGGTTCTATTATAAACCAAGAATTGACTTAAAATTATTGTTTGAACTTGATAAAGATGATGTTTATATTACTTCTGCTTGTATCGCAGGATGGAAGTATGAAGATGCAGAAGAAGTTTGGCTGAAAATCTGGAAACATTTTGGAGATAGTTTTTTCTTGGAGTACCAAACACACAATTCAAAAGAACAAAAGGCATTAAACAAAAAAATCTATGAAATGTCTCAAAAATATGGGATTCAAACTATAATAGGATTAGATACTCATTACATAAGTAAAGATGATTGTGTTAAAAGAGATAATCTTTTAAAGAGAAAAGGTCTTCATTACGAAGAAGAAGATGGGTGGTATATGGATTTTCTGAATGGGAAAGAAGTATACCAAAGAATGATTAATCAGGCAGTTCTTCCATCAGAAGAAATTCTATATGCTATGATGAATACTCATGTTTTCATAAACGGTTGTCAGGATATGACTTATGACACAGGTTTCAAAATCCCTATCTTAGATAAATATAAAGATTATGATTATCAAAAACGTGCAGAAGTTTTGCGCAAAATCCTAGAAGATAAATATGAACAAGAAGATGAAGAACATCATACACCAGAACGTAAAGACGGTATGTTATATGAGTTTGGAGAAGTTAAAGACAGTGGTACTGTTGATTATTTCTTAGATAATAGCGCTTTGGTTGATTTGGCTATTTCAAAATATGGTGGTCAGCTAACGACAACATCAAGAGGAAGTGCTAGTTCATATTATTCAAGTAAGTTACTTGGATTCACAACTATGGATAGATTCGAGGCAGAAGTTCCTATTTATCCAGAACGTTTTATCACGAAAGAGAGAATCTTATCTTCACATCAGATGCCAGATATTGACTTCAATGTATCTTCTCAAGAACCATTTGTAAAAGCTGCTAGAGAATTATTTGGAGAACACGGTTGTTACCCTTTGCTTGCTGTAGGAACTTTGGGCGAAAAATCTGGATTCAAATTATATGCAGACATTAAAGGGATTGAGCCAAGTGTCGCAAATGATATTTCAAAAGCTATCGACCAATACAACGAAGCAATTAAACAAGCAGATGACGAAGAAGATAAGAAAGACATTCATATTGAAGACTATATCACCAATAAGGAATATTTGAAAATTTTCAATGATAGTAAATCATATCAGGGCATTATTGAACAGGCAAAAGTCCATGCTTGTTTTATAGAAGGACAATTAGTTCATACATCTAATGGATATAAAAGAATTGAGGATATAAATGTTGGCGATTTTGTATTAACTCATAATAACAATTTTTCACAAGTCATAAAAAAAATGAAAACGAAGACTGAAAAAATCGTTGAGTTGAAGATTACTGGCGAAAAAATTAAATGTACTCCAAACCATCCTTTTTATGCAAGGAAAAAAGATGGTGATCCTGAGTGGGTGGAAGCGGAGAATCTTACAAACGAGTATTATGTTGGTTATCCGATTGATAACAATTCTATTATTCCTACTTTTTATCAAGAATCGAAAACTTACAAAGACAGATATATTGATTTGAATGATGAAAATTTATGGTGGATTATCGGACGATATTTAGGGGATGGATGGTGTGAAAATCCAAGAAAGAATTATCATAAAGTTGTAATTTGTTGCTCTAAAAAATCAAATCAAGAACTTGATGAGATAATCAAGCATATACCTAGTTATTTGAAATATAAGGTTGAAACGGCTAGGACTACATATAAGATCAATTTTTATCATAAACCGCTGTTTGAATATTTACAGCAGTTTGGGAAATATGCTCATGGTAAAAAGATAACTTCGGATATAATGAACCTTCCAATAACTCATTTAAGGGCATTTTTAGATGGATACCTTGGAGCTGATGGGCATACTGATTATTCAAAAGGATATGGTATTACAACTTTCCGTACAGTAAGCGAGGAATTATGTTATGAGCTTCAATATTGTATTCACAAAGCATATCACGTTCCATGTACTATATCAATCGCAGAAGAAAAAGACGAGACAATAGAAGGAAGATTGGTTCATTCAAAAAGAAAATACACAGGAAGATTTTCTGTTGAGTGTAAAAATAGTATGAATTTTTATAAAGACGATACTATTTGGATTAGAGTAAGAGAAAATAAATTATTCGACCAATTATGCGATACTTATAATATGTCTGTCGTTGGAGATAATTCATATACTGTTGGGAATATTGCAGTTCATAATTGCGGTTTTATGCTTTTTAACGGAAATACAAGAGATAAGGATGTAGTTGGATATGGAGACATTAGATATGAAATTGGATTGATCAGATGTCATTCCGAGAGTACAGGGAAATCTACAATCGTTGCAAATATCGAAGGTGGAATGCTTGACTCGTATGGATATGTAAAGGACGATTTCTTAATTGTTGACGTTGTAGGAATCATTTATAAGCTATATCACAGTATTGGTAGAGAAGTTCCTACTGTAAGCGAACTAAGAAAGATGGTCTCTGATGATGAACTTACATGGAAGATGTACGCAATGGGAGCAACATGTAGTTTGAATCAGTGTGAAAAAGCTTCAACTACAAAGAAAGTTATGAAGTACAAGCCACAGAATATCAAAGAATTGGCAGCATTTATAGCCGGTATTCGACCAGGATTCAAGTCTCTTATCAATGGATTTCTTGACAGAATTGAATATTCGAATGGAGAAAAAGCTATTGACGAACTTTTGAAAGATTGCTTTCACTATATGTTATATCAAGAAGCAGTTATGAAAATTTTCTCTTGGCTTGGTATTCCTATGAAAGATAGTTATGACACGATTAAGAAAATCAGCAAGAAAAAACTCAAAGGAGAAGCTCTAAAACATGTAGAAGATACGCTAAGGCAACATTGGTCTGAAAACATTGGAAATCTTGATAATTTCGATCCTGTTTATAAAGTTATTAAAGACAGTGCGAGATATTCATTTAACGCCCCTCATGCTTTGGCAATGGCTAACGACTCATTGTACGAGGCTTGGATGAAAGCACATCATACATCAAAGTTCTATGAAGAAACCTTGAACCATTATCAAACTAAAGGTAATAAAAACAAAGTAAATGACCTCATAAAAGAGGCTAAGACGTTCTTTGGTTATTCAATGGCAAGTTATGAATATGGCAAGGATAACTCAAAGTTCACTGTAAATGATGAAACAAAGACAATATATCCAAATTTATCTAGTGTTAAAGGAATTGGAGAAAAGGCTGTATTGGATATGGTTAAGATTTCTGAACAAGGGATAGATAATTTTGTCGATATTTACAAGAGCATTAAAGGTACTAGTGTTAATTCAAGTGTTTTTGAGAAACTTGTAAAGATAGGATATTTCAAAAAATTTGGATCAATAAAGCAACTTCTTTCAATTATGAAAATTTATGATAATTGGAAAGGAAGCACAGGTAATGGTAAAAAAACTATTTCTAAAGCTGATATTTCAAAATTAGGGTTAGATGGTATTAATATAAGAAGATATGCAACAGACATAACAAAATCAGGTAAAGTCAGTGATAAGCAGTTTACAAATGTGGATTGGATTGGAATTGTAAAAGAACTTGCAAGTAACGTTCCTGATGAAGAGTTTGGAATATTACAACTTGTAAAATTTCAGTATGAGGTTTTGAATCATGTTGATTATGTTGATGAAAGTATTGAATGGAGATATGTTGTTGTGACAGATTTGAATACATCTTATTCTCCTAAATTTAACGCCTATAGTATTAGCAATGGTAAAATTGTCGAGATGAAAGTTCATAAAGCAAAACCAAAATTCGACAAAAATGTGATAAATAGTTTTAAAGAAATTCCGTTTGAAGACGGTGATATTCTATATATTAAAACCGTAAAAAAACAACCTAAGAAACAGAAAGTGAATGATGAATGGGTAATAATTCCAGACACTTTTGAATGGTGGGTTAAAGATTATATTAAAGTGACGTGAGGAACGTACATTTGAAAAGATATTACACAGATAAAGAGTATCGACAATTAATAAAAAATATGGTTATTCTTTGTGACACAAAAGATAAGCAAAATCAACATATTTTGGACGAGTTTAATAACCAGAAAATAGAATATAAACCAAAATCCCTTAAAACGGGTGATTATTCTTTTATGGTAAAAGCGTGTCCTGACCTTGGATTTCAATATGACACATATTTTATTGACGAACTCTGTATTGAAAGAAAAAATAGTTTAGATGAATTAGCAGGTAATCTTGCAAGTAAAACCGACAACAATAGAATTTTTAAAGAGTTAAATAGGATGATTAATATAGAAAGAGTTTATCTGTTAGTAGAGAATAATAAATTAGATGATATTTATGAACATAATTATCGTTCTGAATACAATCCAGATTCTTATATAAGGACGCTGTTAACTTGGCAAGCAAGAAATGATATGCATATTTATTTTGTCAAAAAAGAAAACATGGCAAGAACAATTTATGAGTTATGTAAAAACTGCCTTGATTCTAAAATATTGAAATGAGGTGATTATTATAGCAAGGTATTCAGTAATAAAGTATTTCGGACATTTTCGCTAACATTGGGAAATCGAGGCAGAATCAGAAGAAGATGCTTGGAATAGAGCAGAGAAAGACGGGCATAGGACATTTCAAGGAGTATATAGAGAGCCAATAGATATAGAATCTAAAGGATACGTAGTGAACTTAGATAAAAAGAGAAAAGAGAATTCACCTATTTCTACAGAGCAATATAATAAGTGGATGAGAGAAGCAATAGAAAAAGGAATGATTTGTAGGCCTGACGAATATGAACAGGCGTTAGGTTTACCGTTTCATGATGTGTGGTAAAGGAGAATATATAATATGAAGAATAATAAGGCTGTGATTTTTAATACTATTTTAGATACTTTTGAAAATGAAGATATTAAGGAACTTACAATTAAGATGATTGACGACATTCCTAATTATTTTTTCGATATTGGGGCATCAAGTACAGGCAAATATCATCCTCAATACGCATTAGGGGATTTAGGATTAGCTAGACATACGGTTGCTCTTTGTAAATTTATGAATCATATGTTTACGATTGAACAGAATAAAGTAAGATTTTCGTCAAGAGAAAGAGATTTATTGAGAATGGCAGGAATTATGCATGACAGTAGAAAGAGTGGCGAAACTGATAATAAATCAAGATATACGGTGTTTGACCATCCAATCTTAGCTGCTAATGCAATTAGAAAGTTCAAAGGTGTAGTTCCTTCTGTTGCCGATGATGAGATTGAGTTAGCTGCGAAAGCTTGTGAATGTCATATGGGAGAATGGAATACAGACAAGAGGAGTTCAGTTGTTCTTCCAAAACCTTCAGATAAATATGGAGAGTTGTTACATTTATGTGATTATCTTGCAAGTAGAAAGGATATTGAGGTGTTATTTGACAATATTCCTAATGCAAAACCAGAAGTAAAATTGGAAGATTATAAGTTCACTTTCGGTAAGTACAAAGGAAAGTTGATTACAGAAGTCGCCAAAGATCACAGAGATTATCTGGAATGGATGAAAGGTAATATGAATATGAAAGAACCACTAAAAACATTTGTAAGTGAATTATTAAAGTAGGTGATTATATAAAAATTTTAACAAGATTTTTAACAAGGAATCTTACTGAAATTCCTTTATTGTGGATTACGTTTAAGTTCACCCTTGTTTAAAAGATGATGAACATATTAAGAACACAATGCAAAACTTATGTGATTACATAAGAGACAATTATGATATGGAGAAGATGATATGAGTATGTCAATAGAAGAAGCAATTCGTATTTTAGATCCTGAAACATCAGCAGATGCTATCAAAGAAATTGAATATTATGCTGGCTTTAACAGAGATAAACCGATTGAGAAAGTCAATGAAGCTTGTGTAGTTGCTTGTGATGTAATGAGAGAATATAAAAACAGAAATCAAATCTTTGATGAAGTATCAAATGCTTTGACTGATTATTTCTCAGAACACGCACACGAAGTATGGGATAGAGTCTCAGCAAGAGACTTTATCTGTGACAATATTGAGGTGATTATTGAAAAACTGAAGTCGGAATGCCCATAAATAGGGCGTTTCAGAGACTCAAAAAGCCAAGGAAAGACGGATTTCAATCGTTTCATAACACAAGATATAGTGGTTATATAAACGTATAAATACTATATATAGTATATAAATAAAGGAGGGTGATACTACATATATGAAATTTTATGAATTATTAGAATATTGGGCATATATGCTTAGGTCAAAAGCATTATACCATGAATTAAAATACTATGTAAAGAAGAAACAGACACATATTAAAAGATTGCATCATTTTAATGGAAGAGGTATTGGTAAGACATATAATCTGATGAAAATTAGTGGAAAATATAAGATTCCTGTTGTTGTACCAACTATAACGATGGCGAATGAAGATTATATGCGTTTTACAAAATTTAATCCGATTATTTTCACACCAGAACAATTGAGAGGAATAATAAAACCGGGAGAAGTGATTTTAGTTGATGATAAAGATATATTAAATGAAAGTATTAAAACTGAATTGGATAAATATATACAAATTGGATTTTAACCACATAAATGAAAGGTAATGGAGCATGAATATAAAGAAAGTATCAGATAGTAAAAAAGATGAAAATAAAGATATTTATTATATGGTAGGTATAAATGGAGAAATTGCAACTCTGAGTTTACGAGATACAGTTATTGATAAAAGATTTTGTGGGAAAATTATTAAGACTACTGAGAAAAGTATAATTTTTGAATTAATTGATAGTAAAGCAAATGTAATTATTCCTATTGATTGGATAGAATATCTTGCACCTGTTAATGAAAATTGGAAAGAATTGCATGGGTTATGGTTGGAAAAAATAAAAAACTAAAAAGTAAAAACCGATGTAAAGCGCAGAAGATAAGGAGAATAATATAATATGAAAATTTTAGCTTTAACAATTTTATTTATTTTGATGTTTTTTAGGATTAAAGGTACACCAAGTGCATTAAGTAAAACATTGTGGCGAAAGAGAATGATTAAGCAGCTTGCAAAAAATAAAGAGAATAATAATGGAGAGCCACCGAGCGATACGTTGCAAGGAGCTTCAATATTGATTGTATTCTTTATGGAATTATTCTTAATTGTCTTTTACATAGTGTTAGGTAATAAAATTGGAACAACTGAATTTATTGTAATGTCTGCATTACAGGTATTCACTTGTTTATGGTCATTGGGTGTAAACCTGTCAGAAGTAAAAACAGCTTTTAGTTACAATATTGAAGATTTTAAGTTCCACAGATTCCAATTGCTTTTTAATGTGGTGTTGGATTATATCTATTATCCGTGGGCAATTTACATGTTATTGAAGTAACAAGAATCCATTATTTCATTGGGATTTAAAAAATAGGAGGAATAAATGGGAACAGTTATTATTACAAACGACACGACAAAAACACCAATTACAATGATTGGATTTTATGCAGGTATATGTTGGGGTGCTGATACATCTAATCAAGAAAAGAATTATAAGCGTGGCTTAAATTGTATTGAAAGTGTGCATGGGAGAACATGGGAGTTTCCAGATGTTTATGCAATTATTGACGGATATTCTGCAAAAGTTCTGAGGGAATGGTATACACATATAGGCTGTTTACCAACACGCTTACAAGGTTCAACACGTTATATTGATTATTCTAAAGGAGAAGGTTTTGAATATACAACTCCACCATCAGTAAAGAAAAAACAAGAAACCGAATTAGAATGGCACAGTTTTATGAGATATGTAAATTCAAAAATTCAATGGTTTATTGAAAACGAAATTCCTGTTGAAGACGCAACAATGTGTTTACCATTAGCGTATAGCAGTAATATGGTTGATAAACGTAATTTCAGAAACATAGTAGATATGACCGAACAAAGATCTTGTTCGAGGGCATATTGGGAATATAGAAATGAATTGATGAAAGATTATCTTGAAGCTTTAAGAGAATATTCTGATGAATGGAAAACATTGATTGATATGACGTGCAAACCTAAATGTGAAAAATTAGGATATTGTGAAGAAAAAAAGTCTTGTGGTAGAAAACCAAAGAGACAGTAAATGTTCATTTCTTAGGAGGTGATTAAAATAAGAAATCCAGAAAGAATAGATGAATTTACAACAGAATTAAATAGAATATGGAAAACATATTATCCACAGTGGCGTTTCGGACAATTTATGTCCAATTTTCTTGGGTTTGTTGGTGGAATTAAGAAAATAGACATTTTCTTTCCAGAAGAACCAGAAATGCTTGCGTATTTAAAAGAATATTGTGGAGAGGAGACAAATGGAAAAAGTAATTAAAATATTTAAAGATATACAAAGTACAAGCAGTTTAAACGATAAGAAAGCTATTATTGCAGCTAATAAAGATAACGAGTTGTTTAAAAAATGTTTAGTTTTCTTGCTCGATTCAAACATAGTAACAGGTATCAGCGATAAAAAATTGAATAAGTTTATTGGTATGTCAGGACATGAGTTAAGTACCTTTGAAGAAGTAATGAATTATTTAATAGATTTTAATTCAGGTAGCGATACAGATATTGGAACTGTACAATATTTCATCGAAAATCAACCAGAAGAATATCAAGAATTTTATAAACAGATGATTACAAAGAAATTCCGTTTAGGGTGCGATAAAAAGGTTGTAAATAGTGTAATTCCTAAACTAATACCAACGTTTGACGTAATGTTAGGAACACCAATAGAAAAATGCAAATTAAAGCCTAATGAGGCAATATCAATCAGTCAGAAATTAAATGGTTGTAGATGTGCTTTTATTGGAAATAAATGTATGACTCGACAAGGAAAAGAATACAAAGGATTAGACCATATTGTTAATGACCTAATAGATATGGGATATGAGAATATGTTTGTTGATGGCGAACTTCGATATAAAAATAAAGAAGGATTGTCTGATTCAGAATCATTTCAGGTAGGAACAGGGATAGCAATGAGTAAAGATGGGAATAAATCACAACTTAAACTTGTCGTATTTGACATTTTTCCATTGTCAGAATTTTGGACAGGTAGATCAAACTTATCCTATTTTGAAAGAAAACATACATATTTAAAACAGTTTGAAAACAATCTTAAAAATAATTTAACAGATAATCTTGAAATTGTACCAATTGTATATGCAGGAACTGACCATTCTAAAATTTGGAAATGGTTGGATTATGCAGAAGAACACGATTGGGAAGGATGCATGTTAAATCTTGATGCTCCTTATGAGTGTAAACGTGTAAAAACACTTATTAAAGTTAAAAAATTCTTTGATATTTCACTTAGAGTAGTGAATGTTGAAGAAGGAACAGGTCGCAATAAAGGTAAACTCGGTGCGATTGTATGTAAATATTTTGACAACACCGTGAACGTTGGAAGTGGATTTACAGATGAACAGCGTATTTATTATTGGGAACATAAAGACGAAATATTAAACAAAATAGTAGATGTTAAATATAAAGAAGTAACGACAGATAAGAAAACAGGTCTTAAAAGTCTTCAATTCCCAACATTTTCTTGTATCCGAAATTCTTCGGACAAAGCAATTCCAGATGATGAAAATTAAAAACTAAAAAGAGAATAATTAAAAGAGGTGACAAACGATTTCACAGCATAACAAAAGAATTATCTATGCAAAAGACTTAATTAAAGAATTAGAAAAATATCCAGATGCGTATGTATGTGTAGGTAAACTTGGTGACAATTATGGAAGATATGACCAAAGGGTACTTAATACATTTATGCGTGATGGCGAAACTTTAGTCTTAAACATAGAAAACTACAAAGAAAACAATTCGCTAAAATATTATTAGAAAGGGAGTGTAATTATTAAAGTTTGGAACAATTTAGGTTTGAAGGTAGGAATAGGAGTTATAGGAATATTTTTAATCTCGTTATTCATATCAAAAACTGAACTTGCAACAAAAAATATTGTAGCTGATGTCCCCACTTCCGTTGAGGAGACGGAGGTAATGACATATATAGAAGAAACAACAACTCAACAGAAAACTACAACAGTGACTCAACCATATAGAACTGGCTATATTAATGGTAACAATATATGCGTGAGAAAAAGACCGTCCAAGAGAGCAAAATCGAAAGAAAAAGTATTCTATGGCAAAAGAATACGCTATAAGAAAATAAATGCAAAATGGGCTAAGATAAAGGCTAAAAATGTTAAGGGATATATCCAAATTAAATACATTTCTAAGAAAGAAAAGAAGTCTATTATTCATAATACTATTCCTAATTATAAACTACATTCGTTCATGCCATACACATCTTTGAGTTCTTCAGTAAGTAATCAATATAAATTACAGAAAATTGCATATACAGGAATATATGGAATCCGTCAAGTAGATGGAAGATTTTGCATTGCTATGGGAAGTTACTACACCACCAGGATAGGAACATATATAGATTTAGAATTAAGTGATGGAACAGTTATACCTTGTATCTTGGGTGACTGTAAAGCAGATATACATACAGATTCTATGAATCAGAAAACAAGTGATGGCTCATTAATTGAGTTTATTGTTGATATGAATTATTTGCCACATAAAGTCAAAGTTATGGGTGATGTATCTTATGCTAATGATGGTTGGCAGAACAAAGTAACAAAAATAAAAATATATAAGAAAGTTGAGAAGTATTAATGATTGAAGTAAACGAAAAAACAAATAAGTATTTAGTTAATTTAAACGAAGTAATGAAATTAAAAGATTTTGTAGCAAAGATTACAAAATTTGATTTTGACGTTGACGCAAAAACAATCAATAGAGATGCGATATATGATGCTAAATCTATTATGGCTTTATTTGCATTAGATTTGTCAAAAGATATTGAGATTATTCCTCACACAAATGATGTAGATAAACTTAAAAATTTTGAAGAGACAATTAGAGAATATATAAGTAGAAACTAGAAAGTGAGGTAACATATGGAATTTATTATTGGAATTTGTGGGTTTATAGGTGGTTTGGTAGTGGGTGTGGCGTTATGTGCTTTATGCAATGCTGCCTCAAGCAGAGATGAATTAGATACATTCTTTCAGAATCATGAAGAAGATTAGGTGGTGAAATTATGATTATTCTATTAGGAAAATCAGCTAGTGGTAAAGATACTATTGTTAGAAATTTAGTAGAACAGCACGATTATAAACGTATTATTACGTGGACAACTAGACCAATGCGACCAGGCGAAAAAGAAGGCGTTACATATCATTACACGACAGAAGAAGATTTTAAAAAGAAAATTAATGAAGGATTCTTTGTGGAATGGAAAAAATATGAGACTGTCAAGGGTACTTGGTACTATGGAACTGCATTAGATGACATCATGAAGGCAAGGAACGATGATTATTCAGTCATTATTTTGACAAAAGATGGACTCGAAAAGCTGAATTCATTCTGTAGTCATTTAGTAGGCATAAATTTACTTTCTGTCTATTTAGATGTAGATACTAAGGTAATTAAACAGAGATTATTAAAACGTGGTGACGATAAGAAAGAAGCAGCTAGAAGAATTAAGTACGATAAAAAAGACTTCAAAGGTATTGAGAATATGGTTGATGTAGTTATTGAAAATAATCATAGAGATATTCAAGAAGTTGTGAATATGATACATAAAATGCACGTTACATATTTAGATAACTTGTCGAGGTGGATGAATGAAGAGGTTTAATATTTACCTTGCAGGTGCAATGCAAGGAATTAGTTTTGAGGAAAGTAACGTTTGGAGAAAAGAAATTACTACTATTTTAAATGCATACAGAAATGAAGTTAAATATGATGTAAATGTTATTAATCCAAATGATTACTACAACTTTAAAGAAATTACATACGATACTCAACGTGAAGTTATGGAATTTGATTTACATAAGGTTCGTAACGCAGATATGATAGTTGTTGATTTTAGAAATCCAAAATCATTAGGGACTATGGCAGAAATAGCAATTGCTTATGAATATAGAATACCAGTTATTGGATTAAACGAATCTGGAATTGGGTTGCATCCTTGGCAGATAGAAATGTGCAACAAAATATTTGCGGATAAAGATAAATTAGTCAATTATATAATTGATTACTATTTAAACTAGGAGGAATTTAATTTGAAGGTAATTAAAAGAGACTGTTCAGAAGTTGATTTTGACAAATCAAAAATTTCTACAGCGATTTTAAAAGCAATGAAAAACGGTTCAGGAATTATAAAACCTAAAATTGCTGAAGACATTGCATCTGAAATAGAAGAACAATGTAAAGAAAAAAGCGAGATAAGTATATTTGATATTGAATCAATAGTGTACGACAAACTTATTACTAAAAAACAGAGACTTACGGCAAAAGCTTACGAAGGATATAGAAGTATTCGTGAATTTCAGAGAGAAAACAATAATACAACGGATGAACAAATTTCAGAATTATTAGATGGTACAAGTGATTATTGGAATAATGAAAATTCCAATAAAAATGCTCGTTTATTAACAACTCAACGTGATTACATGGCAGGCATTATTAGTACAGATATTACAAGGAGATTCCTTTTGCCACCGGAAGTAGTACAAGCACATGATGATGGATTACTTCATTTTCATGATGCGGATTATTTTGGACAAAATGCAATAACGAATTGTAGCTTAATTAATTTGGAGGATATGTTACAAAATGGCACATGTATTAATAAAGTAAAAATTGATAAACCACATAGATTTATCACGGCTATGACCATTGCAACTCAAATAATTACAGCAGTTACGAGTAGTCAATATGGGGGAGCGAGCATAACTTTAACACATTTAGCTCCATTTGTTAGGGATAGTTACAATTCTTATTATAAAAAATATATTAAATGGGGATTTTCTGATGAAAGTTCTAAAAAATACGCAAGTATTGATACCAAAAAAGAAATTATTGATGGAGTACAGACATTTAATTATCAGTGCAATAGTATGACAACAACTAATGGACAGTCTCCATTTTTAAGTGTCTTTATGTATCTTGGAGAAACAGAAGAATATAAGAATGAACTTGCTATGATCATTGAAGAATTCCTCAACCAAAGAATTTTAGGAATGAAAAATGAAGTTGGCGTATATGTAACTCAGGCATTTCCAAAATTGCTTTATATTCTTGAAGAAGATAATATTACACCTAATTCAAAATATTGGTATTTGACAGAACTTGCAGCCAAATGTACTGCTAAACGTATGGTTCCTGATTATATATCTGAAAAGAAAATGAAAGAATTTAAAGAAAATAATTGTTTTCCTTGTATGGGATGCCGGAGTTTTCTTTCACCATATAAGGATGAAAATGGTAATTATAAATTTTATGGACGCTTCAATCAAGGCGTAGTAACTATTAATCTTGTAGATGTGGCTTTATCATCAGAAGGTGATTTTGATAAGTTTTGGCAATTAATGGAGCAAAGAACAGAACTTTGCCACAAAGCACTAAAATGTAGACATGAGAGACTTGAAGGAACTTTATCAGATGTTGCACCTATTTTATGGCAGGACGGAGCATTTGCTAGACTTAAAAAGGGTGAGAAAATTGATAAATTACTTCATGGTGGATATTCGAGCATTTCACTTGGATATGCTGGACTTTACGAATGTGTAAAGTATATGACAGGAAAATCTCATACAGATCATTCTATTGGACATGATTTTGGGATTAAAGTAATGGAGTTCTTAAATAATAAATGCGAACAGTGGAAGAGTGAAGAAAATATTGGATATAGTACATATGGATCCCCGATAGAAAGCACAACGTATAAATTCGCCAACTGTTTAAAGAAAAGATTTGGAATTATTGAAGGTATAACCGACAGAGATTATATTACAAATTCATATCATATTTTTGTTAAAGAACCAATCAATGCATTTGATAAACTCTACATCGAATCCGAATTTCAGTCATTATCTCTTGGGGGATCGATTTCTTATGTTGAAACTTCTGATATGACACAAAATATTCCTGCAATTCTCGAAGTTATTAAATACATTTACGATAATATCATGTACGCAGAACTCAATACAAAGAGTGATTATTGTCAGGTTTGTGGTTATGATGGTGAAATAAAAATTGTAGATGAAAATAATGAACTTATATGGGAATGCCCTAATTGTAAAAACAGAGATAAAACAAAAATGAATGTAGCAAGAAGAACATGTGGATATATTGGGACAAATTTTTGGAATCAAGGACGTACCGAGGAAATTAATGAAAGATATGTTCACTTAACGGATATTGTGGAGGATTAACTATGAGATTTGCACAGATTAGATCTATGGACATTTCAAATGGAGAGGGAGTTGGGGTCTCCTTCTTCGTTCAAGGGTGCGATAGACATTGTTTTAACTGTTTCAATTCTGAAACATGGGATTTTAATGGCGGTAAAGAGTGGACAGAAGAAACAAAAAATAAATTTATGAAGCTTATTGATAGACCATATATCAAGCGTGTTTCGTTTCTTGGTGGAGAATGTTTAGCAGATCAGAATTTAGATGGGGTTTTAGACTTAATTAAAGAAATCCGTATTTCCTTCCCTGAAAAAACTATCTGGTTGTATAGTGGATATAATTTTGACCTTTTAAAATCCAAATATAATGAATATAAATATACTCCATTTGCAGCAAATGCAGATGAGTGGCTTACACGTTGGGAAATAATTTCCAATGTAAATGTTCTTGTTGATGGAGAATATATAGATGAGCAAAAAGACCTTACATTAAAATTCAGAGGTTCAAAAAATCAAAGGGTAATTGATGTCCCTGAATCTCATAAACAAGGAAAGGTGGTGTTATATTGTGACTGAAAATAAACCAAAACTAAAACAAACAATGTATTATGCAAGAATAATACCAAATCAAAACATATATTATGTATGTGATGTATTAATAAGAACAATCACAGATACATATTTCGTAGGTATGGATAAACGTACAAAACAAGCGTACATTTTCACATATGATTGTATAGATAAAACTATATTCTTCAATCGTGGAGAAGCATCAGAAAAAGTATTACATGAAGAACTAGGAAAGTAGGTGAAAACACGAGTTATTTATATAGTAAATTTAAAGGAATATATAGAATCAAAGCACCGATTAATCCAGCAACAAATGACTTTAATCGTAAACTTAATGGGACTTATGAAGATATTGACTGTTATATTGACTGCCAATATGGAAACAAAATAACATACTATGGTAAATCAATTCTTCAAGCATATATCCCATCTCTAATACGAGGTCATAACATTCTCAAAGCAATTAATGAAATAAATCCTTCTATTATATTTGATATAGAAGAAACTGATGAAGAAGTTCTATTCAAATTCAAATATGTCGATTCAGACAAAATAATTCCATTACTAAAACCTAGAACATCAGGTGCAAATATCAGTCCATTTAGTACAAGGAATTTGCCTAAAAATAAAGGTTATAATATTCCAGACGAAGACTTAAACCTTTACAAAGAAATCGTGGCTAAAATCCCTCCTGAACGCATTTTAGTTCTAACGCATGTTACGAATTCATATATTAAAACACTGGTCAACAGACGAAATACTATGAACAAGATTAGAGCTGATATGAAGTTAAAAGGATTGTCAGGCAAGAATTATATCCATTCAATCGGCAAGTGGAAAGATTATATTAAGTATATGGAGAAGAATCTAAATGAATTTTCGTAAATTATTTTGTAAGCATGATTATGAAATTTTATACGAAAGAAAAAGAGAATTATTAAATGACAAAAGAATAATTACATATGTAGTTAAATGTGTAAAGTGTGGCAAAGAGAAGAATAAGAAATTCAATATGGATGGTGGAATATGGAAATTATAACAATTATTGGAGTGGTTATCTTTATTGTTGTATTCAAAGTTATATTAGGAAAACACAATAAAGAAATTAAAGAAAGTAATGAAAGAAAGAGAACAGGAAAGGATAAATAAGTATGAGTACAGGAATGTTTTTAATTGTCATTGGATTAATTGGTATTACTGTTGGTATAGTATCAGCAGTATATGCAGTTGACAGAAGTAATAAACATGAAAAAGCAATATTAGATATGTATAGAGATTGTTCTAAGACAATGGAAATATGCAATTTAATATTAGACAACAACGAAAAGACATTGGATATGTGTGATGAAGTGTTTAATAAGAAGACTGTTAAAATAAAGAAACTTAAAGATTCAGCAATTGTTCCAAAAAGAGGTTCTAATGAAGCTGCTGGATATGATTTATACGCATGTTTAAATGAGCCAATTACTATTGAACCACATACAACCGTTAAAGTTGGTACAGGATTATCTATCGAAATTCCAAAAGGTTATTTTGGTGGAATATTCGCAAGAAGTGGATTGGCTACAAAACAAGGTATAAGACCTTCTAATTGTGTAGGAGTTTGCGATTCAGATTATCGTGGAGAATACATTGTAGCATTACATAATGATACAGATGAAGTAAGAACAATTGATGTAAATGAGAGAATTGCACAGTTAATTGTTTTACCATATTTAGCAATTGACTTTGAAAAAGTAGATAAATTATCTGACACAGATAGAGGTTCAAATGGCTTTGGTTCTACAGGAACAAAATAGAAATACCACACTCATATTTCAGAGTGTGGCGAAAAGAAAGGAAAATAAATTATAACATAATACAAAAATAAAATTATTTAGATTGGTGCTTGTCTTTGGCTATCATGTGGGTTATGTATTTTACTTTTTCATTACTAAGTTCAGGGTGTTTACAAATTAATATTGTTACTATTAATTTGAGACTTAGATAACCAAAGTAACATATCCCTGCGTAGCCTAAGATGTTTAAAAGAAAGTGGGTTGTCAATTACAACAACCCACTAAGAGAATAATATAAGATGAATATAAATACAATGGAGAATGGTTAATTAACTAGCCTTTTTGAATATTTTATGTTGTTTTGTCGAAATTCTTGCGATTGCGTTTGCTTTTTCATCGGATAACTCAGGATGATTTACAATTTGGTCTATTGCATGATTCTGAGAATGAAAATACATACCAACCACAATTAAACCGATGATTGCACACAAAATTACACATAAAATGTACAATCTATTTCTATCCTCCTTTCCTGTAAGTTTTCTTTTTCAGGAATTTTGTATTGCCCAGAATAGGTAGAATGTTCATCCTAGTACCACTTACATAGGTACTCCCACATGATATATAATACCAAGCATTCTACCGTACAATAATATCAAGCATTCTACCGTACAACGGACTGCAATGTGGTAATACAGTCGCAGTTTGCTTGGTGTTATTTTATCATATTATTTAAAAAGATAAATAGAAATATAATATAAATTCATAAAAGGAGAGATGGCTTATTCGACAGGAATTTAAAGAAGGAAATATAAAAGTTATCATTGAAATTCCAACAGAAAATAACATTAATTACGAGAAACAAAAAAATGAAATAAAAAAAATAATGAACGATGAATTATTATTGAAAATAAAAAGATAAATAGATATAATCAAAGTGTATACAAAGATTTTTATGATATTTGTATACACTATTTTTTATGTTCTTGGAGGAAACAATCGAAGTGAAAAAGAGAGTAAGGATACTTTTGAGAGTAAGTTCAAATCAACAGTTAGAAGCAGATGGTGATTTGAGTGTACAGAGAGAAATTGTTTTAGACTATATTTCTAAACAAGATGATTGGAAATTGGATAATAAAGAATATTTTGAGGGAAGTAATAGTGGGTATAAAAATGCCGTCAAAGACAGAGATGTATTACAAGAGGCTTTGGTTGATGCGAAAAATAATGAATACGATATTCTTGTGGTGTATAAAGATGATAGAATTGGTAGACGTATGTGGGAGATTGGTTCATATGTAATGCAACTAAAATCATATGGCGTTGATATTTACACAACCAAAGATGGCTGTATATCGCCCGAAAATAATGATGTTATGGGGCAAATGATGCTTGCCCTACGATATGGTAATGCACAAAAGAGTAGTTCCGATACAGGACAAAGAGTTAAAGACACCGCTCAAAAATTAGTTAAACGTGGTAAATTCATGGGTGGGAAAGCTCCTTATGGATATGAATTAATATTATCAGGCGAACTTTCAAAACACGGAAGAGCATTACACAAATTAAAAAAAATACCTGAAAAAGTTGAAGTGGTCAAGAAAATATATGATTTATCAATTAATAAAGAATTTGGCTCATCTAAAATTGCGAGAATTCTAAATGAAGATACCTATTATCATAGTTTAGCACCAAAAGATGATTGGAAAAGTGGCACAATTACTTCAATATTAACTAATCCTATTTATTGTGGGATTACGGCATATAAGCGAAGAGAGAAAATTGATGGAAAATATCATTCTTTAGATTCACAAGACTGGATTTACGCAGAAGAAATAAATGAAGAAATTGCAATAATAGATAAAGATACTTGGAATGATGTTCAAGAGAAAAGAAGTAACCGTTCAGTAAGATATCGAAAAGATGTATTAAAAGAAAAAGGGGTAAATGTTCTATTACGTAATGATGGGGAATTAGCGTTAATAGACGTTGCGTACTGTGGATATTGCGGTAGAAAACTCACAAACGGAAGTAGATATAATTATTGGACAATAAAAGGGACAGGTGAAAAGAGAGCGAGTAAAATTCCTGCTTATAAATGTCAAACAGCTTGGTCAGGTATTCCGCATGATAAAACAAAAATGTTCAAAGCAGATGCAGTTGAAGAGATTGTTTTTAAATATGTAGCACAATATATATCTGTCTTACAAGATAATTCGGAAGTGTATGAAAAGATTCAAACAAATAATAAAAAAGAAAAAGAATCATTTAATCAAAGAATAAAAAAAGAAAAACAGGAATTAAAAAAGATAACCGATGGAATTGAAGTAATGAAAAGTCATATTCCTGAAGCGATGTTAGGAAATTATCCATTAAGTGTTGAAGTTATTGCAGATACAATAAAACAATTTGAAGAAAAAGAAAAAATACAAAAACAAAAAATACAAGAGTTAGAACAACAATACGAAGAAATGGAAATTGAAGAACAGGATTGGGACGAAGTATGTAAAATCATTCCTTCATGGATAGAAGTTTTTAATGATGCAGATAAAAAGACTAAGCGTGTTTTGATTAATAAGTTAGTTGATAAAGTTATTGTTAAAAAGGATGAAATAACAGTTAAATTTAAAATAAATCTTAGTAAACCCAGGCATCGTCAATCACGAATGAGCGAATACAATGGGGTATCGAAACAAAGGATACGATTTTACAATTACTTCATCTACAGCATATGATCAGAAATGGATTTATGGCAGAAACATTTTTGAATCAATTAGTCTTGTTGTAGATAATATATTTGATCAATATTTATCAAGGCCAGATGTAAGGCAGCCAATTCTTACACAGTATTGTGATGGAAAAAGAGTAACCTGTCCGAATTGGTTAAGCCAGTGGGGATCATGCAACTTAGGAGAGAGAGGGTATTCTACAATTGAAATAATCAGGTATTATTATGGCGATGATATGTATATAAATACGGCTGAGCAAATTGCCGGTATTCCAATTTCATGGCCGGGATATGATTTAGATATTGGTGCAAGTGGTCAGAAGGTAGCACAAATTCAGGAACAGCTAGATACAATTGCACAGGTGTATACTGAAATCCCAAGATTAAATGCAGATGGAATATACGGTGAGGTTACAAGAGAGGCAGTAAAAGCTTTCCAAAAAATATTTGATTTACCACAGACTGGAATTGTGGACTTTGCAACATGGTACAAAATATCACAGATTTATGTTGGAATCACAAGAATAGCAGAAGGAATTCCAAGATAAAAATAAGATGCCAACGGATTGTTTCGTGCTGCGCACTCTCACAATCCTACCCAATATTCGCATATCGCGGGAATCATCCCGCTTTTATGCTCATATTGGGGCGGGTCCCAAGGTCTTTCGCCCACTTATGAGCAAGCTCATGTGGGCTTAGACCTTTTGACCCTGGCATTATAAAAACTTATAATCTAAAATATACTTACTCTTTCTTTTATGTTAAAATAGTAGTTATGCAAGAAGATACAAATAATAATAAAAATAGTTGTATATTATGTTGAATTATATCGAATTATTTGGTATAATCTTTACAATTTGAGCATATGAAAGGAATACACATTTATGAACGCATTTCTAATCTTAGAAGACGGTACCGTCTTTAAAGGTACATCTATTGGATCTACAAGAGAAGTAATTAGTGAAATCGTATTTAATACGTCAATGTGGGGCTATTTAGAAGTATTAACAGACCCATCTTATGCCGGACAGGCAGTAGTTATGACATACCCGTTAATTGGTAATTATGGTATTTGCCATGAAGATATGGAATCATTGAAGCCATGGCCGGATGCTTATATTGTTAACGAATTAAGCAGAATGCCTAGCAATTTCAGAAGTGATGATACAATTCAAAACTTCCTTGAAGAAAATGATATCCCTGGTATAGCAGGTATTGATACAAGAGCACTTACAAAGATTCTTCGTGAAAAGGGAACAATGAATGGAATGATTACAACTAATGAAAATTATAACTTAGATGAAATTCTTCCTAAAATAAAGGAATACACAGTTTCAGGCGTTGTTAAGAAAGTAAGTTGTAAAGAAAAGAGTAATCTTAAAGGAGAAGGATTTAAGGTAGCATTACTTGATATTGGCGCTAAGAACAATATTGGAAAGTCATTAAATGACAGAGGATGCGATGTTACAATTTATCCTTGTGATACACCGGCTGAAGAAATTATTGCATCTAATCCTGATGGAATAATGTTATCAAATGGTCCCGGTGATCCTAAAGAGTGTGTATATCAGATAGAACAGATTAAAAAATTGTACGATACAGATATCCCGATTTTTGCAATTTGTTTAGGACATCAGTTGATGGCACTTGCAACAGGTGCTGATACTAAGAAGATGAAATATGGTCACAGAGGTGGAAATCATCCGGTTAAAGATTTAGAAAGTGGTCATGTTTATATTTCATCACAGAACCATGGATACATGGTAGATGGCGATACAGTTAATAAAGATATTGCCAGAGTAGCGTTTGTAAATGTAAATGATAAAACAGTAGAAGGTTTAAGATATAATAATAAGAGCATTTTTACTGTTCAGTTCCATCCGGAAGCTTGCCCTGGACCACAGGACTCAAATCTTCTGTTTGATGAATTTATTAAAATGATGGAGGTGAAGAAGAATGCCTAAGAACCCGAATATTAAAAAAGTATTAGTTATTGGATCAGGTCCTATTGTTATTGGACAGGCTGCAGAATTTGACTATGCAGGAACACAGGCATGTCGTTCTTTAAAAGAAGAAGGACTTGAAGTAGTTTTGGTTAACTCTAACCCTGCTACAATTATGACAGATAAAGATATCGCTGATGAAGTTTATATTGAACCTTTAACAGTTCCGGTGTTAAAGAAAATTATCGAAAAAGAAAAACCGGATAGCATTTTACCAACACTTGGTGGTCAGGCAGGACTTAACCTTGCAATGGAAATTGCTGAAACAGGATTCTTAGAGGAACATGGATGCCGTTTAATAGGTACAACTTCTGAAACTATTAAAAAGGCAGAAGACCGTCTTGAATTTAAAGAAACAATGGAAAAAATCGGTGAACCATGTGCACCTTCATTAGTAGTTGAAAATGTAGAAGATGGTATTGCGTTTACTAAAAAGATTGGTTATCCTGTAGTACTTCGTCCTGCTTACACATTAGGTGGAAGCGGTGGTGGTATCGCACATAATCAGACTGAATTAGTAGAAATCCTTGAAAATGGATTAAGACTTAGCCGTGTAGGACAGGTTCTTGTTGAAAGATGTATTGCCGGATGGAAAGAAGTAGAATACGAAGTAATGCGTGATAGCGAAGGAAACTGTATTACAGTATGTAATATGGAAAATATTGACCCTGTAGGCGTTCATACAGGTGATAGTATTGTAGTTGCTCCATCACAGACATTAGGTGATAAAGAGCATCAGATGCTTCGTACATCAGCTTTAAATATTATTAACGAATTAAACATTACAGGTGGATGTAACGTTCAGTACGCTCTTCACCCTGAAAGTTTTGAATATTGTGTAATCGAAGTTAACCCTCGTGTAAGCCGTTCATCAGCTTTAGCTTCAAAGGCTACAGGTTATCCTATTGCAAAAGTTGCAGCAAAGATTGCGTTAGGTTATACACTTGATGAAATTAAGAATGCAATTACACAGAAAACATATGCAAGTTTTGAACCAACACTTGACTATTGTGTAGTTAAGATTCCAAGACTTCCATTTGATAAATTTATTACAGCCAGCAGAAAACTTACAACACAGATGAAGGCTACCGGTGAGGTAATGAGTATCTGTAATAACTTTGAAGGTGCTTTAATGAAGGCAATCCGTTCATTAGAGCAGCATGTTGAATGTCTTATGGATTACAACTTCTCAGAACTTACAGATGATCAGTTAGAAGATCAGCTTCATGTAGTAGATGACAGAAGAATTTGGGTTATTGCAGAAGCACTTAGAAGAGGCATAAGTTATGACCACATTCATGATATTACAAAGATTGATAAGTGGTTTATTGATAAAATCGCTATAATTGTTGAAATGGAAAATGCTCTTAAGAGTGAACCTTTAACACCTGAATTGTTAAAGGCAGCAAAGAGAATCGAATTCCCTGATACAGTTATCAGTAGATTGACAGGTAAGTCAGAAGAAGAAATTAAGCAGATGCGTTATGATAACGATATAGTAGCTGCTTACAAGATGGTTGATACTTGTGCTGCAGAATTTGAAGCAGCAACACCTTACTATTATTCAGTATATGGTGGAGAAAATGAATCAGTAGAAACAAACCCTCCAAAGAAGGTTCTTGTACTTGGTTCAGGTCCTATAAGAATTGGTCAGGGTATTGAATTCGACTTCTGTTCTGTACATTGTACATGGGCATTTAAAGAAGAAGGATACGAGACAATTATTGTAAATAATAACCCTGAAACAGTATCAACAGACTTTGATATAGCTGATAAGCTTTATTTTGAACCATTGACACCGGAAGATGTTGAAAACATTGTAAACATCGAAAAACCAGACGGAGCAGTTGTTCAGTTTGGTGGTCAGACAGCTATCAAACTTACAGAGTCTCTTATGAAGATGGGAGTTCCTATCCTTGGAACTAAAGCAGAAGATGTAGATGCTGCAGAAGACAGAGAATTATTTGATGAAATTCTTGAAAAGTGTGGTATTCCAAGACCAACAGGTGGAACAGTATTTACTGCTGAGGAAGCAAAAAAAGTAGCTAATAAATTAGGATATCCAGTACTTGTAAGACCATCATACGTACTTGGTGGTCAGGGAATGCAGATTGCAACATGTGATGAAGAAGTAGAAGAATTTATGGAAATCATCAACAGAATTGCACAGGATCATCCAATTTTAGTAGATAAATATTTACAGGGAACAGAAGTAGAAGTTGATGCCGTATGTGATGGTGAAGATATTTTAATCCCTGGTGTAATGGAACACATTGAAAGAGCCGGAGTTCATTCAGGAGATAGTATTTCAGTATATCCTGCATACTCACTTTCAAAAAATATAATTGATACAATTGAAGATTACACAGAAAAACTTGCACGTTCACTTCACGTAAAGGGTATGATTAATATCCAGTTTATCGTTTGTGATGGTAAAGTTTATGTAATTGAAGTTAACCCACGATCATCAAGAACAGTACCTTATATTAGTAAGGTTACAGGTATTCCAATTGTTAAGCTTGCAACAAAGTGTATTATTGGACATACTCTTAAAGAAATGGGTTATAAGCCGGGATTACAGCCTAATGCAGATTATATTGCAATTAAGATGCCTGTATTCTCATTTGAAAAGATTCGTGGTGCTGAAACAAGCCTTGGACCGGAAATGAAGTCAACAGGTGAATGTCTTGGTATTGCAAAGACATTTAATGAAGCACTTTATAAAGCTTTCCTTGGAGCAGGAGTTGTTCTTCCAAAGCATAAAAAGATTATTATTTCAGTTAAGGATGCTGACAAGCAGGAAGTTGTTCCACTTGCACAGAGATTTGAAAAACTTGGATATGAAGTTTATGCTACAAGAAGTACAGCAGATGTTTTAAGAGAAAATGGTGTTGATGCAATTAAAGTTAACAAGATTCATCAGGAAGCACCAACTGTAATGGATTTATTACTTGAACATAAGATTGATATTGTTATTGATACTCCAACACAGGGTAGAGATAAGAACAGAGATGGTTTCTTAATTAGAAGAACATCAATCGAAACAGGTGTAAACTGCTTTACAAGTTTGGATACAGTTGATGCATTACTTACAAGCTTAGAAAGTGATGCAAAGAATGATTTATCTTTAGTTGATATTGCAACAATAGAATAAGCTATTTAGCTTTTTGGAGAGATGCACACTCAAAAAGGAGCGTGCGTATGGATAAAGAAAATTTAATTATTAATGGAAGATATCTTGTTTTGGAAAATATCGGAAAAGGTGGAGCAGGGGAAGTTTTTCTTGCAAGGGATATAAAAAACGGACGAAAGTATGCCATTAAAAGGTATATTTCGTCTAATCCAAATGATAGAAATCAATTGATTGATAATATAGAGAGGGAATTAAATGTTCTCAAATATACCACCCACCCGGTACTTCCAAAAATCTATAATTTATTTATGGAGGATTCAAGATTCTTCCTTGTTATGGAATATGTGGAAGGCATAAATCTTAAAGAAGTAGTTGACACTAAAGGAGCGTTATCTGAGGAGCAACTATTGTCTGTTATGGAACAGGTGTGTAGCGGATTGTATTATTTACATTCTCTTGAACCACCTATTGTATATAGAGATTTGAAGCCTTCCAATATTATTTTATCTGATGATGGTAAAATTAAATTGATTGATTTTGGAATTGCAAAAAGATATAACAGAGAACTGATTGCGGACAAATATGCATATGGAACAAAAGGATTTGCATCACCGGAGCAGTTTGGAAATAGCAAAGGGATGGGAATTTATAATACTGATATTCGTTCAGATATTTATGCTGTTGGAACGACTATGTTTTATTTGCTGACAGGACGAAGTTATAATGGAAAAGTTGATAGTGCATTAATTTCACGTTCATTTGCAAAAATAATAAGTAAGTGTACAAAAGTAAGACCAAAAGAAAGATATCAAAGCACTATTGATGTGATTTGTGACTTGAAAAGATGCAGAAAATCAATGATTCGAAAATTAATTTATCCAATTATAAAAAAAATAACGAAAAAAATATAAAATTAAGTTATAATAAAAAAATGTGGTACTTATTAAAAGAATGAATACATAATCAGATTATATTTCAAAATACGTCGGAGGTAAAAGGTATGAGCTATGATGAAATTTATTCAAAGTTAAAAAATGTAGGGCAGGAACAGTTGCTTGATTTTTATGATGAATTAAATGATGAGGAAAAAGAAAATTTGTTAAAGCAGATAGAAAAAATTGACTTCTCGATACTTGATTTAATAAATCATCAGAATGAAGAAAAAAAGAAAGGTGTTATTACACCGTTAAAGGGTGGCTTGTCCGTTGCAGATATTGAAAGAAATAGAGAAGAATATACTAATGTTGGTATAGATGCTATCAGACAGGGAAAAGTTGCAGCACTTTTACTTGCAGGAGGTCAGGGTACAAGATTAGGTTCAGATAAACCTAAAGGAATGTATAATATCGGCATTACAAAAGATGTTTATATTTTCGAGATGATTGTACGAAATCTTATGGATGTAGTTAATCAGACAGGAACATGGATTCCTTTATATGTAATGACAAGTGAAAAAAATAATGATGATACTGTTAAATTTTTTAAGGACATGAATTATTTTGGATATGATAAAGATTACGTTGATTTCTTTGTTCAGGAAATGGCACCTGCATCTACATTTGACGGAAAGATTTATCTTGAAGAAAAAGGAAAGGTATCAACTTCTCCAAACGGAAATGGTGGATGGTTTATATCTATGGTTAAAGCAGGTCTTTGTGAAAAAGCAAAGAAACAGGGAGTTGAATACATAAATATTTTCGCTGTTGATAATGTATGTCAAAGAATGGCAGACCCATGCTTTGTAGGAGCGATGATAAAGAATCAGTATCCTTCAGCAGCAAAAGTAGTTAAGAAAGCAAACCCTGAAGAACGAGTAGGAGTGTTATGCTATGAGGATGGAAAACCTTCTATTGTTGAATATTATGAATTGTCAGATGAAATGAGATATCAGAAAGACGACCAGGGAGAACTTGCTTATAAAGATGGTGTGATTTTAAATTATTTATTCAGAATTGACAAATTAGAAGAGATTATGAATAATAAGTTAAATGTGCATATAGTTAAGAAAAAGATTCCGTATGTAAACGCTAAGGGCGAAATTGTAAAACCTGAAGTTGAAAATGGATACAAATTTGAAACATTAGTTCTAGACATGATTCATATGATGGATGATTGTTTGGCATATGAGGTTGTTAGAAATAAAGAATTTGCGCCAATTAAAAATAAAACAGGCGTTGATTCAGTAGACACAGCCAGAGAATTATTAAAAGAAAACGGAGTGACATTGTAATGAAAAAAATTCTTGATGTATTAACAAGTGAATTTGAAAATGCATTTGAAAAATGCGGATATGACAAAAAATTAGGAAAAGTTGGAATTTCTAACAGACCTGATTTATGCGAATATCAGTGTAATGGTGCTATGGCAGGTGCAAAACTTTACAAAAAAGCACCGATTATGATTGCAAACGATGTAGTTGAACAATTAAAAGACAACAAGTTATTTGATTTAATTGAGGCAGTAATGCCCGGATTTATCAACATTAAACTTAGTGCTGATTATATTGATGAATATGTATCAAACATGAATGATGATGAAAGATTAGGATATGAAAAGAAAGAACCTATTACAGTTATAGTAGATTACGGTGGAGCGAATGTTGCAAAGCCTCTTCATGTTGGACATTTGCGTCCGGCAATTATCGGTGAAAGTGTAAAGAGAATTTGCAGATATGCGGGAGATACTGTATATGGTGATGTTCATCTTGGAGATTGGGGACTCCCAATTGGTCAGGTTATAGAAGAGTTAAGAGACAGACAGCCTGAGTTGCCTTATTTTGATGAAAACTTTACAGGAGAATATCCAACTGAACCACCCTTTTCTATTAATGAATTAGAAGATATTTATCCAACAGGTAGTGGTAAATGTAAAGTTGATGAAGAATTTAAGAAGAGAGCTCAGGATACAACGGCTAAATTACAGCAGGGAAATAAAGCGTATATGGCACTTTGGCGACATATTATGAATGTGTCAAAGGCTGATTTAAAGAAAAATTATAAAAATTTAAATGTTGAATTTGATTTATGGAAGGGTGAAAGTGATGCTCAGCCATATATTCCTGATATGATTGATGATTTTGTAGCAAGAGGATTTGCACATGAAAGTCAGGGAGCTTTAGTTGTAGATGTTGCAAGACCTGATGACAAGAAGGAACTTCCTCCATGTATCGTAAGAAAGCATGATGGAGCAGCATTGTATGCAACATCTGATTTAGCAACTCTTATCGAAAGAGAAAAAGATTACCATCCGGGACATGTAATTTATGTTGTAGACAAACGTCAGGAATTACATTTCACTCAGGTATTCAGAGTAGCTAAAATGACAGGAATTGTTGGTGAAGATACACCTCTTACATTTATTGGATTTGGTACAATGAATGGAACTGACGGAAAGCCATTTAAGACAAGAGATGGCGGTGTTATGAGATTGGAAATGCTTATTTCTGACGTAAGTGAAAAGGTTTATGAAAAAATCCTTGAAAATAGAGACATATCTGAGGAAGAAGCAAGAGAAATATCAAAGATTATAGGACTTGCAGCAATTAAATACGGTGATTTATCAAATCAGGCAACAAAAGATTATGTATTTGATATTGACAGATTTACTTCATTTGAAGGAAATACAGGACCATATATTTTATATACAATTGTACGTATCAAGTCAATTTTAAAGAAATATGCTGAACAGGGAAATGAACTTTCTGCAAATGGAAAGATTGTTGACTTTGGAAGTGAAAGTGAAAGAAGCTTAAAATTAGTCCTTACACAGTTTAATGATGTAATGGAGGCAAGTTATAATGAATTGGCACCACACAGAGTATGTGCTTATATTTATGAAATTGCAAATGCGTTCAACAGATTTTATCATGAAAATAATATTATGAATGAAGAAAATGCTGATAAACAGAAGAGTTATATCAATTTATTGACATTGACAAAGAAAGTATTAGAACAGTGTATTGATTTACTTGCAATAGATGCACCTGAACGTATGTAATCATAAAATTTAATTATTATTTATATTAAAAAAATCCGGTAGTTAAATTCTACCGGATTTTTTAGAGAATAATTTAATAAATTATAATTATTCAGCTGTAGTTTCTTCTACAGTAGTAGATTCATCTTCTGAAGCTGTTGTTGTAGCTTCCTGTGTAGATGTTTCTTCATCTGAAATGTCTTTTACATTGCTGTCGCCTGCTTCAATCAACTGCTTACGCAAATCAGAAGCTGAAACTTCACTGGCATATGTAGTAGTTGTTTCAGGTGGAGTGTACATACCTGTAGAAACAGCGATTGAATATCCTAAATATACTAAAATGGCAATTCCGATTAATGCGATTGCCACATACCCCAAGATTGTTTTTATCTGAGCTTTTTTAGGTGCTGCCTTACGGTTGTATTTCTCTTTCTTGCGATTGTCTACCTTCTGCTGACTCATTAATATGTACCTCACAAATTTAATTTTATCTTAATTATTATAAAACAAAAACATATGTAAAACAAGAGCGATTTATGGTATAATCCACAAAGAGGAATGGCAAATATTCTTTTTATTGCTGATAGAATGTGTTTATAGAAGTAATTAATGAATATAAATATAGAAGTGTAGAAAGAATATATTTGAATTAAGCAATATATAGTAAGTTGTATGTGTGCAATAAATAATAGATAAAAAACACAGAAAGGTCATACACATATGAGTAAATATAATATAATGATATTCGACTTAGATGGTACATTAAGTAATTCAAAAGAAGGAATTACTAAATCAGTGCAGTATGCTTTAAAGAGTGTAGGAATAGAAGAGAAAAATTTAGATTCGCTAGAACATTTCATTGGGCCTCCGCTTATTGATGAGTTTGTGAGAAGTTACGGAATGACGGTTGAAGAGGCAGCTCATTTAAAAGAGGTATATAGAGAAAGATATCTTCCGATAGGAATATATGAAACAACTATTTATCCTGGTACAAAAGAAATGTTAAGTTCTTTAAAAAAAGCAGGAAAGAAGTTGGCTATTGCAACTTCTAAACCTCTCGAAATGGCAATAGAAGTACTTAAATATTTAGAAATATATGAGTATTTTGATTACGTGATGGGTGCAGAAACCAAGGGAAACAGACAAAGTAAAGAAGCGGTTCTTAATGTCTTAATTGAAGAATCCGGCTTACACATAAATAATGATAATGCTGTAATGATTGGTGATACATGCTTTGATGTTGATGGAGCAAAGAAAGTCGGCTTGGATACAATAGGTGTATCATATGGTTTTGGCAATAGTAAAGAAATGCTTGAACATGGAGCGATAGCGATTGTTGATTCTGCTAAAGAATTAGAGGAATATTTATTAAGTTGATGAATTGAGGATGGCATGAAAGAAAAAGTAACAGCAAGGAATTTATGGAGAGGAATTTATCCTATACTGTTTTTTCAGGGAACAGCAATAGTAATTCAGAATATTTTAATGATAACGCTAAGTGTAATGAGTGCAAATTCTAAATACACAGGAATATCGCAATATAGTGATAGAGTAAATAAGATTAATTTACATGCGATGGAAATTACACTTTTAACGGATATTATATGTATTATTATAATGGCTTATTTTATGTATAGCGATATAGTAAAAGATAAATTAAAAGGAATTTATGTAAAATATGACAAAGTTAAATGGACTAAGTATTTACTTGTAATTCCGTTTGCATATTTTTTTATGATGTCTGCAAATGCTTTAGTAAGTATCTTAACGCTATATATGCCTGAAAATATGGTTGGAACATATGATAATACTAAAGAAATATTAAATAACAGTAGTTATTTTATGCTTATTATTACAACAGCAATTATTGCTCCAATATCAGAAGAATTTATGCATAGAGGAGTTGTATATAACAGATTTAAAAGAATATGTCCGCCTGTTTTAGCAGCAATTATTTCATCAATAATTTTTGGAATAATTCATATGAATTTTGTGCAAGGTCCGTATGCGTTTTTAGTTGGTCTTGCGGCGGTTTATGTTTATGAAAGATATAAAAGTATTATAGCTCCAATAATTTTACATGTTACAGCTAATTCTGTAAGTACAATTGTATCAATAATTGCAAATGAAACAGGTTTGGATACGAGTGCCGCGTCACAATATAATACAGTACAGCTTACTGCATCATATTTGCAAATGGCAATAGTATTTGGAATTTTAGCTTTAATTATAGGAATAATTATATACAAAACAGTTATACCAAATGAGATAAAGGAGATTAAGTAATGAAATTATTATCAGTAGCTGTTCCATGTTATAATTCAGCAGAATACATGGAAAAAACAATCAGAAGCATTTTAACAGGGGGAGACAGAGTAGAGTTAATAATAGTTGACGATGGCTCAAAGGATAATACCTTAGAAATAGCAAACAAATATCAAAGAAAATTTCCTGATATTGTAAAAGTTGTTCATCAGGAAAATGGTGGACATGGAGAAGCTGTAAATACAGGAATTAAAAATGCAACAGGATTATATTTTAAAGTAGTTGACAGTGATGACTGTCTTGGAAAGAATGCTTTAAAGCAGGTTCTTGATCTACTCGAAAAAATGGTTGAAGAAGATGCAGGGTTAGATATGCTTATCACAGACTTTTTATATGATAAAGTAGGTCAGAAACATAAAAAGGTAATGAGATATAAGAGGTCCATGCCTGTAGGTAAAATGTTTACATGGGATGATGTTAAATTTGGTAAAAGCCAGTATTTGCTTATGCACTCAGTAATATATAGAACAAAAGTACTTAGAGAAAGTGGTATGGTACTTCCAAAGCACACATTTTATGTTGATAATATTTATGTGTTCCAGCCATTGCCATATGTAAAGAATATATATTATCTTGATGTAGTATTGTACAAATATTTTATAGGAAGAGATGATCAGTCAGTTCAGCAGGATATTATGATTAAGAGAATTGACCAGCAGTATAGAGTTACAAAGATAATGCTTGATGTATATAATGACTCATTAGTAAATAATAAGAACTTAGACAATGTAATGGTTCATTATTTTGATATGATGATGTGTATTTCTTCAATATTATCAATTCTTGAAGGAAGCGATGAAAGATTAAAGGATAAACAGAAATTATGGGATGATCTAAAAGAAAGCAATCCCGTATTATATAAAAAGGTAAGATATTCAGCACTTGGAAGAACAATGAATTTAAAAGGTAAAGCCGGAAGAAAAGTTTCAAAGGCAGGATATAAGATTGCTCAGAAACTTTATGGCTTTAATTAAATGTAAAAGTGTTAGTGGTTTATATTAATAAACGCACAAGCTATTTGAAATTATTAGAATTTTAATGGCATAGAATAAAAAAATGATACGAATTCCAATTAGGTTTTCGTATCATTTTTTATTGTATTTATTTAAGAAGTATAATACTTCGTGTTTGTGTGGGTCTTTTACGTAAGGAGCATTAAATTTAACATTTTTGAACCATACTTTAAATACAACAAGGTATAAAGTGAGTGAAAGTAATATACCACATACTAAATCGATAAATGAATGTTGTTTTAAAAATACAGTAGAAAGACATATAAGTACTGCCAAGACGGATGTAAACCATTTAATACGTTTTCTTGATTTTAATTCTTTCATGTGAGGACTTTTTATCAGACAAATCTGGGCTGATAAAGTTGCAAAAACATGAATGCTTGGACATACATTTGTAGGTGTATCGTTATTGTATATAAAGTTAACTAAATTAATAAATATGTTATCTCTGATTCCGGAGTCAATACGTAAATCGTGACCATTAGGAAAAATTGTGTATATAAGCAGACATATTGTCATGCCGGTAAATTCATAAGCACAAAGTCTATAAAATTCGTTTGTTGAGTGATAAAACAAAAAAACGAAAATTGCCGGTAAATATAGAAACCATAACAGATATGGAATAATAAATAATTCGTTAAATGGAATAATATCATCCATAAAACAATGCATTATATGATAATTATCAGTTACGTTATTTTCTAATATGATAAACCATGGCATATATATGAAAAAATATAATAGAGGCCATAAATGTTTGTACTTATGAAAAAAGCTTCTGATTCTCTTTTTCATAAGAACTCCTTATGTTGTGTTTTAGTGAAATGAATTCACATTAATGAGAAGTATAACATCAAAAAATGTAAAAGTATACCTAATTAATATAATTTTAAGAATAAGTTTTAAATTTAGAAATAATTATTAAGAACTGAAGTATGATTTAATGGAAAACGAGAAATAGTTAAAGTAGATATATGAATAAAAAAGTTACAAATACATCTTAAATAGTGCTATTATAATAGGGTCCTTATTAAAATGAGATGAAAGGAAAAGATATGAATATTAATTTGACAATAGCACAGGAATTAAATGTTAAAGAATGGCAGGTAGAGGCTGCTGTAAAACTTATTGATGAAGGAAATACAATCCCTTTTATTGCGAGATACAGAAAACCTGTAACAGGAGAACTTAATGACGAACAGTTAAGAACTTTAGATGAAAGATTAAAATATTTAAGGAACTTAGAAGAAAAGAAAGAAACAGTATTAGCTTCAATTGAAGAACAAGGAAAATTAACAGATGAATTAAAGAAAAAAATCATGGATGCACAAACTATTGTTACAGTAGATGATTTATATCGTCCATACAGACCAAAAAGAAGAACAAGAGCAACAGATGCTAAAGAAAAAGGCTTAGAACCTTTAGCAAATATAATTATGCTTCAAATTACTAAAAATCAGATAACAAAAGAAGCAGAAGTTTTTGTTAATCCTGAAAAAGGAGTTGAAAACGTTGAACAGGCTATTCAGGGTGCAAAAGATATAATTGCTGAAATGATTTCTGATAATGCTGAATATAGAAATGCAATACGAAAGTTAGTCCTAAAACAGGGAATGATTGCTTCAGAGGCAAAAAATAAAGAAGAAAAGACGGTTTATGATAATTACTATGAATATAGTGAATCAGTAGCAAAGATTCCCGGACATAGAATTTTGGCGATTAATCGTGGTGAAAAAGAAAAAATATTAAATGTTACAGTTGAAATGCCGGAAGAAGCAATAATAAATGCATTAGTAAAAACAACTATAATTAGAGATAACCAAAATACTTCTGATATAATTAAAGATGCTGTACAGGACAGTTTTAAACGACTTATTCAGCCTGCAATCGAAAGAGAAATCAGAAATTTACTTACTGAAAAAGCAGAGGATGGGGCAATTAAAGTATTTGGACAGAATTTAAAACAATTATTAATGCAGCCGCCAATTATTGGAAAAACTGTTTTGGGCTGGGATCCGGCGTTTAGAACAGGCTGCAAAATAGCAATTGTTGACCCTACCGGAAAAGTATTATATACGACAGTAATTTTCCCAACAGCACCGCAAAATAAAATCGAAGAATCAAAGAAAATAATTCTTGGACTGATAGATAAATACAATGTAGATTTGATTTCGCTTGGTAACGGAACAGCGTCAAGAGAATCAGAAGCTGTGATTGTAGATATTATAAAAGAAGCTAAAAGAAAAGTTCAGTATATTATTGTTAATGAAGCAGGAGCTTCAGTATATTCAGCAAGCAAACTTGCAACTGAGGAATTCCCTAATTTTGATGTTGGACAAAGAAGTGCTACATCTATGGCGAGAAGATTACAGGATCCATTGGCTGAATTAGTTAAAATTGAACCTAAGGCTATTGGTGTAGGTCAATATCAGCATGATATGAATCAGAAAAAATTAGAAACAACACTTTCAGGTGTAGTTGAAGATTGTGTAAATAGTGTGGGAGTAGACTTAAATACTGCATCTGCTCCATTGCTACAGTATGTTTCAGGAATTAACAAAACACTTGCGAAAAATATTGTCGAGTATAGAGAAGAAAATGGCATTTTTAACAGTAGAAAAGATTTACTTAAGGTTGCTAAACTTGGACCAAAAGCATTTGAGCAATGTGCAGGATTTTTGCGTATAAGAGATGGAAAAGAGCCTTTAGATAATACAAGTGTTCATCCTGAAAGCTATAAAGCAGCAAAGGCTTTGCTTAAATTATTTGATTATTCTGAAAAAGATATAGCTTTAGGAATTAAAGATTTGCAGAAAAAGATTACAGATAATAAGAAAATTGCAGATGAAATAGGAACAGATGAAATTACATTGATGGATATAGTTAAGGAAATAGAAAAGCCGGGAAGAGATCCTAGAGATGAAATGCCAAAGCCTGTATTAAAGAGTGACGTTTTAGACTTTGATGACTTAAAAGAAGGAATGATTCTTAAGGGAACAGTTAGAAATGTAATTGACTTTGGTGCATTTGTAGATATAGGGGTTCATCAGGATGGACTTGTTCATATATCTGAACTTAGTGATAAATATATAAAACACCCGCTTGAAGTAGTGAGTGTTGGTGACATAGTTGATGTTAAAGTGTTAAGTGTTGACAAGAGCAAAAAGCGTATTCAACTTACAATGAAGAATATTTAAAAATAAATGATTTTGGATGCAAAAGCCTAAGATTTACTTTGATGCTCATATTGGGGCAGGTACCAAGACCTTTTGCCCGCTTATGAGCAAATTTATGTGGGCTTAGATCTTTTAAAACTGATATCATTAAACAGCTTTAAACCAATCGACTGTGAAGGTTTTGAAATGATTTGCCTGTGGACTTAATTTTTTATTTTTGTCCCAGGCAATTATTATTTCTCTAAAAGAAGGTTCATCTAAAGGTAATAATGTAACTTTAACAGCAACGACTAAGCCGTCATTATATGTATATTTAGGAGATGAATATGATATAAGTTATGCAAAATTATATCAGGGTTCTACTAATGAGGCGTTTTATAATTCTTATTGTAAGAAATATAAAATTTATTGTTCGACAGATATTGTTTCAAAAGATAATGAAGGTGAAATTATGTAGAAAGTTATGCTGAGTATTGTTCATTATGTGATTTATCAGTATTTACTACTGATGATAGATATTTGCTTGGAGAAAAAGAGGATAATCATCAGAATGTCTTGTTTATAGGAAATTCTATGACATATTATAATAATTTAGCTAATGTTGTAAGTGGATTGGCAAATTATTATGGACATGACATTACATGTACGGCAGCAACAAACGGCGGTAAAAATCTGATTTTCCAGTCAACGGCAGATAATGTTGTGTCAGCAGTTAAAAAAGGTGGATATGAAATAGTTGTAATTCAGGATATTGTTGGTGGATTTGATGCTGATAAACATATGAAAGGTGTAAAGGTGATTACGGAATTGATAAGACAATATAATCCTGATGCAAGGATTATTTCATACATGCCTTGGCCTGTAAAAGGTTCATTAATTAAAAATAGTCTGGTACCGTATTTTACATATAACTATATAAAAGTTGCCCGTACTTATGATACAGTTCTTGCTCCTGCAGGAGAAGCTTTTTATGAAATATATAATGCGGGATATGATTTATCTTTTAATGATTAGTAGCTTTTATTTAAATTAATTTAAAAAAATGTTGACAGACGTGACGTATTATGATAATATTTTTCTTGCGTCAAGCGAAAGCAAGATGTAAGCGGAAGTGTCGGAACTGGCAGACGAGCAAGACTAAGGATCTTGTGGCTATTGCAGTCGTGTGGGTTCAAGTCCCATCTTCCGCATTTTTTATACCTAAAAATAAGGTATATATTTGGGGTGGTACATATTTATTAGATAAAATATTAAATAAAGTTTGAAAAACTATAAAACTAAATTTGTATATTTATTTTAAATGACAAACACCCTAAGAGGTGTTTTTTTGTTATGCACAATGAGCCAAATACTTTCAGTTTTTTGCTTGCAAAAAAAACTGAAAGTATTTGGCGAATGTATAATCACTGAGAAGGAGCGAAGCGGATTCGAAGTGTTATACATGGTGAAGCCATGTGCATAACAAAAATAAAAAAAAGTAAAGCAATTAGTTTTTTGCTTGCAAAAAAAACTGAAAGTATTTGGCGAATGTATAATCACTGAG
>ERZ857922.463-NODE-463-length-62364-cov-11.515078_pt1 | contig 62364 bp, 45 predicted proteins | sample MGYA00519579_ERZ857922 | MGnify/ENA primary metagenome ERZ857922 (study PRJEB31778, sample SAMEA3449375) | human gut metagenome | biome: human gut; feature: human-associated habitat; material: faeces | place: United Kingdom | collected 2010/2012 ... | reverse complement strand
GACAGGAAATCAGAAAACTTTACAGCTGGAATAATGAAGAAGACAAGTTAATCAATAACTAAGATTGATTTAGAATGTCGGACTGAATTGAGATTATATAATTACATAGAATTTGCTCGGGGCAGACAGCTGTCCCCTGACAGAGTCGCAATGACTCCATGATATATGTAACTGAGCGATGATTGTAAATTTTAAAATTTACGGTTGTCGCTCTTTTGTTATGCACAATGAGCCAAGTTTTTTCAGTTTTTTGCTGGCAAAAAAAACTGAAAAAATTTGGCGAATGTATAATCACTGAGAAGAAGCGAAGCGGATTCGAAGTGTTATACAAGGCGAAGCCGTGTGCATAACAAAAATACAAAAATCAAGCGGTATAGTTTCAGTTTTTTGCATGATTTTGTAATGATTAATTGCACAAAAAATGCGAAATTGTGATATAATTTATATATCAAATGAACGAGGAGGACGTGGCTTATGAAAAAGAATATTATCACAATTAGTAGAGAATTTGGTAGCGGCGGAAGAACAGTAGGAAGAAAACTTGCAGAGAGACTTAATATTCCTTTTTATGATGGGGAAATAATTGAGAAAGTACATGAAGAAACAGGATTTTCACAGGAGTTTATTAAGGAACAGGGTGAACATTCACCAACTAAGAGTATTTTTTCATATGCATTTGTAGGAAGAGATGTGAACGGAATATCTATAAATGATTATGTATGGAATGCTCAGAGAAAGATAATTTTGGACTTGGCAGAAAAAGGACCTTGTGTTATTGTCGGAAGATGTGCTGACTTTATTTTGAGGGACAGAGATGACTGCTTCAACGTATTTATTCACGCAGATGAAAAATTCAAAGCAGAGCGTATTGTTAAGGAATATGGTGAGACAGATAAATCACCTGAGAAACGTTTAAGAGAAAAAGATAAAAAGCGTAAAATAAATTACAAATATTACACAGACCAGGATTGGGGCGTATGTGATAATTACGACATTTCTTTAAATACAGGAACACTCGGAATTGATAAGTGCGTAGATATTATCGAAGAACTTGTAAAATAATACTAAAAACTATTGACATTTGGCTCTAGTTAGTATAAACTAACTTACAGTTAGGTAGAACTAACAAGCCATTATGTATAATTAGAACTGAGAAAGGCTTAATTTTCCCGATTAAGCCTTTTTCGTTAGTATTATTTAAAGGAAGTGATTAGAATGCCGTTTATAGTAGAAAATATCGGAACAATTGTTGTAGCTGTTATTTTAATAGCAATAGTAGCTCTTATAGTATGGTCGATGAGAAAAGACAAGAAAAATGGTAAAACCTGTAGCGGATGCAGTGGTTGTAGCGGATGTAGCGGTTGTAGCCATGGTGGACAGTAAAAAATATATTTCCTTATAAGAATAAAAAAACTCTCTTTTAAAAGCGAATAGGCGAAAATTAATCCTATGCTTAAAGGAGAGTTTTTGTTGTGTACTGTAATATTATAGGAACTTGTTTATGAAACTGATTTCCCAATCAGTTCTAAAAGGTATGGAATTTCTGCTTCAAAATTAACTCCGTATGTTACGGCATTTTTATCGTTATAAGTGTTTTCAATACATTTACAGGTGTAATCGGCGGCAATTTTTAATGAGTCTTCAATAGAAAAATCATTCATCAATGCACCGGTAACTGTGCTAGCAAAAACATCTCCGGTCCCATGGGATTTAATCGCAATTTCCTTGGTAGAATAACTGAAAAAAGTTTGACTTTCAGTATTGTATCCAATATATCCGAAACGATTAGGTTCAATATGTACACCTGTTATAACTGCAATTTTCGGACCTAGATTAGCAAGTTTAAGTAACATAGCTTTAATTTCATCTACAGAGGCGTCTTCCCCGGGATATGGAGTGTTAGTAATAAATGCGGCTTCTGATATATTCGGAAGAATAATATCTGCATCAGAGCAAAGAGTAGTCATTTTTTTAGCAAATGCCATGTCAAAGCCTGTGTATAACTTCCCATTATCAGCCATTGCCGGGTCTACAATGATATAACCATGCGGATTATTAAATGTTTTAAAATAATCAGAAACAATGTCAATTTGTTCAAGCGTTCCGATATATCCTGTGTAAATGGCATCAAATTTAAAACCTTCTTTAACCCATACATCTTTAATCGAAGGCATATCTTCAGTCAAATCCCTAAATGTGAAATTTGAAAAATTAGTATGCGTGGATAAGACCGCAGTAGGAACAATGGCAGTTTCCACGCCCATAGCAGAAATTATGGGTAAGGCAACAGTCAGAGAGCATTTTCCAATGCAAGAGATATCCTGTATAGTTATAATTCTTTTCATAGAATATTTTCCTCCGTTTACAAAAGCAATTTTCTACATTATAATCCACTTATGGTATTATTGAAAAGACCTAAATTTGTATTATTTAAAACACCAGATAGGGGAAAAGATGCTGACATATAATTTAAATGAAAGAGGAACGCTCACATTGTACGAATATTTGTACAAATGTATAAAGGATGACATAGTATCGGGAAAAATAAAAACAGATGAGAAGCTACCTTCAAAAAGAAATATGGCAAAAAATCATGATATAAGCGTAATAACCGTAGAAAATGCCTATGCACAGCTTTTAGTAGAAGGGTATATTCGTGCAGTTGAGAAAAAAGGATATTTTGCAAATGAGATTACAAATCAGATATCCGAAAATCAGGAAGTAACAGAAAATGTTAGTGAATACAAAATTAATAAGCCTGAGAAAGTAAAGTGGATAGTTGATTTTAATTCAAATCATGTAAGGTATGACAGTTTTCCGTTTGCTACATGGTCAAAAATAATGAGGCAGAAACTTTTAGATGAGGAAAACTCATTTCTTATGACACCATCAAGGAATGGAATATGGGAATTAAGAAGTGCGATAGCAAAGCATTTACGTGAGTTCAGAGGACTGACTGTATTGGCGGATCAGATAATTGTTGGTGCTGGAACAGAATATTTGTATGGACTTATAGTTCAGCTTTTAGGAAGAGATTCAGTAATTGCCACTGAAAATCCCGGATATCGAAAGATAAGCATGGTATATGAAAGCAATGGTGTAAGAACTATACATTTGCCTATGGATAATCAGGGAATAAGTATAGATGAATTAGAAAAAAGCGATGCAAATATAGTTCATATTTCACCAAACCATCATTTCCCTACAGGAAAGGTAATGCCTGCGGCAAGAAGACATCAGCTTTTAGAGTGGGCAAATATGGGAGAAAGATATATTATAGAAGATGATTATGACAGTGAGTTTCGATTTTCAGGAAAACCAATACCTACAATGGCAAGTATAGATAAAAATCAAAAAGTAATTTATATGAATACTTTTTCAAAGACACTTGCCCCATCAATCAGAATCGCATATATGGTGTTGCCATTTGAATTAATGGATAAATATACAAAAAAATTAGATTTTTATTCGAGTACGGTTTCAAGCTTTGAACAATATACTCTGGCAGAATTTATAAAAGGTGGTTACTATGAGAGACATATTAACCGAATGAGAAATTATTACAAAGACAGCAGAAATAAAATTATTACGGCAATAAGAAATTCTTCGATATATCCACAGATTTCCATTGAAGAAGAAAACTCAGGACTTCATTTTATCTTGAGAATAAAAAAGAATATTGATGATGAAAACTTTAAAAAGTATTTAAAAGATAAACTTATTAACATTTCGTGCCTGACAGATTATTGTTATCAATATGATGATGAAGTTATTAATGAAAAATTTAGAAAAGAATTCAGCCATAAATTTATAATTAACTATTCAGAAGTAGAAGAAAGTAAAATGGTTGAAGCTCTTAAAATAATAGAACAGGCCTTAAAATTTACAGCAGAAAAAGATACGTAATAGTTTAAAAAACTCATAAATGTTCATACTGAAAATAGTATGGATATGTGAGGTTTTGTATGAAAGAGTTGCTACAAAATGAAAATATAAGAAAATGCATAAAATTATTTGCGGTTTCATTAGGCGTTATACTGGTGATAAAATATTTGCTGCCGCTGTTCTGGCCTTTTGTGTTAGCATATTTTTTAGGAGAGTTAGTGTGCAGACTATCAGATTTTTTGAATAGAAAATTGCAGTTTCATTATAAGGTAGCGGCAATATTTTCACTTGTAGTAATAGTAATTTTAATTTTTGTATTGCTAGCGTTAATTATAAACAAGTTATTAGGACAGGTACAAAATTTGGTCGTAAGCTGGCCTAAATTTCAAAATGATTTAGACTGTGGTATAAAAGAAATTTGCTGTAACACGGAAAAGCGATTAAGGATAAATAACGGACTTTTGTATCAGACAATGTGCGATGGAATGGATGAAGTATCAAAAGTAGCAAAGAAAAATGTGTTTGTTAAAATAATGTCAAACTCTAAATCCGTTGTGATTGTATCAGTGGAAATTATAGCAGCGATTATAGTTGCAGTAATGGCGGCATATTTTTATGTAGTGGAAAAAAGCGATATAAAAGAAAAAATAAAAGGGCTATTTTTCTATAATGAGCTTAGCAAAATAAAAAGTAAAATGTCTATAATATTCAGAGCATATATAAAAGCACAGTTAGTTATCATGCTTATAACAAGTACATTGTGCAGTATTGGATTTGCACTGATTAAAAATCCATATTTTTTAATACTTGGAATTGTAGTGGGACTGTTAGATGCACTTCCTTTGATTGGGCTTGGAATTATAATGATACCGTGGGCAGTTGGTTATTTTATAATTGGAAATGTAAGAAAAGGGCTTGTAATAGCTGTTGTTTATATAATATGCTATTTTGTAAGAGAAATTTTAGAACCTAAGCTTATAGGTGATAATGCAGGAATAGGACCTCTTACCAGCCTTGTATGTATATATATTGGATATGAAATATTTGGACTATTGGGAGTATTTTTAGGACCGATAGCTTATATGATAATACAACAAATGACAGAATGAAGGTGTATAAATGAAATATAAATGTAATAATGATATAAAAATGAATATTCCAAAAGATGTGGATTTTATAATAAAAAAATTGGAAGAAAACGGATATGAGGCATTTGCGGTAGGCGGATGTGTAAGAGATACAATACTTGGGAGAGAACCAAAAGATTGGGATATAACAACGTCAGCGCTTCCACAGAAAGTAAAAGAAATTTTTAGAAGAACTCTCGATACGGGATTACAGCATGGCACGGTAACTGTAATGTTAAAACATATAGGCTATGAGGTTACCACATACAGAATTGATGGGGAATATAAGGATAGTAGACATCCGGAGTCAGTTGAATTTACAACAAATCTGATTGAGGATTTAAAGCGAAGAGATTTCACAATAAATGCCATGGCGTATAATTCAAAATACGGAGTTGTGGATGCATTTGACGGAATAGGTGATTTGCAACGAAAGGTTATTAAATGTGTAAATGATCCTGAAGAAAGATTTACGGAAGATGCTTTAAGAATGCTTAGAGCAGTAAGATTTTCAGCACAGCTTGGATTTGAGATTGAGGAGAAAACTGAGAAAGCAATAAAAAAACTTGCACCGACTCTTGAAAAAATAAGTGCAGAGAGAATTTGTGCTGAATTAGAAAAACTTATTCTTTCAGATAATCCTGACAAATTAATTGAAGCATATAATTTAGGAATTACAAAGGTCGTATTGCCTGAGTTTGATGCAATGATGGAATGCAAACAGGATACTCCATATCATATGTACAATGTTGGAGAACATACAATCAAAGTAATGGAAAATGTTGAAAAAACAAGAGTTATGAGATTTGCAGCATTGCTTCATGATGTTGCGAAACCGGATGTACATACATTTGATACGAGAAGCCATTTTAAAGGACATGCTATAGCAGGCGTGGAAAAGGCAAATAAAATAATGCGCAGATTGAAAATGGATAACAAGACGATTGGACTGGTAAAAAGACTTGTTGCCTGCCACGATGATCGCCCTGTGGAGCATGGACGAAGTGAAGAAAAGGTAAGGAGAAGTGTGCATAAAATAGGAAAAGACATATATCCATTGTATTTACAACTTGTAAATGCAGATTTTGCAGGAAAAAGCGAATATGGACGTGAAAAAGGTTATGATGATTATTTATATGTTGTAGAAACATTTAACAAAATAGTAGATGAAGAACAGTGTACCTGTTCAGCAGAATTAAATATAACCGGAAAAGAAATGATAGCAATGGGTGTAAAGCCGGGACCAAAGATTGGAGATATATTTGACAGACTATTAGACATGGTATTAGAAAATCCTCAGTTAAATGAAAATGAAAAATTACGAGAATTAGTTTTAAAATTTAATGCATAAAAAGAAAACTTTTCCAGCTCCATATTCTGGATTTGCATTGCAACCGTCTTAAAATTTAATGCATAAAAAATAGAGCGAATAAAGTTTTGACAACGAAAAAATTTGCTACAAAAAATTAAAATATCTTCTGAAGAATTTAATACTTAGGAATATCGCAACCAAAAATATCATAGTATAAAAAAGCTGAAACTATCTGAAACAAAAAGAAAAAGTCCCAGATAAACAGAATATGGTATTGAGAGGTGGCTGTATGAATGAAAAATCGTTAACTGTATTAGAGCAGTATGAAATTAATCTAAAGGAGATATTTAGAACAAAGGGAAATTATGGGTGCGTCACGGAAAAAGACATATATATTTTGCAGGAATATAATGATGGCGAAAAAAAGGGAGGAACCCATAATTTGATAGGTACGTATTTGGAGAAAAATGGGTTGTGCTGCGATTATCCTATTCCAAATAAGGAAGGCAAGTATGTGTCGGTCAGCATAGACGGATATACGTATATCTTAAAAAAATGGTTTAATGCCAGAGAGTGCGATATATCGCTAAAGACAGATATAATGAAATCTGTTAGTAATTTAGGAAAGTTCCATAGCATAACCGAAAATACCTACGATTTATGGAATGATGAATATGGTTTACATAATATTGATAATATAATAAACGTCTATGAAAGACATAATAGGGAAATAATAAAAGTAAGAAATTATATTAATAAAAGGAAAAATAAGTCTAAATTTGAGCTTGACCTTCAGGTGGAAATTGGCAAATATTACAGGCAGGGTGAGCAGGGAATATGGGAACTGAAAAATAGTTCATATGAGCAGTTATATAAAGAGGCTATAGCTAATAAATCAGTATGCCATGGAGTGTTTAATCATCACAGCGTTCTATTTGAAGATGGAAAAACGATTGTTATTAATATGAAAAAATTTGGATATGGATTGCAATTATATGACTTTTACGGATATTTAAGAAAGATAATGGAAAAAAATGAATGGGATGAAGAACTTGCATGGGAAGTCATGGATACATATTCTTTGCAGGTAAATCTGACCAAAGAAAAAATTCGTGTATTATGGAGTTTTTTTGTGTATCCGGAAAAGTTTTGGAAAATTATAAATTACTATTTTAATTCAAATAAAGCATGGAGTTCAGATAAAAATCAGGAGAAACTAAAACAATTTCAATTTCAGGAGGAAAAAAGACAGCAATTTATAGCACAACTTAAGAAAAAATGGGAATAAAAAATATTTTTTTATCTAAATTGTTATTTATTTTATGGTATCTTTGTATTATAATAAGTTCGAACTTTGTAGGAAGAGATTGAGGAAGTAGGAGGAGAAATCATGAGCTATAAAGATATATATAACGAATGGCTTAATAATCCATATTTTGATGAAGCTACGAAGGCAGAACTTCAGGCTATTAAAGATGACGAAAAGGAAATTGAAGACAGATTTTATATGGATTTAGAATTTGGTACTGCAGGGCTTAGGGGAGTTATTGGAGCCGGCACAAACCGAATGAATATTTATGTTGTCAGAAAGGCAACTCAGGGACTTGCAAATTACATCAATAAGATGGGACAGGGAAGCAAGGGAGTTGCAATTGCTTATGATTCAAGAAATATGTCACCTGAATTTGCAGATGAGGCAGCTTTATGTCTTTGTGCAAATGGAATTAAGGCTTACGTTTTTGAAAGTCTCAGACCAACACCTGAATTATCATTTGCAGTTAGATATTTAGGATGTACAGCAGGTATTAATGTGACAGCAAGCCATAATCCGGCAGAATATAACGGATATAAAGTTTACTGGGAAGATGGAGCACAGATTACACCACCTCATGACACAGGAATTATGAGTGAGGTTAAGGCAGTTGCGGATTATTCAGCATGTAAGACAATGGATAAAGAAAAGGCAATTGCTGATGGTTTATACATACAGATTGGTGCAAATGTAGATGATCCTTACATTGCAGAATTAAAGAAACAGGTAAAGAATCAGAAATGCATAGATGAAATGCAAAAAGATATCAAGATTGTTTATACACCACTCCACGGAACAGGAAATATTCCGGTAAGACGTGTGTTAAAAGAATTAGGATTTGAAAATGTATACGTAGTAAAAGAACAGGAATTACCTGATGGTAATTTCCCAACAGTAAGTTACCCTAACCCTGAAGCTGATGAATGCTTTGCGCTTGCAAAGAAAATCGGTGATGAAGTAGGAGCAGATTTACTTTTAGCTACAGACCCTGATGCAGACAGACTTGGAGTATATGTAAAAGGTGATAAACCAGGAGAATATCATGTACTTACAGGAAATATGTCAGGATGCTTATTAGCAGAATATGAACTTAGCCAGATGAAGGAAAATGGAACATTACCTGAAGATGGAGCTTTAATTAAGACTATTGTTACAACAAATCTTGCAAATGGAATTGCAAAATATTATGGAGTAAATCTTATCGAAGTACTTACAGGATTTAAGTACATCGGAGAACAGATTCTTAAATTTGAAACAACAGGAAAAGGACATTACTGTTTTGGATTTGAAGAAAGCTATGGTTGCTTAATCGGAACTCATGCAAGAGATAAAGACGCAGTAGTTGCATCAATGGCACTTTGCGAAGCAGCAGCTTATTATAAGTCAAAAGGAATGTCATTATGGGATAAGATGATTGAAATGTACGAAAGATATGGATATTGCATGGATGGAGTACAGTCATTAACATTAAAGGGTAAAGAAGGAATTGAAAAGATTCAGAATACTCTTGAAAAATTAAGAAAAGACGTTCCAACAGAATTTGACGGACTTAAGATTCTTTCAGCAAGAGATTACAGAGAAGATGTAATTAAAGATATGGTAACAGGAAAAACAACTAAGACAGGTTTACCTAAGTCAAACGTACTTTACTATGATTTAGAAGATGATGTATGGGTATGTATCCGTCCATCAGGAACAGAACCTAAGTTGAAATTCTATTACGGTGTAAAGGGTACAAGTTTTGAAGATGCACAGGAGAAACTTGATAAGTTAGGCAAATATTTACTCAATATGGTTAACTCAATGCTTTAAGCCGTAAATATAACTAATATTTATTTGTAAAGATTAATTTATGTTATAAAAATAAAAGCACTATAATATATTCTTAATAAGAATTATTGTGGTGCTTTTTTTATGGCAAAATGTAGAATGGTTTTAGCATTTACTGTTATTTTGGTGGGCATTTGCTTATGCTCCTGTAAAATAGAAAAAATAAGCAGCGAAAAAACGAAGGATGTTGAATACACAATTGTTCCTGAAAATGAAATACCACAGGAAGTAAAGAAAGTAATAGATGAAAAGAAAGGCTCGGAATTTAAATTGGCCTATACTGATCCTGAATACACATATATTCTTATAGGATATGGAAAGCAGGATTATCAGGGTTACTCAATTATTTTAAAGAAACTATATGAAACAACAAATTCAATATATGTACAAACTAAATTTAAAGGTCCTAAAGAATATTCAAATATACAATCAGAAACATTTCCGTACATAGTAATAAAAATAGAATCCACGAATAAAAATATAATATTCGCAGAATAAAAATAATGGGAGGGCATATGGAATTAGTTAAAAATAATGTATATTTGAGAAATAAGGCAGGGCAGGCTGCTAATAAAATGTATGTAAATGAAGAAGTGAATGTATCAGAGGTTTTTCCGGAAATTTACAATATTGTAAGGGAAAAAACAGAAATTCAATTGGATAAAATTACACCTGAAACTGACCAGGTCATATTAAATGGATACATAAATTACAATATTTTGTATTATACAAATGATTCAGATATGGTGTATGGAATAGAGGGAGAAATTCCATTTGAGGAAACATTAAGAATTGGAAACACAGATGAAAATAGTATTGTTGATGTGAAAATGGAAGTTGATAGTTCAAATGTGAAACTATATAACTCTAGAAAATTTGCACTAAGGGCAGAAATTTTGATTTCAGCTGTGTCAGAAGGGCTTGAAAGCATAGAATTTCCGGATAAGATGGAAAACAGTAGAGGGATGGAAGTATTAAATGATACGGTAGAAACAATGTCCGTAGTTGCTGAACAAACTGAAAACATACGCATAAAAGAAAGCGTGTATATACCGGGAGTTAAGCCGGCAGCAGATAGAATAGTATGGAAAGAGTTGAAACTTAAAAATGTGACATCAAGAGTAAATGATGGAATGATAAATGTATCCGGTGAAATGTATGTGTTTATTATGTATTTGCCAGAGGAAGCAGATATGCCTAATCAGTGGATAGAAACGACCGTAGATTTTAAGGATAATTTGGAAATGAGTGAAGCTACAGAAGATTTAATTTCATTTATAAATGTGACGCTACAGGATGGAAAAATACATTTAAATGAAAATGAAGAGGGAGAAAATAGGGAACTTTCGATAGACGCAGTTTTGCAATTAGAGATAAAACTTTATAAGGAAAATAAAACTGAAATTTTAATGGATATATATTCACCAACTAAAAATGTACAGACAAAATTAAAAGACGTATGCTATAAAAAATTGCTTGTGAAGAATGCATCCAGAACAAAAACAGTAAAGAAAATTGAACTTGATCAGTCTAAAGGAAATGCTTTGCAGATTTGCAGCAGTACAGCAGCTTTGAAAATAGACAATATTGAAATTGTTGATAACGGAATCGTGGCTAAAGGAAAAATGAAAGCATGTATAATGTACATTTCTTCAGATGACAAGAGACCTGTTTGTGCAAAAGAAGACAGCTGGGAATTTGAACACAGAATTGATGCAGACGGCATAAGTAAAGATGATTCATACTATGTTAAATGTCGCGTAGAACAGGTAAATGCAAATATGGTAAACAGCAGTGAAATTGAAGTTAAAGCCGTAGTTGCACTTGAAGCTATCGTGTTCAAAAAATGTGATATGCAGGTTATAAATGAAGTTGAAGTAAAAGAGTATGATAGTGAAATGTTAAATGAAGTTCCGGATTTAGTTGGTTATATAGTTCAGAGAGATGATACTCTGTGGAATATTGCAAAATCTAATTTTACAACAATGACACAGATAATTAATGTAAACAAGTTGGAAAACTCCAGAATAAAAGAGGGAGAAAGACTTTTGCTTACGAAAACCTGTAATGAGTAAAAGTAGGATACTTTTGTTTACAAAAATCTTTAATGAATATATGGAGAATACTTTTGCCTAAGTAAACTTGTAATGAGTAAAAGAAATTAGTATACTGATATGGCGTAAGTAGAAGCGTATTTGATTGTTTGAAAGGTTAAGTACAGAATATGGATAAAATTGAATTAAAAGCTTATGGAAAAATAAACATAGGACTTGACGTTATAAGGAAAAGAGAAGATGGTTACCATGATTTGGATATGATTATGCAGACAGTAGGTGTGTATGATGATGTAATAATATCAAGGAAAGATGGCACGCAAACTTATGAAATAGAAGTAAGCACTGATGCAGATGTTTTGCCAAATGATAAAGGAAACCTTGCCTTTATGGCTGCAAAAGTATTAATGGAAGCTTATGATATAAAAGCGAAAGTAAAAATTCATATAAATAAGAGAATACCTATTGCAGGAGGAATGGCAGGAGGAAGTGCTGATTGTGCAGCTGTATTAAGAGGTGTGAATCAGTTGTTTCAATTAGGGCTTACAGATGAACAGTTACAGGAGTACGGTGTAAAGCTTGGAGCGGATGTGCCTTATTGCATAGTAGGTGGAACAAAAAGAGCGCAGGGCATAGGTGAAATATTGACAGATTTACCTACACCGCCAAAGTGTTATGTGATAATTGCAAAGCCGGACGCATTTGTTTCAACAAAATTTGTTTACAGCCATATACGCCCGGCGCAGATAGAAAATCATCCTGACATAGATGGAATAATCGAATCTATAAAAGCAGGTGATTTATACGGAATGTGTGAAAAGATTGCAAATGTAATGGAAGATGTAACAATTCCTGAATATCCAATTATTCAGAAGGTTAAGGATATTTTGAAATCAAATGGAGCAGTCAATGCATTAATGAGTGGAAGCGGACCTACAGTCTTTGGTATATATGATGATGAAGAGAAAGCTAAACAATCAATGGATGCATTATCAGGAAAAGAGTTTGTGAGTCAGCTTTATCTTACAAAATTTATTTAAGCTTTATCTTACGGAATTTATTTAAATAATTTATTTAAAAACGTTAAATATTTGAAGCGGAAAACAGTGTTGTCTTCTGAAATATAACTATAATCTTCCTCGGAGATATTTTCTTTGATAATTTCTTTCGATGATTCGGGAAGAATACCGGAAGATGCATCAACAAAGCATAAAGGTGGATAAAGAACGCACCACCAGTTATGACCTTCTCCGCTTCCTATATACATTGTATAAGAAAGATAAGTTCCGGAAGGAAATGACATATCACCGTATTTTTTTACCGGGAAATCATCTAAGCCAAATGAGGAAGAGATAGCGTAATCATAGCCATTATTTTTTATGACAGTGTTAGCTATTTCCTTTAAATCTTTATCGTGAGAGGCAATGAATTGTTTGGCATCTTCTAAAGAAGTGAATTCAGAAGAATGCTGATTCATATAGCCGACAACATTGTCTTTGACTTTCAATTTTAAATTTTGGTCTGGAATGGTATCGCTATTTGCCTTAACATGGAAACGGATAACACAATTGCTAAGGTCATTTTGCACCTTAGATGATTTTGAATTATGCATAATTGCAAGAGCAAAAAAAGAAACAACAAATATAACAGAAACAAAAAATTTATTTATATGTAACATGTAAATACTCCTCTATAAAAAATATATAACTATGTGCAAAGTAAAAAAATAAATAATTATGTGCCAAATAAAAAATAAATAACTATGTGCAAAGTAAAAAATAATTATGTGTAAAATAATTTAAATCTAAGTGGGGTTGCGGACTGTTAGAATAAACGATATATATTAATCCGCAATATAATTTATTGCAACAATATTATTTATATAGATAGTTCCCAAAAAAGAAAAAAATATACATATTTGATAAATAAAGAACAAAAAATAGAAAGAGATAAATAAAAACTATGAATGAAGAAGTAATTATTTCAATAAAAGGATTAAGAGTTACCGAAGACACCGACGAAGATGTAGAGGTTATTACACCTGGAAAGTATTATCTTAAAAATGGAAAACATTATTTGCTTTATGATGAAATTGATGAAGAAAGTGGTAAGACAATTAAAAATATGATAAAGATAACTTCGGAATATGTAGAAGTTACAAAACGAGGAGGCATTAGTTCAAAATTATGCTTTCAGGAAGAAAAGTCTTATCAATCAATTTACAGTACGATGTTTGGTGAATTCCTTATGGAAACAAAAACAGATGCTGTGATGCTTGACGAATCAGATGAAGTTATTGAAGCAACAGTTAAATATGAATTGTTTATTAATGGAAGCAGTGTTTCGACAAATAATATAGTTATTAAAGTTGAAAATAAAGTAAAATAAAAATTTAGAAACTAATATAGAAAAGTGCTAGATTTTACTCATGATTTAAAAATTGAGAAAAGTGTTAGGTTTCGTCTATCCTTGAAAAACGAATAAAAAACAGATTATGTTGTCACAAGTTACAAAAGCAAATGATTAAATGTTGCTTTATGCAAACTGTATTATGACATCATAATCTGTTTTTTATTATAGTTGTTATTTCTTTTTCTTACCAAAGAGACCTTTTTTCTTAGGTGGTTCATATACAGGACCACGGATTCTCTTAAAGTTAGTGATGTAAATTCCGCTTACAGTAGCTTTGATTTCCTGCTTAGGAAGAATCTGGTCAAAAATCTTTCCGTCGCAAATAAGGTTCATAACCTTAGGACCGGCTTTTACTTTTACGATTGGAAGTTTAGCTCTTCTCATGTATTTAGGTGTCTGTTCAACAACGATACTTGGAAGTCCGGCTTCCTTTAATTTCAGTTTCTTTTTATCGATTACTAATAAATTAACTGTCTGAGCATTTGCTTCTAAAGTTTTCTGCTGTTCAGCCTGCTTCTTTTCCGCTTTTCTTCCTAAGAAATATAAAACAACGAAAGCAACAAGTAAAACGGCAATTATTACGATAAGTGTTATTGTAAGTGCCTTCATTACTTACCTCCTATATAAAATTCTTTCAATATTTTAGCATTTAAAACAAAAATTTACAACATAATATAAAAATATGTTGTAAATTAAAGAATCTATTTATTTTCATCAAGAAGTTTAGCTACACATTCCTGAACATGTGAAGTAAGTTCACGTTGTTCAGGTCTGCTTAAATCTTTTGTTTCAATTGGCTTTCCGAAAATGATTTTTACAGTTCCCGGTTTTATTTTGGGAAAATGTTCTTCAAAAATTGCCGCTGAATTAATAATTCCAACAGGAACGATAGGTTTTTTAGCTTTAATGGCCATTTTTAAACTACCCTCTTTAAAAGGAAGCATTTCGTTAGTTTTTGAACGTGTTCCTTCAGGGCAGATGAACATTGAAACACCGTTTTGCAAATAGTCAGTACCTTTTTGAATTGTCTTTAAGCCTTTACGTGGATTTTCTCTGTCGAGAAAAAGACAGTTAACAAAGTACATAATCCAGCTTAATAATGGAATTTTTTTCATTTCAGCTTTAGCAATATAACCTGTAGGGCGTTTCATATATTGATATGTAGTAACAATGTCAAAGTAACTTTTGTGGTTTGATGCAAATAAAACAGAAGTATCATCAGGAATGTTTTCTAATCCTTTAACTTCAGTTTTAACACCACTAATTTTCATTACAATCCAAAATCCAAATTGTACCCATTTTAAACAAATTACGCTTCTAAGATTCATGTTAAACTGCTGAATGATTAATTCAACCAACATAAATGGCAGAGAAACGATTAAATAAATTACCAAAAAGATGGCTAAAATAATAAGTCGTATCATATTATTTAGTATTCTCCTTATATCATTATTGCATTCGTATAATTGTAGTCGCAAATATATTTAGTTGGAATATTACAATTAAAAAAATGCCTTTTATTATTGTAAGTGGAAAGAATGAAAAAATCAATATACACTATATTTGATAATAAAACGAATATATTACGTGAAGTGAAAAACTGAAAGCCACTTTGAACAGATGAAGTGGATTTTAGGTTTACACAAATATACTAATAAGATAGAAAAGACAATATTAAAATAAGAAAAGAAAAAAGATTGATTTACAAAAAATGCGTTGAAAAATATGCAATTTAAATATAAATAAGAGAAAACTATATCAAAATAACAAATTTACTAGTAATAATATACATTGTAAAGGGAGAAAAGTTGGCAAATATATATAAAACACCCATAAAAACGGTTTTATTTATTGAATAATAAAAATACGCGTGCTATACTAAGGTTAACTTGCGAAGTGATTAGTTCGCACTATGAAATAGGAGGAGATTAAAATGAAGTTAGTAAAGAAATTTGCAGCAGCTGTAGCAGCAATGGCACTTACAGTTGCTATGACAACATCATGTTTTGCCGCTAGCTGGGGAAGCTATTTTGGACAGAACGAAGGATGGTATGAAGGAGCATATGGTGAATTAAAGAGCTCAACAGATACAAGCTGGACAGCTAATATGGACGCTATCGGTTGGGGCGGATGCTGGGGAGGTCAGGTATTCCAGCAGAACCTTAAGATTAAAAAAGGTGATGAATATCAGCTTAAGTTTAATATGACATCAAGCAAGTGTGATAAATGGGTATTTATCAAGATTGCAACAGGTGATGATATTGCATATGGTGATTGGATTCAGTTAAAGGCTGGAAAGACAACAAAGTATGATGTTACTTTCAAGGCTAAAGTAGATGCTGATTCAATTTACTTTGGTATCGGTGGTGATTTTGGTGATAGAGCTGAGGGAACAGATCAAGCAAAGGGAGCTATTTACCAGTACTCAAAGACAAAACCAAATGATGGTGATGCTACATACGCTACAGAACTTAAATGTACAGGTTACTCACTTGCAGCAACTAAGGCAGCAAGCACAGATACAGCATCAAATGATAATGCATCAGCAGACAGCACAGATACAACAAGTGCTTCAACAGATACAGCAAGCACAAGCGTAACAGATTCAACAGATACTTCTGCAGTAGCAACAGGTGATTTCGCACCTATCGCTTGCGCAGGTGTTGCAATTGCAGCAGCTTCAGTAGTTGTTATCTTTTCAAAGAAGAGAAAAGAAGCTTAATTAAAAATTAATTGAATTTAATATTTAATAAAAAGATAGAGCAAAATTTGCAAATGCGGTTTTGCTCTATCTTTTTTGTTATACACAATGAGCCGAATAAAAAAGATTGTTATACACATGACTGCGTCATGAATAACCACCTCAAATCCGCTACGCTACTTTTCGGTGATTATACATTCGCCAAATATATAAAATTTTATGTAAACATAAAATTTTATATGTCTGGCTCATTGTGTATAACAAACAATAATAAATAATAACAAACAATAAAAGGTTGAAAGTGGCATAAATAAAGGGTTTTACCACCAAATATCGCAAAAATACAACAAAAAATGTCTATATATAGTAATTGTGAATGATTTAACAAAAAAATGAAACGGTTTTAAATAACAAAGTATACAAGTTTGGGAAAATGAGAAATAATAAAAATGTATAAAATATACAAGAATACGATTTGTAAAATCGTTTTTTTATGTTGATTTGTACATATATGTGTGCTAGAATATGAATTAGGAAATCACGATGTGAATTCTAATGTAGGTGAAATTTTTAAATTTTTTTGAAGGAGGAAGTTATAATGAGAAAATTTAGCCGCAAAGCATTAGCTTTATCACTTTGCGTAGTTTTAGGAGCTACAGGTTTTACAGGTTGTGGCGACAAGAAAGATGGAGGCGGTTCTTCTAAGGGAGATAATACTGCAGACATGAGCACAGGCCTCGACAAAGATGCAGAAGGTGACATATCAATCATGGTATGGTCAGGTGATGGCCAGTATTATGAAGATATAGGACATATGGATTGGACAAAGGATGACATTAAAGCACAGAACGTTGCAGCAGTTTATGCAGTAGCTAAGAAGTTTAATGAAACATATCCTAATGTAAAGATTAACCTTTTTGCTAAAACAGGTGATCCTAACCAGGCCGGAACAAACACATGGGATCAGGAAATTGAAAACTTTAAAGTAGACCATGGTAAATATCCTGACATTTGGGCATCAACAGATGTTCCTAATGACATTAAGAAAGGTTTAGTTGCAGATTTATCAGTTTACAAAGATGAAAGCTCATACAAAGCATACAATGAATCACTTATGGCAACAATGAACTATTGGGGATTCCAGGGTGCATTACCATCATACTCAATTCCTTGGGGTATTTGGGTTAATAAGTCACTTGCAACAGAAAACAATATCGATGTTCCTGATATTGATTGGGATATTGATGAATATACAGATTTTATCAAGTCAGCAGATTGTGAAACATTCTGGGGCGACAAGAGCACTCCTGTACGTTTAATTGAAACAGGAACAGAAGATATTAACAAGAGCATCTTAGAGAATGGAACAGTTAATGTTAACTCAGATGCAGTTAAAGACTTGCTTACATATGTACCTGAATGGGCTGAAACAACAGTTGACGTTGCTGAAGGTGCAGGAAATCTTTCAGAAGAAATCGCTAAGGAATGTGGCCAGTACAGCTGGTATTACTTCTGCAACAACAGATTATTAACAGATTCAAATGACCCTTGGTATCTTGCTAGTGCAGCAGATCCTAATGCAAAGAGCACACTTGGTGTTGTACAGGCAGATGACTTTGATATTTATCCAAGACCATCTACAGAATATTGTGACAATACAGTAGGAACAGTAGTTGACCCAATCTGTGTACACAATTATGCATTAGATGATAAGAATGCTGAATGGAGTGATTCAGAAAAACAGCAGTTATTAGTTGCTTACACATTTGCAACATACTGGACTGGAAGCACAGAAGCTAAGCAGGCAGTTGCAGATCAGGAATGGGTTCAGGGTACATCATATAAACCTGCTATGAACGATACATTCCCAGTAGTAACTGGAGATGCATATGATGAACAGATGGATATCTGGTATTCAATCGATTCACATGCAGTTTACAAAGATACAGAAAAATTCCCTGGATTTGCAGAAGTTGTTCGTTTATATAAAGAAGGACAGACATGGGATTACTCAGATAAGACAACTCCGGTATCAATTACAGAAAATGGTGAAAAACAGAGCTGCTTATATGAATGGGAAAACATGTGGGATGAAAATGTAGCAGGCGCATGGCAGACAGACCCTGATTGGGTTGACAATGTAAAATCTAGATTAGCTGACTGGAATACAGCTATGAATAAAGATTTAGAAGCAGCTACAGAACAGTTGAAGGAATCTTTAAAAGAATATTATGGATTCACAGATGCTGATTTTAAATAAAAGCTGATTGTTAACATCATTGCGGAACTACTCACTTGGGCAGTTCCGCTTTTGTAACAAGAAAGAAAGGACAACAATGAAAAAAAAGATTATTAGCGGATTGGTTGCTGTATGTGTCATTGTTGCAGCGATATTTGCATATAAGTTTGCGTTTGGCAACTCCGGTACATATGTTAAAGATCCAAGTGCTACTGAAGTACAAAAGGCGTTTGATACTTTAAACAATGCATATGTAGAAGATGGCACACAACCGGAAAAGTATTACACAGATTTCATTGCTGACAGTTCTCTGAGTACAGGCGAAGGAAAACATATTGCATCAGTAAATGGTGGAATATCAACTGAAGAATATTATCAGCAGAACAAAAACAATGAAAATGTTTCTGAAGAAGTTAAAGAAAATAGTAATCCGATGAAAGAATTAGATTATCAGGATGTAGCTCAATATGACATTTCAGTTGAAAAGAGCGGATTGTACTATTTGTATTTGGATTACACTTCAGTAGGAAGCACAATGTCTAATTACACAGTAAGCGTTAAAATTGATGGTGAACAGAAGTATAATGAAATGAATACAATAAGTTTACCGCTTACATGGAAAGATAAAGATGTTGAAGTTGATAAAGATGGAGTTAAAACATTTCCGTTAGACAGTCACAATGATGAAATGGCTCCAAGCCAGGAAGTTATTAAAGACTGGAATTTAGAATCTCCTCTTTATAATAATACATATACATCAACAACTCCTTTATGCTTCTATTTAGAAGAAGGCGTAAATACAATCGAAATCGAAAATGTTTCATCAGGCGGCTTGGCAGTTGGAGATTTAGTTGCTGCAGCTGCAGAAGATGACACAGATTCATACGAAGATTATGCTAAGAGTCATAGCAATGAAAAACATATCTCAGATGAAGATGTTCAGATTGACGCAGTATATTATGATACAAAAAATACAACAAGTGCTATTTATGGAACAAGCACAAATTCATCACTTACAAGATTTAACATCGATTATGAAAAATTAAATACATTAGGATGGTCAGAAGCAGGTGCAGAAGTTACATATAAGTTCAATGTAGCTAAGACAGGAAATTATAACTTGGCCTTCCATTATAAAAATGAAAAGAAAGAATTCAGTTCTTTTGAAACAATTAAAATAGATGGAAAAGTCCCATTTACTGAATTAGAAAATTATCAGTTTCCATATGTAGCATCAGGTTGGGACAACCTTACACTCGCTGATGAAGAAGGAACTCCTTATGAAATCTATTTAACAGAAGGTGAACATACAATTACAATTAAACAGGAAAACCAGCCTGTTATGGAAGCGTATAGAGATGCTTTACTTATTGAACAGCATTTGACAGATTTTGAACTTGAAATCACAAAGATTACAGGTACAAATATTGATAAAAACAGAAAATGGAAAATGACTAAATACATTCCTGAGATTAAGGATTATCTTGATGCGTACGAAACATTAATTCAGCATATAAGATTTTTGCTTCAGGATTATTCAGATGGTGGTAATGATGGTGCAGTTCTTACTTATTTAGATCAGGCAGAAGTTTTCATCAAGAATATTTCAAAATATCCGGATGAAATTGCTTTACATAAAACTGATTTAACCGGAGCTGAAAACTCAATATTAAAATCAATGAGTAACTTTACAACAGAAGTTGTAGCTAACAGCATTACACTTGATAGAATTTATGTTTATGGTGATAAGAGCCAGTTAGGAGCAAATAACTCTTCAGTTGGTGGATCACTCTGGGTTGGAATAAAGTCATTGATGAATACATTTACTTCATCTAAGTATTCTACAGATATTGAACAGGCAGGAGACGACGTACTTACGATTTGGTACAACGGTGCTATTACTCACGTAGATTTACTTCAGAAGATGGCAGATACACAGTTCACACCACAGACAGGAATTAAAGTTAAAATTGCAACAATGCCTGATGTAAATAAACTTACATTGGCTATTGCAGCTGATAAGACACCTGATATGGTATTAGGACTTGCCTCTTATGTACCTTTTGATTTATCAAGCCGTGGGGCTTTATACGATATGACACAGTTTGATGACTTCTGGTCAGTGTCAAAGAGATTCCCAACAGGAAGTTTTGTTTCATATGTATATAATGAAGGAGTTTATGCTATTCCTGAAAGAACAGATTTCAACGTTATTGCATATAGAACAGATATATTTGACAACTTAGGAATTCAGGTTCCTGATACATGGGATGACTTAATTGAAATATTACCTACACTTCAGAGATATGGCATGAATTTCTATCATAATATTTCTCTTGGTACAACAGGTTACAAGTGGTTCTATCAGACAGCTCCAATGATTCTTCAGAATGGCGGACAGCTTTACAAGCAGAATGAAGATGGAATTGTAACAACAGGTATTGATACAAAAGAATCAGTTAAAGGTTTACAGGTATTGGGCGATTTATTTACAAAATACTCACTTGATACATCAGTACAGAACTTCTTTAATTCATTTAGATATTCTACATTACCAATTGGTATTATTGGTATGGAAGATTACACATTGATTAACAATGGTGCACAGGAATTAGAAGGACAGTGGGATATTGCTCCATATATCGGAACAAAGAGAACTGATGAAAATGGAAATGAATATGTAGACAGAACATTCGTAGCAAATGGTTCAGGCGCTTCTATATTTAAATCGTCTAATAAGAAGGAACAGGCTTGGAAATTCCTTAAATGGTGGACAAGTCAGGATGTTCAGGTTGAATATACAAACACACTTCGTTCTACATACGGTAAGACATATTTCTGGCTTTCAGCAAATATTGAAGCTTTAAAAGCTAACCCAATGGATGAAGCTGATAAGCAGGTTATTTTAAATCAGATGAATTATGTAACTGATGTAACAAGAACACCGGGTCAGTACTTACTTGAAAGAACAATTTCAAATATATGGACAACAATGGTATTCGATGGAACAGCGGCACAGGTTGTAGTCGATGAAGCAAAGGTTGATGTAAACAGAGAAATTATTCGTAAGATGCAGGAACTTGGATACTACGATGAAGATGAAGTGATGGTTAAGAAATTCAAACTTCAGGGTTACGATTGGATTAAAGAAAATCAGGATGCGGCAGCACCGGAAAAGGAGGAGTAAAAGATGGCTAAAACAATAGCAGAGCGCAATCATAAAAAACACGCATCTGGCGAAGGATTTAAAATCTTTTTACTTTTCCTTCCATATGCACTTTTATTTATAACATTTATTTTACTTCCTATTATAATAGCTATGGGATTGTCATTTACATATTTTGATGTAATTAACACTCCAAAGTTTGCGGGATTACATAACTATATAACATTGCTCACGGGTGATGAAGTATTTATGAAGTATGTATTACCTAATACTGTATTGTACGCTATTGTAGTAGGTATTGGAGGATATATATTATCTTTCTTAATGGCTTGGTTACTTGCTCAGGTAACACCAAGAATCAGAACAGTATATGCTTTGGCTATGTACACACCTTCAATGGTAGGTCAGGTTTTGATTACAGTAATTTGGAAGACAATCTTCTCTGGTGATCAGACGGGTTTAGCTAATGCATATTTGCAGAAATTTGGAATAATTGATCAGCCAATTCAATGGTTGATTTCATCAGATTACTTTATGCCGATTATGATTTTCGTATCATTATGGTCATCAATGGGTATTGGATTCTTATCAATGCTTTCAGGTATTTTAAATATCGATCAGGAATTATACGAAGCAGCTTATGTGGATGGTATAAAGAACAGAGCACAGGAAATCATTTACATTACAGTCCCATCAATGAAACCACAGATGTTATTCGGTGCGGTTATGGCGATTGTAAATGCGTTTAACATGGGATGGATTGGTGTTGCTTTAGCAGGTGCCAACCCAACACCGGATTATTCAGGACAGTTAATTGCTAACCATATTGATGATTATGCATTCTTACGTTATGAAATGGGTTATGCAGCTGCAATCTCAGTAGCATTACTTGCTTTAGTATGGATTTGTAGCCAGGTAGCAAATAAGTTGTTTACTGAAAAAGATGAATTTTAAAAGGGAGGAGAAATAGAATGGCAAATTTTCAAGGTAATAGAATTAACCCAACAAGATTTTCAACAGGGCAAATAAAATTCCACATTATTGCATTTCCATTGTCAATATTTATGATACTCCCTGTAATTTTTATAATATGTCAGGCGTTTAAGCCTTTAGGTGAATTGTTTAGATTCCCACCAACAATTTTTGTTCACAATCCAACATTGGATAACTTTAAGAATCTGTTTAACTTAGCAGGAGCTACAGGTATTCCAATGTCAAGATACTTTTTGAACTCACTTATTGTAACAGTTCTTACAGTAATCTTGAATGTAATTATTACAATAATGGCAGCATATGTATTCTCAAAAAAGAAATTTAAGATTAAAGGTGCTTTATGGGAAATCAACCAGGCAGCCCTTATGTTCGTAATGACAGCTGTTGCCATTCCAAGATTTATTATTATTGTTAAATTAGGAATTTACAATACATGGCTTGCACATATTTTGCCTTTGATTGCAATGCCGGTAGGTTTGTTCTTAGTTAAGCAGTTCGTTGATGGTATACCTGATGCTTTAATAGAAGCAGCCGTAGTTGATGGCGCAGGAGATATTACTATTTTAAGAAAAGTTATTATTCCATTGACAAGACCTGCGTTAGCAACATCTATCGTGCTTACATTCCAGGCAGTATGGAATAACGTAGAATCATCAAATAACTACATTACAAACGAAACATTGAGAACATTAAACTACTATGTAAACTCTATCAGTGTTAATAACGTAGTTGCAGCGGCTGGTATTTCAGCGGCAGCTTCGATGATATTATTTATACCTAACCTGATTATCTTTATCTGTATGCAGTCTCAGGTTATGAACACTATGAGTCATTCAGGTATTAAGTAAGGAGGACCGGAAGATGAAGAGAAATATGAAGAAACCATTAGTGTTTATAATGGCATTAATGATGATGATAATGACAGTTCTTCCGGTTAGTGCATCCCAGGCTACAAGTTATACATACACTTTGGATGATAACAATGAGCGTGTAAGAACACAGGATGCTTACTTGCCAGATAGAACAATTACTAATTTAGGATTGAAAAATCCTTCAGACATAATAATTGATGAAAACAATATTATGTACATCTGCGATACAGGAAATACAAGAATTGTAATATACGATTTAAATTCAGAGAAGGTTTTACATATAATCTCAGGTGATGATGATATTTACAAGGGAACAGATTTCAAAGGATTTACAACTCCTAAGGGTATATTCCGTACAGATGATGGAACACTTTATGTTGCTGATGGCGGAGAAAAAGCTGTTTTCAAATTTGATTCAAATTACAATTACTTGACAGCATTTGAAACTCCAACAGCTCCAATATTTGGTGACACAAACTACGAACCAAGTAAAGTGGCAGTTGATAAAGGTGGAAACATCTTTATCGTGTCAGAAGGTGTTAATACAGGTATAATTCAGTTGAGTTATACAGGTGAATTTCTTGGATATTTTACATCAAATAAAACAAGATTGACACCACAGCAGGCATTCTTGAAAGCTATTTATACAAAAGAGCAGGAAGAAAAATCTGCACTGTTAAACACAGCACCACCTACATTTTCTAATATTTATGTTGATGAGACAGGTACTGTTTATACAACAAGTATGGGAAAAGGTGATGACTTATTAAAGAAACATAGTACAAACGGTGGAAACATGTTCCAAAACGCTGTTGCGGCACATGCAAGTTTGACAGATGTTTCAGTTGATGACAGAGGAATAATTTATGCAAGTGATACTACAGGATATATTACAGTTTACACAAAATCAGGAGAATTGATTTTTGATTTTGGCGCAAATGTAAAGAACCTTGATATTTCAGGTTTATTCTCATCACTTACAACAATTGCTACAGATAATAATTATAATATTTGGACAGCAGATGGAGATAAAGGATATTTACAGTCATTTATTCCAACAGATTATGCTAAGACAATTTATAAAGCCTTAGATGAATATGAAAATGGTGAATATGCAGCATCACTTGAAGACTGGTCAACAGTTCTTCGATTAAACCAGATGTCAGTACTTGCACACAATGGTGTAGGTAAAGCATATTACAATGCAGAAGAATATTCAGACGCAATGGAACATTTTGAAATTGCCGGAAACAGAAACGATTATTCAAATGCATTCTGGGAAGTTCGTAATGAAGTAATTCAGAACAATTTATGGTGGGTAATGCTTATCATCTTTATTCTTATTGTTGTAAAAGTATTGATTGTTTTAATTGACAGAAAGAAAGTATTAAAGAAGAAAAAGAGAGCCCTAGGTAAGAAGTTAAAAGAAGTGCCTGTAATTGGAGAGTTAGGATATGCATTTAAGATATGTAAACACCCAATTGACAGATATTATGATATCCGTGTAGGAAAGAATGGTTCAGTTATCGCTGCAAGTATTATATACATAGTATTCTTTATTGTTTATATGATTTATAAGACAAGCAAAGGATTTATTTATCAGTACACAGATATTGAAGATATGGATATCAGTGCAGTGGTAATCGGTTTCTTCGCAATCGTAATTTTATTTGTTATTTGTAACTACCTTGTTACATCAATTACAGACGGTGATGGAACATTTAAGCAGGTTTATATGATTCCTGCATACGGTGCAATTCCTGCATTGATAGCAATGATAGCAGTAATTATTATGTCTTATGGTTTGACATATAATGAAGCATTCATTCTTACAGTAATATTAATTGTAGGTATTGGCTGGTCATTAGTACTGGTATTCCAGGGATTATCAACTGTACATGATTACAGTTTTAAAGAAACAGTAGTAAGTTTGATTATTACATTTGTATTTATGCTCATTGCAGCAATCGTAGTACTTATCGTAATTATCATGTGGGAACAGTTATCAGGCTTCTTAATTACAATAGGAAAGGAGATTATAAGAAATGTTACAGGTAAATAAAAAAGTTATAAATAAAATAATATCAGCATCTCTCATAACAGTCCTTTCAGCAGGAGTTGCAGTAAATGGTTCCTATCTTAATACAAACAGAGATACAAGAAAGGCACCTGAAAGATCAGAGTCAGCAATGAGTGTTTCTTCAGCTTTTGAAAAAATATATGAGTCTGATAAGGTTGCATATTATTATAGAGAAGACAGAGATATATTTGCTATTGAAGATAAGGCAACAGGATATGTCTGGAAAACAGGTTTAGACGTTCCGTTTAAAAAGCAGGTTGAAGATGCTAAAGATGCAGTAAATGGTGAAGGCCATTATACAGTTGAAAGACTAGCAGAAAAATGGAAAATGACTAAAGTTCAGGTTAGAGAAATTGCCAATACTCCAATTGAAGAATCAATGAATGAACAGTACACTGGAATTGCTAATTCATTAATTTCAATTGAATGTTTCAAAGGAAGCGGAGAAAGTATGACAACAACTACATACGCTTCAGCATCATATGATGATAAAGATGGTGATTCATCACTTGAAGAAGTAAGTGGTTCTGATGGAAAACAGTGGAAATTAAATGCTGTATTTGATAAAGCTGAAATTGGTGTTGAAGTTATGATTACTTTAGGTGATGACGGAAGCATCAATTACAATATTCCTTACGATGGAATTTCAGGTAAGGGTATTAAGAAACTTTCATCAATATCAATTACTCCTTTCTTAGGAGCAAGTGGTGGTGTACAAACTGTATATAATGAAAAAGAAAAAGATTGGACAGACCTTCAGAAAAAATATTTAACACCTGGTTATGTATTTGTACCTGATGGAAGTGGAAGTTTAATCAGATTCGCAGAAAATACATCAAAGTTCAGTGATTACACAGGAGATGTTTACGGAAGTGATTTATCAAGTTATATGTATTACTACAGTGCACTTGATGATTCAGTTCCACTTGAAGATCCGGTAATGCCTGTATTTGGCGTTTCACAAGGTGATGGAACTCAGTCAGCGTTTGTTGCATATGCAGATAGTGGCGATGAATTTATGACAATTATTGCAACTCCATCATCTACGGACAAGAACAAAATCAGATATACATATGCATATCCTAAATTCTCTTACAATACAGAATTCTACCAGGTTACAAACCAGGCAGGTGATGCTTATCGTAAGACTCAGGATAAGGCAAATGAATTTGATATTGATATGACATACGATTTCCTTTACGGAGATGGAAGTAACGGCGAACCTGCAGCTGATTATACAGGAATGGCAAAAGCATACAGAGAACATCTTATTGAAGAAGGAATATTGACAGTTAAGGAAGATGAAGAAGGAGATATCCCAATGAGAATCGATTTCTTAATGTCAGATTCTAAAAAAGGTGTATTTGGAACACAGGAAGTTGCCGTAACAACAACAGATGATGTTAAGAAAATTTTAGATAAGTTAATTGGAGATGGAATAACAAATATTAATTCAGGTCTTATGGGATGGCAGAAAAATGGTGAAACATTAGCAAAGCCAAGTGATTGGAAGTTCTCAAAGGACATTGGTAAAAAAGGCAAATTCAAAGAACTTATGAAAGAATTTAGCGACAAGGGAATTGATATTTCATTCTCAAGAGATTTCGTATCAATTAACAGTAAGATGATTAACTACTATGGAAATGCAACTAAGCATTTAAATACTCAGTATTTAACAGTAGATAAATCAAAAGTATTGCCTGAAAACTCACCTGTAACTGACTTTAGTTTTGCATTACCTACAAAGTCAGCAAACTGGTTAACAAGTTTATACGACAGAATTAGTGATTACAATAATTCAATAACAGTTAAAGGTATCTCAAATACATTATTAAGTTCACATAGCAGTACAGGACCTACAACGACTGTTACACAGGCAATTAGCTTATATGAAAAGGCATTTGAAAAAATTAAGAAGAATGGGGCAACAGTTAATATGGATAGCCCAAATCAGTACTTATGGAAATATACAGACCGTTACTTACAGTCACCTGTAGGAACGTCTCAGTATGTATATGAAACTGATTCAGTTCCTTTCTTACAGATGGTATTAAATGGAACAATGGAAGTATACGCACCATATTCAAATTTCTCATTCTATTCACAGGCTGACATGTTGAAGATGATTGATTATAATATTTCACCATCATTCGTGTTAACACAGCAGCCTTCATACTTACTTGCATCAACAACATCGTGTGATTACTACTCAACAGAGTTCGATCAGTATGAAGATTTGATTAATACAATTTACACAACAGTAAATGATGTGTTATCAAAGGTTAAGGGATGCGAATGGATTGGAAGAAAAGTATTAGATGATGGTGTAATTGCTAATGAGTACACATCAAATGATGGAGAAAAGACAGTAATCATCAACTATACAGATGAAGAAGTAACAATAAATGGTGAATCAGTTCCTGCTCAGAGTGCAACAGTAATTGAAGGAGGTGTAAATTAATGGCAGACGAAAATAAGATTGTAACACCTTCAGATATTGAAGAAGCAAAGACAGAAACAGTAGATACACAGACAACTGCTACAGTGGAAAACACTGTAGCAGAGAAAGATGAAAAAGTTGAAAGTGTTGTTACAGATGAAGAAATTGCATCTGTAGAAATAACTCAACCACAGAAAGCCCAAAGTTCAAGTCTTCGAGCTCAGATGAAAAGTCTTAGAGACGAAGAAGAGGAAGAAGCTAAAGAAAAAGAAGAAGAAAAATCTCAGCCGGAAGAAGAACCTGTCCGTGGTGATTCCATAATAGAAGAAAAACTGGCTAAGATTGAAAAAGAAGAAAAAATGAGCAAAGCAGAAGCCAGAGCAGAAAAGGCAGCATTAAAGGCTGCAGAAAAAGCTGCAAAGGAAGAAGCAAAAGCCGTAAATAAAAAAGAAACTAAACAAAAGAAAGTACAGCCAAAGGAAAAAGGCAAAAAGAAAATGCAGACATATCAGCATAGACAGAATAAATATGGATATGCTTTTATGGCACCTTGGATTGTAGGATTTTTACTTTTTACATTATTCCCGTTTGTTGCAACTATTTTCTTGAGTTTTATGAACGTTAAGAAAGCAGCAACAGGTTATGTACTTAAGTTTGCAGGAATTAATAACTATATAACAGCGTTTATTAAGAACTCAGATTTCTTACCAGCGTTACTTAGTTATTTGAAGATGATAATTCCATATACATTCATTGTAGTTGTATTATCATTTATCATTGCGTATCTTCTTAATAAGATTAAGACAGGTAAGGGATTACTTAGAACAATTTACTTCCTGCCCGTAATTATTATGTCAGGTCCTGTAATGTCACAGTTACTTGATGTACAGAATGCGGCAGCAGAAGCTACACAGAAAGTAAGTGGTGCAGTTGATGCGGCTGATCAGTACTCAAACATCTTCATTATGCAGATGATTCAGAGTTACTCAGCACCATTAGCAACAACACTTGCTCAGGTATTTGATCAGTTATCAATAATTTTATGGTTTACTGGTATCCCAATCGTTTTGTTTATTAACGGTTTGCAGAAAATTAATGTAAGTATTTATGAAGCAGCTAAGATTGACTCAGCTAATGCTTGGCAGATAATGTGGAAGATTACAATTCCAATGTTAAGACAGATTGGAATGATTATTACAATCTTCACAGTAATTCAGTTAGGTACTTACGAAGCTATCAACCCTGTATACACCTTGATTCTTGAACAGACCGGTGATACGGCGAGTGGTTTAGGATATGCAGCAACATATGCATGGATTTACAGTATAATCGTATTAATAATTGTAGGATTTGTTTTATTGTTATTTAAGGAAAGAAAGCCAAAAGACATTAAAGACAGAAAGAGACAGGAAAAGAAATTGGCTAAACTTGAAAAACAACAGATGAAGAGATTAAAGAAACAAAACAGATATGCAAAGAAGGAGGCAAAGAAATATGGCAAGTAAAAATGATCAATCAGTTATTGATTTGACTAAAATGAATAAGTTTAGTTTTGCAAAATTAAAGAAATTAAAAGCTGTTCATGTTATTTCTAAAATTGCTATATATTTCCTTCTTATTTGTATAGGATTTGTATACTTAGAGCCGATATTTGAAATGATATCAAAATCAATCATGTCAGCTAAGGATTTGATTGATCCATCAATTACATGGATTGCAAAGCATTTTACATTAAGCAACTTTAAAGAAGCAGCAAATACTTTGGATGTAAGTCATTCATTGATTAACTCAATTTGGGTTTCAGCATTGTTTGCACTTGGTCAGACTATTGTTTCTGCTACAACAGGATTTGCTTTATCAAGATATTCATTTAAAGGTAAAGGATTATGGTTTGGAATGATAGTATTAGCATTTATCCTTCCGGTACCACTCCTTACAGTACCTAGAATTATCATGTTAGATTCATTAAATACTGCAATCGGTGTTAAATTAATAGGAACTATCATTCCACAGCTTTTAATGTCTATTTTAGGACAGGGAACATATTCAACAATTTTGATTTTGATTTTCTATAACTTCTTCAACATGATTCCAAAATCATTAGATGAAGCAGCTATGATTGATGGTGCCGGAGCATTAAAGGTATTCTATCATGTAGCAATCAGATTATCACTTTCAACAATTCTTGTAGTATTTATGTTCGCATTCGTATTTAACTGGAATGAAACATATTCAACAAGTACATTGATGCGTAATTCAATTGAGTTGGTACCAAATCAGTTAACATTATTTGATAACAATCTTACAACTAGCGATGCAGGTAGTGTAAATGAAGCAAGTAAGATGGCGGCAACATTAATTTCAATAGCTCCATTGTTATTGTTATATGCACTCGTACAGAGACAGTTTATTGAAGGTATTGAAAACGCAGGTATTACAGGAGAATAAAAATGAAACGAAAACTGACAGTAATATGTATGATATTCGCCACAGCTTTTGCTGTGGTGGCCTGCCAGTCTTCTGATAAAAGCCAAACAAGTAATACGAAAGATAAAACAGAGACTCAGACAGTCAAAGAAAGAATAGCAAATAGTATTCCGGACAGATATGATGATTACGGTGAAACAAAACCGGCTGATTATTATGTCAAAGCAGATGGATTTGATTATGACTATAGCAATTTGAATTACAAACTTGTATGGTCAGATGAGTTTGATTATGAAGGACTCCCTGATGAAAGCAAATGGACTTACGATATAGGTAAAGGCCAAGGCGGTTGGGGAAATGGCGAACTGCAAAAATACACAGACAAAGGAAATGCCTGGGTAAAAGATGGTAAGCTTACAATCGAACTTAGAAAAGAACAGGATGAATTCGGGAAAGATATGTATACGTCAGCCCGAATTAAAACAAAAGGAAAAGCTGATTTCCGATATGGTAAATTTGAAATTAAAGCAAAATTACCTAAAGGAAAAGGAACATGGCCCGCGATATGGATGCTTCCATCAAGTACTACTGAATATGGTGGATGGCCTATGTCAGGAGAAATTGACATAATGGAACATGTTGGATATTTGCAAAATATTATTCATTCAAATGTGCATTGTCAAAAATACAATGGATTGGATGGCTCTAATAAAGGTTGGGCAAAAAAAGTCGAGGGTGTTAGTGAAGAATTTCATACATATGGATTCGAATGGCTCCCGGACAAATTAATATTTACCGTGGATGGTGAAACAATATTTACTTACGATCCCGATGAATATGTTGGAAATAGTAAAAATGTAACAAAAGATGAATGGCCTTTTGATAAGGAATTTCATCTTATAATGAATATAGCTTACGGCGGAAGCTGGGGTGGAAGTTCAGGAACAGATGATGAATGCCTTCCACAGCAGATGCAGGTAGATTATGTTCGTGTATATCAAAGCGACGTTATAAGCGCTTTGGCAGAAAAAGAAAAATAGGAGGCGCAAATGAAAGCAATGAAAAAAATCACATCAGTTGTTTTATCATTATTAATGGTTGTTTCTATAATTGGTGTTATGCCAACTCAAACAGATGCAGCTATCAAGGTTTTGACAGGCAAAAAGACAACTATTTCAATAGGCGAATCATATGGTATCGCTACATTAGCAAAGGGAGTTAAATACTCTACAAGCAATAGCAAAGTTGCTTCAGTTAACAGCAAAGGTTCAGTAAAAGGTAAAAAAGCCGGTATTGCAAAAATTAAATTATCATCAAGTGCCGGAACAGCAACAGTTAAGGTTACTGTTACACCAACTAAGGTAAAAGGTGTTAAGGCTAGCATTGCTTCAAGTACAGAAACAGCTTCAAACGTTACTGTATCTTGGAAGAAAGTAAAAGGAGCAACAGGTTATTATATCTACAAATCAACAAATAAGAACAAGGGATTTAAGAAGGTTGCTACAGTAAAAAAAGGTAAAAAAACAAAAACTACAATTAAGAATGTAGCCGGTGGTGCAACATATTACTATAAAGTAAAAGCTTATGCTAAAGCAGGCAAAAAAGCAATTGCTAGTAGCGAATATTCAAATGTTGCAAGCGTAAAAACTTGGAAGTTGACTTGGTCAGATGAATTTAATGGAACAAGTTTAGACCTCAATTCATGGAAATATGAAACAGGAGCAAATGGATGGGGTAATGAAGAATTTCAGGATTATACAGAAGGAAAGAACATTAAATTTGAAAATGGTTGTTTAGTAATTATTCCTAGAATGGAATATGATTTAGTTGCTAAGAAACCTGTATATTGCTCATCAACAAGAATTAATACTAAAGGTAAAAGAGAATTTACTTATGGTAGAATGGAAATAAGAGCAAAGGCATCTAAAGCAAAAGGTACTTGGTCAGCAGGATGGATGCTTGGAGCAAACAATGATACAAAAACATGGCCATTATGTGGTGAAATTGATATTTTAGAAGCAATGAACGGTGGAGTTCCACAGACAATCCATTGCCCATATTTTAATAACCAGTCAACATCTCATGGAAATAAGAATTATGACACAGGTCTTACACAGGCTACTGCAGCAGCAGATTTCCATACATATACAGCAGAATGGAATGAAAATTCAATCACATTCATGGTAGATGGAAGAGTAGTTGGTGTATATGATCCTTCAAAATTCAGTGCAAGTATTTTCAATGAAGCTTGGGTATTTGATCATTCATTCTTCTTCATTCTTAACTGTGCAATCGGTGGTAACGCTGCAGGAACAGTTACAACAAATGGATGGACATTAACAGGAACAAATGGAAATATTCAGACATATGAAGACTACTATTATGTTGACTATGTAAGAGTATATCAGTAAGATAAAATTGACTGTCACCCGTTAAGTGGCGGGTGACAGATATAATAAAACCTTAGGAGGGAATAACATGGTTACAATTAAAGATGTTGCTAGAGAAGCAGGAGTTGCAATATCTACGGTTTCTAATGTATTTAACAATGCTGACATCGTAAGTGAAGATACAAAACAGAAAGTATTAGAGGCGGTTGAAAAATTGCATTATATCCCTAATATGAATGCAAAGTTATTAAAATCTAATAGAAAGAATACAATAGGATTATTTGTAACAAGTTTACAGGGAGATTTCTATAAGGTTTTAACACAGGCAATTCATTTGCAATGCAAATTAAACGATTACTTATTAAACATATATGTAAGTAATGACAACTCACCGGATGAAATATATCGTATGATAATTGCATCAGGCGTAGCAGGAGCAATAATTTATCATGAAGATTTAACAGGCGATTATGTAAAGCGAATTGCAACAGTTAATATTCCAATGGTATTTATTGATAGAAATTGTAAGGGAAAAAATATTTCAGGAGTATTTGTAGATGACAAATTAGGAGCATCTATGGCAGTTGACCATTTGATTAAACTTGGTCATAAGAGAATCGGTTACATGCATGGTAACGAAAGCGGTGACGATGAACATCGTTATGCCGGATATGCGGAGATGATGGAAAAGAACAATCTCCCAATCGATAAGGAATTAGAAGTCAGAGGATATTATGAGGAATCACTTGCGTACAGTGAAATGAGATCACTGTTATCAAAAGGAATTGATATCCCGGATGCTATGTTCTGTGCAAATGATGAAATGGCATGGGGCGTTATTCAGGCATTTCAGGATATCGGTGTGAGAGTACCTGAAGATGTAAGTGTTATCGGATATGATGACAGTACAATTAGTCCTTATTATGGAGTACCTCTTACAACAGTACACAGCCCAATTGCAGAAATGGGTAGTGTAAGCGCAAATGAGCTTTTCAGATTGCTCAAATCAGATGATGATAAGAATGGAACAGTAACTAAATTATCACCCAAAATGGTTTATAGAAGCTCATGTGGTAGAGCAAAAGAAAGATAAAAAAGAAAATTATTAGCGTAAGCATAAAGATAAATATAATGATGAAAAAGGAGTAATAAAATGAGTAACTACAGACTTGAAGGTAAGACTTTTGTTATAGATGATTATGATAGAATGCCGGCTTTTTCAAGCTTTTTGCCAGGTCTTGCAGGTGTTAAAGGAATTCCAATGTGGACATTCTACACTAACAGAGGACAGGGAATGAATAGTTTTGGTATTGGCAACAAGGGAAATGCCATTATGGAATTTAACTCAGCTAATACAGCATTTGAAAACACACAGGTAAAAGGTTTTAGAACATTCTTAAAAATTGATGGACAGTACTATGAACCATTTTTCCAGTATGAAGATGATGCAAAACGTTCAATCAGAATGAATAAAAACAGTTTCAAGATTATTGAAAATAATACTAAATATGGTATTGAGGTTACAGTAAATTACTATGTACTTCCAAATGAAAGTATCGGAGCTCTTGTAAGACAGGTTTCTGTTAAGAATACAGGAGATAAGGCTAAGAACATCGAAATCGTAGATGGTCTTCCAAAGATTATTACATACGGAATTGCAAATGGTGAATTTAAGGAAATGTCTAACTTATTTAAAAGCTGGGCAGACATTAAGAACCTTGAAAACAAAGTTCCATATTATACACTTAGAGCTTCAACAAAGGATTCAGCTGAAGTATCAGACGTTGAAGGTGGTTACTACTATTTAACAATTAAGGATAATGAATTACAGGACGTAATCTATGATGTAGATACAGTGTATGGTTATGATTTATCTCTTATGAAACCTGTTAATTTTGTAGAAGGTGGAATTGATAAAGTATTAGCAAAGAAACAGTGTTTTGCTAATAAAGTACCTTGTGGATTTACTCCATTTAAGGCAGAAATTAAAGCTGGGGAAGACTTCTCATTCTCAACAATGATTGGTTTTGCAGGTTCAGTTGAACAGATTAATGCTAAACTTGCAGATTTCACAGTACCTGGTTATTTAGATAAGAAATTTGAAGAAGCAGAAGAATTAGCAGATAGCTTCACTTCAGATATTAAGACAAAGACAGCAGCTGGAATATTTGACCAGTATGTAGAACAGTGTTACTTAGATAACTTCTTAAGAGGTGGATATCCATATGTATTAAACAAAGATGGAAATAAGTCAGTAATTCACTTGTTCAGTAGAAAACATGGTGACCCTGAAAGAGATTACAACTTTTTCTCAATCGCTGCTGAATATTATTCACAGGGTAATGGTAACTTCAGAGATGTATCTCAGAACAGAAGAAATGATGTATTCTTCAAGAAGGACGTTGGTGACTTCAATGTTAAGACATTCTTTAGTCTTATTCAGGCAGATGGATACAATCCACTTGAAGTAAGACCAAGTCTTTTCAATGTAATTGAAGGAAAAGAAGATGAAGTTCAGGCTTATGTTGAAGAATCAATTAACGGTGATGCTACAGCAATTAAGGAAATTGTTGCAGGTAAATTTACACCGGGACAGATTTCAAACACAATTGCAAAACTTCAGTTAGAACTTAAGATTGATGACGGAGAATTCATTGCAAATATTTTAAATAACTGTGATCAGAACATTGAAGCTGGATTTGCTGAAGGTTATTGGAGTGATCACTGGGATTACAATATGGATTTAGTAGACAACTACTTAAGCATTTTCCCAGATAAGATTGATGAGTTCTTATTCGAAGACAAAACATATAAATTCTATGACAGTGTAGCAACAGTTGTACCACGTGATGAAAAATACGTAATTAACAACAAAGGTGCTGTACGTCAGTATGGTATGGAAGTTGAAGATGAAGAAAAACTTGCAAGACCTGGATTTAATAAATGGGCTACAAACTGGTTACAGACAAAAGACCAGAAGCCATATATGACAACATTATCAGTTAAGATGATTATTTTAGCACTTAGCAAATTCGCTCAGCTTGATGTTGACGGAATGGGTGTTGAAATGGAAGGTGGAAAACCGGGATGGAATGATGCCATGAACGGACTTCCTGGATTATTTGGTTCAGGTACACCTGAAACATTTGAATTAAAGAGACTTGTAAACTTCATCATTGACAATTTCGAAGGCGAAGGCAAAATCGTAATGCCTGCTGAAATTGCTAAGTATTTAAGAGATGTTAAGGCTACATTAGATAAGGCAAATGCAGGCGAACTTAACGATTTTGAATATTGGGATGCAGTTGCAACAATCAGAGAAAATTATAGAGAAACAATTAAACTTTACTTTAGTGGAGAAGAAACAGCTCTTGCTAAATCAGAAATAGTTGAAATCTTCAAAGCATTTGAAGCTAAGATTGAAAAAGGCATTGCAAAAGCAGTTGAAATTGGTGAAGGCGTAGTTCCTACATACTTTACACATGAAGTAACTGACTTTGAACCAGTTGTAGATGCTGATGGAAATCCTGTAATGAGTCATTATGGATTACAGAAAGCTAAAGTTAAAGGCTTTAAGGCAGTTCCACTTCCAGCCTTCCTTGAAGGACCTGCAAGAATGATGGGATATGTTGATACAGACACAGCACGTGAAATGTTTAATAATGTTAAAAAGACAGATATTTACGATAGCAAACTTGGAATGTATAAGACATCAGCTTCAATCGAAGAATGCTCAATGGAAAATGGACGTTGCCGTGCATTTACACCAGGATGGCAGGAAAGAGAAAATGTATTCCTTCACATGGAATATAAATATATGTTGGCAATGATTAAAGCGGGATTATATGATGAATTCTACGAAACAGTAACAAGAGCGTTAGTTCCATTCTTAGATCCAAATATGTATGGAAGAAGTATTCTTGAAAATTCATCATTTATCGCATCAAGTGCAAATCCAAATGAAGACATTCACGGAAGAGGTTTTGTTGCAAGACTTTCAGGTTCTACAACAGAAATGATTTCAATGTGGATTGAAATGTTTACAGGTGGAAAAGTATTTACATATGAAAATGGAGAATTAGTACTTAACTTCACACCAAAGCTTGCAAAATGGTTATTTGATGAAGGAAAGGCTACATTCAGATTATTATCAACTTGTGATGTAACATATGTAAACAACACAGGAAAAGATACATATGGTGCTGATGCAGCAGTAGTTGATAAAGTAGAAATAGACGGAAAAGTAGTTTCTACTGAAAATAAGATTACAGGCGAATTAGCAGAAGCTGTACGTGATGGAAAAGTAGACAAGATTACTGTTTATTTTAAATAGTTGCTAAATGAATAGGCGGAGATCCAGGAGGGTGTCCGCCTTTTGTGTGAATAGTGATTGCAAAAAACGCAAATTTTTATAAAAAATTAACATTTTACACACTTATAAAGACATACAAAGGATACGGGCTGTGGTTTTTGCGAACGCTTACTTGAGTATATTAGAAAGAGGAGAAGAAATGGGAAGTCTTAAATATATAGATAAAAAAGGTACATTTACACTGGACAATCCTGATTTAACAAGTTATATGTATTTTCCACTTGCAAATGAAGCAGGAATGATGAGTGCAATTACTCCTGATTTAGGTGGTGACATTAAGTTAGATCAGAATACATTTTTGTTAGAGCCTGTAAGTAGTGAAAATTTACATAATAACAAATCAAGCAGAAATTTCTGGGTTTATGTTGAAGGAAAAGGAGCATGGTCTGTTACAGGTAGATCTGCAATGCAACAGGCACAGTTGTTTACAGATAAAAAAGATGATGTGAAATTAACTGCAGGTATTATGTGGCATGAAATAGAAAGAAAATCAGATGAATTTGGATTGTCAGCTAAAATTACATCATTTGTACCTTCTACTGATGATAAAGTAGAACTTACTAAGATTGTAATTACTAACAATACAGAGGGAGAAGTAGAATTTACACCTACAGTAGCAATACCTATGTATGCACGTTCTGCGTCAAACATTCGTGACCATAGACACGTTACATCATTATTACATAGAACATACACAATAAAAGAAGGTGTAGTAATTAATCCTACATTAACATTTGACGAAAGAGGTCATAACCTTAATAAAGTTTATTATGCGGCATTAGCTAAAATGACAGGATTTGAGAAAATGGTTAATCCTGAAAGTTTCTGCCCTGTTACAGAAGAATTCATAGGAAATGGCGGAAATTTTGAAAATCCATATTATGTGATGAAAAATATGCCATTACCATATAAGGCAGGAGAAGAAGTTGACGGTTACGAAACTGTAGCAGCAACGCAGTTTGAAAAAGTAACATTAATGCCAAAACAGTCAAGAACTTTCGTAGTAGCTTTAGGTTACGGCGAATCAATGAATGATATAAATGAACTGAGTAAAAAGTATTTATCTGTGGAAGAATTTGATAAGTATTTAGAGGAAACAAAGGAATTTTGGCAGAAAAAAATAAATGTAAGTTATAGTTCAGCAGACAAGGAATTTGACAATTGGATGCATTGGGTAAACTTCCAACCGATGCTAAGAAGAATTTATGGATGTTCATTCTTACCACACCATGATTATGGAAAAGGTGGAAGAGGATGGAGAGATTTATGGCAGGATTGCCTTGCACTCTTAATTATGGAACCGGCTAAAGTTCGTGGCATGTTAATTGATAATTTTGGTGGAGTCAGATTAGATGGAACAAATGCAACAATTATTGGTTCTAAGCAGGGCGAATTTATTGCTGATAGAAATAATATCACAAGAGTATGGATGGATCATGGTGCATGGCCATATCTGACAACTGAGTTATACATTGAACAGAGTGGTGATATAGAATTTTTAACAGAGAAAAATGCATATTTTAAGGATCCGCAGGTTTGCCGTGGTGAACAGAAAGACTTAGAGTGGAATGATGCACAGGGAAATAAGCAGTTAACAAATGATGGAGAAGTATATGAAGGAACAGTACTTGAACATATGCTTATGCAACATTTGACATCTTTCTATGATGTAGGTGAACATAATCATATTAGACTTAGAGGGGCTGACTGGAACGATGGTCTTGATATGGCTGATGAGAGAGGCGAAAGTGTAGCATTTACAGCACTTTATGGTGGAAATCTTGGAAATATGGCAAAACTTATAAAGAGTTATGCTGACATGACAGGAAATGAAACTGTCGAATTAGCTAAAGAAATGCTTTTATTATTAAATGTTGATCCAACAGTTTATGATAGTATAGACGAAAAACATGAAGTGTTATACAGCTACTGTGAACAGGTAAAGCATAGTGTAAGTGGTGAAAAAGTAAATGTAAAATGTACAGAGCTTTGTACAATACTTAATAGAATGTCACAGTGGATAGCAGAGCATATCAGAAATACAGAATGGATTAAGAGTAAAGATGGTTACTCATGGTTTAATGGTTACTATGACAATCATGGAAATGCTGTCGATGGTGATTTTGAATCCGGTGTAAGAATGATGATTACAGCTCAGGTGTTTACAATTATGGCAGGAACAGCAACTAAAGAACAGATAAAAGACATTACTGCAGCAGCAGATAAATATCTTTATGATGAAAAAGTTGGTGGATATAGATTGAACACTGATTTTAAAGAAGTAAAAACTGATCTTGGAAGACTTTTTGGATTCGCATATGGTCATAAAGAAAATGGAGCAGTATTCTGTCACATGGCAACAATGTATGCAAATGCATTATATCAGAGAGGATTTGCAAAAGAAGGATATCAGGTTATAAATACTCTGTTTAAACATTGTAATGACTATAAAGTAAGTGGAATATATCCGGGAGTACCTGAATATATCAGTCAGCGTGGAAGAGGAATGTACCATTACCTTACAGGGGCTGCAAGCTGGATGCTTCTTACAGTTTTAAATGAAATGTATGGAGTAAAAGGTGAAATAGGAGCGCTTAAATTTAAACCAAAGCTTTTAGCTAAACAGTTTGAAAATGGAGAAGCTTCAGTAAGTTGTATGTTTAGAGGTACAAATATACATGTAACTTATAAGAATGGCATGTGCAAAGACGCAGGCGATTATAAAGTTGCAGTTATTTATATTGACGGACAAAGATACGGCGAAACAGATACGATTGCAAAAGAAGATGTAGACAAATTTGGTGATAAGGCTGATATTGTGGTTGTATTACAATAGAAAGTTTATATTTTTTTGATTTGAATATTAAAACTGAAGTAAATTTAAAGATTAAAGCATAGCGGGGAATCTATGGGTTCTCCGCTATATTGATAAAATGCTAACAGAGACATACGGAGATGATAATAAAGCAATGCTAATTTCCACTATTGTTTTTGTAAAATAAAATCAGGAAGTTGAAAGGAAAAGAGAAAATGTTTGAATGGGGAAGAGCAATATGCTATTCAGGGTACAGAGAAAATCAAAGTCCATTAAATGAAACATATCCAACATATGATGAGATAAAGGAAGATTTACGAATAATTGAAAGCGAAGGATTTAAATACATAAGAATGTATTCACCGGTTATTTATGCAGAAATGACATGTCAGGTTATTAGGGATTGTGGCATGAATATAAAAGTAATGCTTGGTCCTGAACTAATATCAGAGGTTAATAATCCGGGATGCTCATGGGTTCATGAGGTGTATACCGAAGAAGAGTTGGCTAAAAGGGCAGAGTTTAATGATAAAAGAATTGAAAATCTTGTTAGAATAGCAAATGAGAATAGCGATATAATTAATGCAGTATCTATAGGAAATGAAAATACACCTGAATGGGGAGCAAATAATGTTCCTATAGAAAGATTGATTTCTTTTGCAAAAATATTGAAGTCAGAAACAAATGTACCTGTAACATTTAATGAGGGCGCATTCGAATGGGTAAAACTTCAGGAACTTGCAAAATATCTTGACATTATAAGCGTACATTCATATCCGTTGTGGTATGGAAATACAGTTGAAGAAGCGTTAGATGTAAACAAGGAATGGTACAAAAAGATATGTGAATTATATCCGGATAAACCTGTAATTTTTTCTGAAGTAGGCTGGGCTACAAACTGTGCCGATTTTTCACAAATGAAAGAAGGCGAGGCTAACGAAGAAAATCAGAAGAAATATTATCAAGAATTCTGGAAATGGTCAGACAAAGAAAAGATAATATCTTATATGTTCGAAGCTTTTGATGAACCTTGGAAAGGCGGAAACAGACCGAATGAAGCAGAGAAGAACTGGGGAATATTCAGAGTAGACAGAACACCAAAGTTAGTAATGCAAAAATAAATTAAAATCTCTCTTACTGAAAATCAGTTAGAGAGATTTTTAATTTAAAGGAAATTTTGCACATTTATAGTGATGCCGGAGTTTATTTTATAAATGATATTTTTTAATCGACATAATTAGTAATGTTGTAGCATTACTTGAAAATAAAATGTAAATATAAAAATGTTTCAATAGTATTTTACAAAAAACGAAACAGATAAAAACAAATATGCCGTGCAATTATACTAATTAAATTGTGAAAATTACAATATTATTGGTTGTAATGCATAAAACAATATGCTAGAATGAAATATGTAATAAAAAGGTTTTTATAACCAGAATATTGAAAGGAGAATAAAATGAAATTTAATAAGATTTCAAGAAAGGTATTGGCATATGCGTGTGCAACAGCAATGGTATTTTCAAGCGTATCTGCTTATCAGGTGTTGCAGGTAAGTGCATATGAAGAGAGTGATTACACAACTATAGGTGACGACAAGACTGTAACTGTAGGTGATTGGACTTTATATGCAGGTAAATGGGGATCAAATACAGGAGAAATGGCTTATGCAGGAAGTACAGTTGACGACTTAAGCTTAAAGGTTATTTCATCAGATGGTAACTCAGGCTGTTGGAAATTACAGGCTAAGCACACTGTTACAGGATTAACAAAAGATACTACATATGATTTAAAATTAAAAGTTAAAGCATCTCAGGCAGGAACTCTTTATGAAAAAATTGAGACACCTGAAGTAATAAAGACAGGTATTGAAATTAAAGAAGGTGAAAATGAAGTTACAGTTCAGTTTAAAGCAACTTCAGAATCAACAGGAATGGTACTTGAATTAAGTGGAATTCCATCTGGAACAGTACTTGATTTTGGAGGAATTACATGTACAGAAGCAACAGAAATTGAAACAACGACAGAGCAGCAGGCAGATGCAGAAGGATACTATTCATCAGCAAAGGGTAAGTGGACAACATCATTGCCATGGCAGGTATTTACTGTTGGCAGCATGAAATATAAAGGAACAGCAACTAAGAATGCTGTAACAGCTGACTTTAAATTTTTAGAAGCAGGCGGTGGAGACTGGAATACACAGGCAAGAGTTCCTGCAGATAAACAGGTATTTGGACCATTAGAAGCAAGTGGAGATGGAGTAAATTATAAGGTTAAAGTTGCTTATACTTCTACAGCTACATTTGGAGCTAACCTTCAGTTAAACGGAGCAAATAATGATGTTACATTTGAAGAAGGAACACATGAATTGAATTTAGATTATGTTTCAAAGGCAGATTATCCTGTAATCTTTATGAATTTAGGAAATGCTGTAGCTAATTCACAGTTGACATTTACTATGACATTTACAAAGGATGGAGAGACAGAACCAACAACAGAAAGTACAGAAACAACAACAGAAGCAGTTGAAACAACAACAGAAAGCACAGAAACAACAACAGAAAAGCAGGAACCTGTTGAAATAACAATGGATCAGGAATTCAATGCAGATGGAGATCGTGAATTAGGCGGATATACAATTTATGTTGGTCAGTCATGGAATGGTTCAACAGCAGTTGCAGGTGTAGATGCAGAAGACGCAGATCACATCAAAGTTCAGCAGAAGACAAGTAACTGGGGTCAGGCATGGGGCTTACAGGTTAAGAAAGAATTTAGCGGACTTGTACCGGGAGCAAAATACTCAATCTCATGGAAGATAAATGCAGAATCAAATGACGGAAAAGTTTTAGTAACAAATAATGAAGCACAGATTGCATTAGTAGGTGGAGAACAGGTATTAACCGGAGAATTTACAGCAACAGAATCTGGAACAGGAGAATTCGTAGTAGGAATGGGCTGGGTAGGTTTAACAAATCCAATCGAATTCTTTGCACCTGAAATTACAAAAATTTCAGACCCTGAAACAACAACAGAAAATACAGAAACAACAACAGAAGCTCCTGAGACAACAAAGGCTCAGGAAGAAACAACTACAAAGTCAGCTGAAACAACAACTGCAAAAACAGCAACAACTACAACAGTAGCACCAACAACAGCTCCTGCTACAACAGTAGCACCAGCAAAAGTAACAGTTAAGAAAGTTGCTATTAAGAAAGCTACAAAGAAGAAATCAGCAAAGAAAGCTTCAATTGTACTTAAGAAAGTAAGTGGAGCAGCAGGATATCAGGTTAAGGTATCAACAAGCAAGAAATTTGCTAAGAAGACAACAGTTACAGTTAATGCAAAGAGCGTAAAAGTAACAGTTAAGAAATTAAAAGCTAACAAGACATATTACGTAAAAGCAAGAGCTTACAAGAAAGTAAGTGGAAGCAAAGTATATGGTAAATGGAGTAAAGTAATAAAAATAGCGAACAAGTAATTTAATACAACCAAACTAATTTAGGAGAGTAGTTTTTACTACTCTCCTTTTTTTTGAACTATTTTTATTTGTGAAAAAAGTAAATAAAATGGCTTAAAATAGTCATAAAATGTTCAGTACTTGTGTATTTTGCACAATAAAATAACAAATATAAGAAAATTAAATACGTTGTGCAATGTGCACAATAAAAATGTTTTTTAAACTGTGATATTGTTGAAATGTGCACATAATTATGATAAAATTTAAAACAACATTGGGGCACATAATAAATGTGTAGCACATTATGAAGGGAGACAATAAAATGAAAATTAGGAAAGGAATTAAGTTAGCCTGCTCATATGGTCTTGTGGCAGCAATGGTTGTTACAAGCGCTACAGGCTATCAGGTAAAGAATGTTAGTGCGGCAGATCAATATGGAATTGCTTTATTGGATGGAGAAGTAGCTGTTCCTGAAGGATATACCTTACTTAATGAAGGATGGAATCCATTGGGAGAGAATTTAATCTACAAAGTTGGAGACAAGAATGATGTAGATGGTTCAGAATGGAATCTGTATTCAGGCAATTCATGGTCAGGAGTTTCAGCAGCAGCTAAAGATGGAGCTGATGGACAGAAAACAGTATCTGTATATGTTATAAATACTGTAGCCCAGGCTTGGGGACTACAGCTTGAAAAGGTTTTTGGTAATTTAGAAGGTGGAAAGTTCTATAAATATAATATTAAGTATACAGTTGATGGAACAGAAAATTCATGGGAAGAAACGACAATAGCTGATGAAAACGGACAGATTAAGGTTACTAAAGATCTTAGTGGCGTAGTTAAGGCGGGACAGACATTTACTGTAACAGATGTTACTGTTGAAGAGGCAACGGTTAGTGATGAAGTAAGATGGCTTACAACAGATAGAAACCTTGCATATCAGAAATCATCATCAGTAAGTAATTATAAAGAAGGTAACAATGATTCAACAACACTTACAGATGGTATTTGGGATAAGTGGAATGGTAATTATGTTGGTGTTAAAACACCGGGATATTTTGAAGTAGATTTAGGACAATCATATGCAGCTTCAAGTATTGATGAAGTAGTAGTATGGTTTAGAAATGGTCAGGCAGAATTATATCCGGCAAACGGATTCGATATTCAGTTCGGGGATACAACATTTAAGACGGTTGCATCTGTAACAGAATACCCGGCAGGAGCATCTACAGACCAGAAAGATGGCTCTCAGTACATGGTCGCTAAGGTACTTGACAAAGATAGCCTTAAGGGAAATGTTAGAAAAGTAAGAATAAATGTAAATCAGGCAGTTAACTGGGGAACACAGATTACAGAAATTGCTGTATTCTCAGAAAATCCACAGGGACCTGTAGAAATGGAAAAGGCATCTGCTCCTGCAGGAGTTACAGCAACATCTGATGCATACAATTCTATTACATATTCTGTTGAAGCAGCAGAAGGTCAGGTTGAAGCAGGATATAAATATATGGTATATGCAGGTGACAAGGTAATTGGTGATAATGTTGAAGCCGGAAAGTCATACACAGCAACAGGTGTTGATGCAGGTGAATATACAATTACAGCAAGAGCCGTATGTGATGATATGGATGTTTCAGATGTGATTGAAGCAACAGAAACAGTAAAAGTTACAGATATCTCTGAATTAGTTACAGGAGCAAATAATATTGCAAACACTAATAATAATCCTGAAGCTAAGATAATAGACATTTCATCATATTACAATGACGGATATACACTTGAAAATGCAGGCGTTGCAATTGATGGAAACATTGCAAGTGGTGAAGATAGTGGCGCTGCAATTAGAACAGCTGCAGGAGAAGAAGCAAGTGTTGTACTTGATTTAGGAGATGCGTATCTTCCATCACAGTTTGAAAAATTAATATTAGGATATTCTAATCCAAGAACATATGCAGCAGATACTAAGGTTGAACTTTCATTAGATGGTGAAAACTATACAACTGTAGCAGAAAATAATGGTTATTCATGTAAGAAAGACAATGCAGGAACAGCTGACTTAAATATTATTAATTTAGATAAATTAAGTGATTACACAGAAGCAGGAGTAAGATACGTTAAGATTTCTGTTTCAGGCGGTAGCAACGGATGGGGTTATGTAATTAATGAAATCGGTGTAGGCTTAAATGTAACAGTTGATGATGCTAAAGTTTATACAACAAAAACTCCAGTTGATGCACCTGTAATTGAAAGTAAGACATATACAGGTGAAACAGTTGTAGCAGATATTGAAGATACAGATGATTACACAGTAACAAAGAATGAAGGTGGAGTTGATGTAGGAACATATGATGTTGAACTTACATTAAAAGATGCTGACAATTATTACTGGAGTGATGATAACAAAGCTAAGGCAACAACAAAGACAGTTAAATTTGAAATTACTAAAGCAGACAGAACTGCACCTGAAGGAATTGAATCAGTTGCATCTACATTAGAAGAAAATGCTGATGGTAAGATTACAGGCGTTACAGATGAAATGGAATATAGAGCTGAAGGTGAAGAAGAATATACAGCAGTTACAGGAACAGAAATTGCAAATGTAAAAGCAGGAAAGTATTTTGTAAGATATGCTGACAGCAAGAATTACAATACATCTGAAGATGCAGAAGTAGAAGTTGGAACAGGTAGAAAGTTAAATGTTACATTAACAAATGGAACAGGATATACATTAACAACAGAAGATGAAGCAAGTGTTGTATACGGAACAGAGTATACAGTTAAGCTTGAATTAGCAGCAGGATATACAAAGGATAGTAAGCCGGTTGTTAAAGCTAATGGTGTAGAAGTAGTTGTAGCAGAAGATGGAACATACAAGATTGAAATCAAGGAAGATACAGAAATTACAGCAGAAGGTGTAATTGAAGATATTCCTGAAACAACAAAGGCTCCTGAAACAACAACAGCAGTACCAACAACAGCAGTACCAACACCAACAGCAACAACAGCAGCAACAACAGCAGCAGCTCCTTCAAGAGTTACAGTTAAGAAAGCAGCTATTAAGAAAGCTACAAAGAAGAAATCAGCAAAGAAAGCTTCAATTGAACTTAAGAAGGTAAATGGAGCAGCAGGATATCAGGTTAAGGTATCAACAAGCAAGAAATTTGCTAAGAAGACAACAGTTACAGTTAATGCAAAGAGCGTAAAAGTAACAGTTAAGAAATTAAAAGCTAACAAGACATATTACGTAAAAGCAAGAGCTTACAAGAAAGTAAGTGGAAGCAAAGTATATGGCAAGTGGAGCAAAGTAGTAAAAGTAAAAAATAATTAATTTCTAAATATTTCATAAATCTATAAAGCTATCGGCACAGTTTCTGTCGGTAGCTTTATTAATTGTATGGAATCATAAGGAAAAAATATGTTAAAATGAAGTCATTGAAAAAAGAAACTTGATAAAGTAGGAGGAGTTATGACTTTAACACAGTTAAGATATGCAATAACAGTTGCTAATTCAGACTCAATGAATGAAGCGGCTCGAAATCTGTTCATATCACAGCCGAGTCTTTCTGCGGCTATTAAAGAATTAGAAGAAGAAGTCGGAATAGAAGTATTCAGAAGAACTAATAGAGGAATATCAGTTACTCCTGAGGGAGAGGAATTTATTGGATACGCCAGACAGGTAGTTGAACAATACAATTTAATAGAAAATAAGTATATTGATAAAAAAGAATCAAAGAAAAAATTCAGTGTATCAATGCAACATTACACATTTGCAGTAAGTGCATTTGTGGAAATGGTAAAGCAGTTTGGTATGGATGAATACGAGTTTGAAGTTCATGAAACGAAAACTTATGATGTAATTGAAGATGTAAAAAATTTCAAAAGTGAAATCGGTATTTTATATATAAATGATTTTAATAAAAAAGTGTTAACTAAGCTTTTTAAGGAATCAGGTGTTGAATTTCATGAAATATTAAAGTGTCATATATATGCATATTTGTGGAAAAATCACCCATTGGCAAATAAAAAAGAGGTTACGCTTGAAGAACTTGAAGAATATCCATGCTTATCATTTGATCAGGGAAAAAATAATTCGTTTTATTTCGCAGAAGAAGTATTAAGTACTTATAGTTATAAAAGGCTTATTAAGGCGAATGACAGAGCAACATTTCTTAATCTTATGGTTGGGCTTAATGGATATACACTATGCTCAGGAATTATCTGTGAGGAATTAAATGGAGAAGAGTATTGTGCGGTAAAGTTAAAGTCAGATGAAATAATGACTATAGGCTATATCGTAAGAAAAGGAGTAACGGTAAGTCATTTGGGAAGGAAATATTTGGAAGAAATAAGTAAATTTAAAGATAAAGCATTAGAATAACATGATTAATTACAGCTTGCTATAGACAAAACCTATAACAAGCTGTATTTTTTTTCGATTAGCACAATTTCTACTAAGGTGTTATACTTTGAAAACATAAGGAATAAAACAATTGAAACAAAGAAAATTAAGTCACAATATATAATAACTTAATAAAGTTAAAAAAGTACATAGAAAGTGCTAATTTAATTATATTAATAAAACAAGTTGATTAGATACAGAAAAATATATATATGCTGATTAGATTGAAAATGGAAATGAGGTGAGGGCATGTCAGAAATATTAATTCAAAATGTAAGTAAAACATATTCTACAAAAGATGGAAATGTTCAAGCTTTGAAAAATGTAAATTTATCAATAGAGCAGGGAGATATATATGGAATCATTGGTATGTCCGGTGCAGGAAAAAGTACATTAGTAAGATGTATTAATTATTTGGAAGAACCAACAGAGGGAAAAATTTTTATTAAAGGAAAAGAACTTGGTAGTTTTTCTAAGAAAGAACTTAGAAAGCAAAGAGAAGATATCGGAATGATATTTCAACATTTTAATTTGCTTATGCAAAAGAGTGTTCTTGAAAATATATGCTTTCCACTTTATATACATGGGAAGAAAAAGACAGAGGCTAGAAAAAGAGCAAAAGAATTACTTGAAATTGTAGGACTTAGTGATAAGGCAAAAGCATATCCGGCTCAGCTTTCAGGAGGACAAAAACAGAGAGTTGCAATTGCAAGAGCATTGGCATCAAATCCTAAAATTCTTCTTTGTGATGAAGCAACAAGTGCTTTAGATCCGCAGACAACAGCATCAATACTCGATTTGCTTAAAGAGATAAATCAGAAATTTGGAATAACGATTGTAATTATTACACATCAGATGTCAGTAGTCAGAGAGATTTGTTCGCATGTAGCAATTATGAAGTCAGGGGAAGTTGTTGAGGATGGAAAAGTATCAGAAATATTTACACACCCTAAATCAGATGTAGCGAGAGAACTTATTAGCAGAGATTTGGGAAATGATATTGAAAATACAGGAAAGGTGGCAGCAAAAATCAGCAAAGGGAAGAATGTAAGAATTGTATTTTCAGAAAATTCATCATTTGAACCTGTAATTGCAAATATGATTTTACAATTTAATGAACCGGTAAATATTCTCAAAGCTAATACTAAAAATGTTGGTGGAGTTGCTAAAGGAGAAATGATATTAGGATTTCAGGAAGATAGCAATAATGTAGAAAAGATGAAAGAATATTTGATAGAAAGAGGTTTAGAGATAGAGGAGGTGGACAATTATGTGGAGTAGTGAAGTAAACAATATGATTTTGAATGGAATATTGGAAACGCTTTATATGACATTGTTGTCTACAGCCGTTGGATATTTATTTGGACTGCCGATGGGGGTGTTGTTAGCAGTATTTGACAAAGATGGGCTTAAACCAAATAGAGCTGCATATAAAGTGATAGACATAATAGCAAATATTGTAAGAAGTATTCCTTTTCTTATTTTGTTAATTTTAGTAATTCCATTAACAAAATTAATTGTGGGACAGAGTTATGGCTCGTCGGCAACAGTTGTACCGTTGGTAGTAGCAGCAATCCCATTTATAGCACGAATGGTTGAATCTTCATTAAAGGAAGTAGATTATGGAGTTATAGAAGCGGCAAGAGCTATGGGAGCAAATGATTTTACAATAGTTGTTAAGGTAATGATTTTAGAATCAAGGACATCCCTTATAACAGGAGCAACAATTGCAATAGGTACAATTCTTGGTTACTCAGCGATGGCAGGAACTGTCGGAGGCGGAGGCCTTGGTGATATTGCAATTCGATATGGATATTACAGATATGATTCAGCAATAATGATTGTAACAGTTGTGTTATTAGTAGTTCTTGTGCAGGTGTTTCAGTCAGTAGGAATGGTAGTTGCATCAAGACTTGATAAAAGAAAATAGACAAAAATATAAAATAAAAAACTAATTAGTAAAAATAAATTAATAACTTAAACAATTTTGCAAAATTAATTAATATAAACAAATTTTAAATAACAAATAGTTAATAACTTTTAAGTTTGAGAATAGGAGGAAAAATATATGAGAAAGAAAATTTTAGCAGTAGTATTAACAGGAATTTTAGCAGTAGGAGCATTAACAGGATGCGGAGCAAAGAGTGATAGTAAAGATTCAGCAAAGGCAAGTGATGATAAAAAGATAACAGTTGCAGCTTCAGCAACACCTCACGCAGAGATTCTAGAAGAGGCAAAGTCTTTGCTTGAAAAGAAGGGTTACACATTAGAGGTAAAAGTATTTGATGATTATGTTCAGCCAAATAACGTAGTAGAAAGTGGAGAATTTGATGCAAACTATTTTCAGCATATTCCTTATTTAGAGCAGTTCAATGAAGAAAAAGGAACACATCTTGCAATTGCAGGAAAGATTCATTATGAACCATTTGGAATTTATCCGGGAACAAAAAAAGATTTAAAGGATATTGCTAAAGGTGACAAGATTGCAGTTCCTAATGACACAACAAATGAAGCAAGAGCGCTTTTATTATTACAGGATAATGGCATAATTAAATTAAAAGATGGAGCAGGCATAAAAGCTACAGTAAACAATATTGTTGAAAATCCGTATGATGTTGAAATTGTAGAATTAGAAGCAGCACAGGTACCAAGAGTTGTAGATGAAACAGCATTTGTAGTATTAAACGGAAATTATGCACTTGAGGCAAATTACACAGTAAGCAAAGATGCATTAGCTTATGAAAAATCAGACTCAGAAGCAGCTAAAACTTATGTAAATGTAATAGCCGTAAAAGAAGGAAATGAAGATAGCGAAAAGATTAAAGCATTGGTTGATGTTTTGAAATCAGATGAAATCAAGCAGTTTATTGAAGAAAAATATCAGGGCGCTGTTATTGCATACGATGGGGAATAATCATATAATATTAGAATGATATGGTGTCATATGAAGATATAATCAGAAATTTAGAGTTATACTTTTAATAAAATAAAGTAGGTAGAGGATTAGATATTGATTTGTTTAATAATTAAATCCTTTACCTATTTTTGTTTTGAAAAGAATGAAATGAAATCATAAAGAAGTAATTATAAAATGAATTACAGGAAGCCATGAAGCTCTACAGAATAGGAAAAAACAAGTTTTGTAGGGCAAATAAGTATAAAAATAACAAGTGAACCCACAAATTAATATATCTACAATATACAAACCAACATATGTCCATATATTAGTTTACAAATCACAATCTACAACCATAAAACCAACCATCCAACATCCAACCATCCAACATCCAACCATCCAAATCAAATTTCGTTGAATATTATAGCGATAAATGTTAGAATAAAAAATAATTATATGGAAGAAGAGAGGTATTAATAATGATTTCAAAAATCGCATGGAAAAAAGTTATGGCGGTAATTTGTTCAACTGCATTAGTTGGAACAGTAATGTGTGGATTTGGACATAAGGTTACATATGCAGAGAGAACTATATCTGAAGTTAATGGAGACCAGGGGACACTTCCTTGGGAGGCAGAATTTTATGAAGGTGAGACTGAAAACAATGGAGATGAAGGAACATTCCCATGGAATGATGAATTCACAACAACTGCACCTGAGACGACAACTGTAGATGCTACAACAAAAGGAAATGGCGATAATTGGGGAGAAGATATTTTTACAACATCTCATCAAGAGACGACAACAACAAAAGCACCGGAAACAACAACAAAAGCGCCTGAGACGACAACAACAAAAGTGCCTGAAACAACAACAAAAGCGCCTGAGACGACAACAAAAGCGCCTGAGACAACAACAAAAGCACCTGAGACGACAACAAAGGCACAGGAAACAACAACAAAAGCGCCTGAGACGACAACAAAGGCACAGGAAACAACAACAAAAGCGCCAGAGACGACAACAACAAAAGCACCTGAAACAACAACAGTACCAGAGACGACAACAACAAAAGCGCCTGAAACAACAACAAAGGCATCGGAAACAACAACACAGAATGTAACAACAAATAATAACTCAAATGCACAGCCAACAAGTGTAGGTGGAACTTCTGCAATTTCTACATCAACAGCAACAGAGACTACAATTGGCGGAGCAACTGTGTATACAGTAAATAATCAGACAGTACCTGTAATCAAAAAAGCAATTAAGAAAAAATCAGCAAAAAAAGCAACAGTTAAACTTAAAAGAGTTGCAGGAGTAAATGGTTATCAGATAAAGGTTTCTTTAAACAAAAAATTTAAAAAGAAAACAACTGTTACAATAAACACAAAAAAGGCAAAGGCAGTTGTTAAAAAATTGAAAGCCGGTAAGAAGTATTTTGTTAAGGCAAGAACATATGTGATTGTAGATGGAAAGAAAGTATATGGAAAATGGAGTAAGGTAAAGAAAGTTAAGAATAAATAATCAGACTTTTAAGTGGTGAAAGACATGAGTAATATTAGTAAAAAAACATATGTATGGGTTTTATTGGCTATGGCAGTGATAATGGGAAGCGGATTGTTGTATTCTGCAAATGCAAGAGCCGGGGAAATAGTTAAAACAGAAAAGAATGGTGATGAAGGAACTTTCCCATGGCAGAATGAATTTACAACAACAGCACTTAATTATGAATCAGATACACAGAAAGAAACAGAAAAGACAACACAAAAAGTAACGACACAGCAAAAAGAAGAAACTAATGTAACAACAGTTGTTATATCTGATGAGAAATGTGTTAATGCAACTATTAAAAGAGCCAAAATTAAAAAAATAAAAAAGAAAGCATCAAATAAAATATCGATTAAGCTTAAAGTCTTAAAGGGTGTTAATGGATATCAGATAAAAATATCAACATCAAAGAAATTTAAGGCGAAAGCAACAAGAACTTTAAATATAAATAAAATTAATTTTACAATTAAAAACATAAAAAATAAAAAAATTTATTATGTAAAAGTTCGAGGATATAGAAAAGAAAATGGTGTAAATCTTTATGGAAAATGGTCCAAAATAAAGAAAGTAAAATAGAGAAACAAATAAAACAAAATAAAAAAATAAAAAGGTTCAATGAATTGTATAACTTACGAAAAGTTAGATTTTTAAGTCTGACTTTTGAGAGGCTAAATAAAATTTCAATGAACCTTTTTTATTTAAAAATGACAAACGATAAAAATGTTTTTATCTCGAGGATTATATTCTTTAAAAAGTAATAAATTTTGACCAGATTAATAGGGTTTTATGTAACGTTTTGATATGTAAATTAGCTAAAATGCTGAATTTTATATAAAATATTTTTTATAATTGTTGACTTATTTTTCAATCGTATAATTAAGGTGTAACGCTATATAAATTTATAATGTCAGGAGGAAATACTGATGAAGAAAATGTTAAAGGAATTTAAGGAATTTGCAGTACGTGGTAATATGCTGGATTTGGCAGTAGGTGTTATTATAGGTGGCGCATTTAACAGTTTAGTTAAATCACTTGTAGATAACATAATTATGCCGATACTAAGTCTTGTTGTAGGAAAAATTGATTTTAGCAATTGGTTTATAGCTTTAGATGGAAAGCATTATGGTACAATTGCTCAGGCTCAGAAGGCAGGAGCAGCCACGGTAAACTTTGGTGTGTTTATTTCAGGATTAATTAATTTTGTAATAATGGCATTTGTTGTATTTTTAATAGTTAAAGGAATGAATGCTCTTTATAAAACAAAAGAAGAACCAAAGGCACCAACTACAAAGAAATGTCCTTATTGTAAGAGTGAAATTGCAATTGAGGCTACAAGATGCCCACATTGCACAAGTGAATTAAAGGAAAATTAATTCGCAAAGGGAAGGTAAATTGAAGGTGAACAGGAGTAAAAAGGAGAAACAAATGAAACAAATGAAAAGAGCGATTGCAGCGATATTGATTATTTCAAGTGTTGTTGTGATGACAGGCTGTTCAATATTTGATAGCAGGATAAATGATATTAAAGGAAAATTATCGGGAAATTCTTATTCATGTTATTTCTATGATAATAATGGTGAAAAGTTTTTGACTGTAACAGGTCAGAAAATCGGACTAACAAGCAATGTTGTTGAAGAAGGACAGATAGATTCAAGTGACGGAAGTTACAGTACAAGCTATGGTTTATCATCAATAGTTACATTAAATGTTGATGGAAAACAAATGGAAAGCTGTGGAGACACAATTATATTTGAAGAAAAAGGATTGTCTCCTGATGCAGAATTTACATTATCGGATATAAATAGTAAATCAAATGGAAAAATTTCTGATAATGCAATTATTTCAAATGTAATTAATAAGTATAAGAATCAGTTTGGAAAATCGCAGGTGGTTGTTATTCAAAGTCAGTTGGGAGTTCCTATTTGTGCTTATAGTGGTGAAAAGGTTTATTGGGAAGTTAGAGAGGATTTGCCAAAGACGACTAAACTTATGGTTGATGGCAAAGCACTTTATATACATAGAGCAAATTTCCAGATTATCGACAGAGATTTAATACAGTAAATAGCAACGAGCCAACTCATAGATGCTGTGCATCTATTTCGTTTAGGCAGTGTCGTATTAGAAAACGAAAAGCAACATAGCAACGAGCCAACTCATAGATGCTGCGCATCTATTTCGTTTAGGCAGTCGCCATATTCTAAAACAAACCCCATCAGGTTTGTAAGCGGGCTTACACCTGAGGGGTTTTGTTTTAGAACGTGGCTCGTTGCTATAAAAAATGTAGCTTTTATAAAATAAAGATACTTTATTTTAAATGGTTTAGTGGTAAAATTAGAATGGTTTAGACGATTTACAAATGAAAAAGAAAGGATTATTTAATATGTTTAAAAAAGGAATTGCATTTATAACAGCTGTTGCTTTAGTTACATCAGGGATTGTATTTACACCTTCTAATGCAGATGCATCAGTTAATTCAAATCAGGGTTCAAATTCATGGAAATTAGTGTGGAGTGATGAATTTAATCAGACTGTTGGTCAGGCACCGGATACAAGTGTATGGAATTATGATATTGGACATGGTAGCAATGGATGGGGAAATAATGAATTACAGCGATATACGGATAGTACAAATAATGTGTATATTGCAGATTTATCTTCTGATTCAGGTTCAAGTGACGGAAGAGCACTTGCAATAAAGGCACAGAAAGAGGGAAGTGAATATACATCAGGACGTATTCAGACTCAGAATAAACAATATTGTAAATTTGGAAGAATAGAAACAAAGCTTCGTGTTGAAAATGGAAGCCAGAGTGGTGTATGGCCGGCATTCTGGATGTTAGGTCAAAATTATAATGCGAGTGGTAATAATTGGAATGGCGCATATGGTGCATCACCATGGCCGTCATGCGGTGAAATTGATATTATGGAACATAGAAATGCAGAAACGCAGGTAATTGGTACACTACATTGGAATCCAAGTACAACTAATTATGAACATGTTTATGCGGGTAGTGAGACAACAAAAAGTTTTGGAGCAATAGATACAATTGAAAATTGGCATACATATGCAATTGAATGGTATGAGGATTGTATGAAATGGTATGTTGATGGTATTTGCTATCAGACAATGAATATTTCAAGTGAACAAATGGATGAGTTTCAGAGAGACCATTTTATTATTTTAAATTTGGCATTAGGAAGCAATAGTTCACCATTTACTTTGAATCAGACTGTAAGTGCAAATTTTACAAATGCTACAATGTATGTTGATTATGTAAGAGTTTTTCAGGGAAATAATGCTTCATTTTCAATTAAGAATAAAAAAGAAGGCATTACTCAGCCTGAAACTACAACTAACAGATTTTCAAGTATGACTTCAATTAATAATGATGGTAATATGCATAATATAGGGCAGTGGAATTATTTGTTCGCAGGCTCTTGGACAGGCACATCAGGCTATTATAAGGGCGGAACAGATTTAAATGATTTGGAAGTTTATATTGGAAGCAATAACAATACAAGCGAAGAATGGGGAGCGCAACTAAAGACAAATGCACTTAGCCTTAATGCAGGGAAAACATATAATTATTCCATTTCATTAGAGTCCGATAAGGCAGGTGCAGAAGTTCTGCTTAAAAACGATACGGATGGAATTGAATTACAAAGAAAGACTTTAACAAATGGCAAAAACGTATTTGCAGGAACTATAACATCAGAAAAAGGAAACGCAGAGCTTATATTTGCACTTGGAAAAGTAGCTGCAGGGACGACTTTAAAAGTAACAGATTTTACTATTTCAGATAGCTCGGGAGAAATAACAACAAAAGTACCGGAGACAACAAAAGTTTCTGAAACGACTACAAAAATTGCAGAAACAACAACTGCTAGTGGTAATAAACCTGAAACACCATTTGGATTGGTGGTAAATTGTCCAAGTGATAATACTATTTCTGTAGTATGGGGAAATGTCGTTGGAAATTTATATAATATTTATATAGACGGAGTAAAAGTAAAAGAAGCTGTAGGATGTGCAGAATATAGATTTGAAGGATATTCAGCAGGAAGTCATACAGTAGAGGTGTGTACGATAAAGGATGGTATCGAATCAGACAAAATTTCAGGTACAGTTAATGTTACAGGAAAAGGTGAGATAACAACAAAAGCACCTGAGACAACAACTAAGATTGCAGAAACAACTACAAAGAAGCCTGAGCAGACTACAAATAAACAGGAGCAGACAACAAAGGCACCTGAAACAACAACGAAGAAACAGGAGCAGACAACAAAGGCACCTGAAACAACACAGCCTTCAAAAGTTTCTGATACAACAAAAGCAGATAATACAAATCAGTCAACTATACAACAGACAGAACATAAATGTATTGTAAGTGTTGGAAACACAAAAGTTATTAAAAAGAAATCATTGAAAAAGAAAATAAAGCTAACTGTTAAAAAAGCTGCAAATGCAAAGGGATATGTTGTTCAGTATTCAACAAGTAAGAAGTTTACAAAAAAGACAACAAAGACAATTAATGTAGCAAAGACAACAGTTGTTTTGAAAAAATTAAAGAGTAACAAAAAATATTATATAAGAGTAAGAGGGTATGCTGTTTCAAATGATGAAAAGGTATATGGAAAATGGTCAGCAAAAATATCTGCTAAGTCTAAATAAAATAGATGTAATATATGTATATCGTGAGACAAATTAATAATATAAATCATTTCGATGCAAGTAGAGTAAAGTATTAGAAATTTGTCTATGATATCAAACTTAAATAGCACGTTGCGTTAGTGAAAATAAGTCACTAGTGTAACGTGCTATTTTATTTATTTTAACATCCAAATTACGAGTTATTCCTTGTGAAAAACATTTTTATTAGATAAAATATTTAGTAAGAGATTTGATGAAAAAGGGAATTATTTAAGGAGGTAACAGATTTTATGAATCAAAAAAAATTAAGAAAGGTATTCGCAATAGTTCTTGCAATGGTTATGATGATATCGGGAATTAATTTCAATTACATTGCCAGGGCAGATGAAACTGAGGAGTCAACATCAACCAAGGCTCCAACAAACTTTAAGGTTATTAATTATGGAAAGTATACGGGAATTTATGTGCTGAAATTTGATTCAGTAGAAAATGCAACATCATATAAAGTATACATCGATAACGAAACAACTGCTTTGAAATCAGTAAAGAGCAGTGGTGAATATTTAACAAATAAGCAATTGAGCAAATATTCAAATGGTGAGCATACATTTTACCTTACAGCTGTTTACGCTGATGGTACGGAATCTGACAAATCAGAAGGAGTTATAGTTGATAAAGAAAACTCATCAGGAGATGATGATATTGCCCAGATTTATATTGAAACGGATAAAAATGTAGACGCCTTAAAAATTAATAAAGACATGGGAAAATTGACAGCATCAATTACAGCAATAGATAATCAGGGAAAGTATAAAGATATTGTTGATGCTACAAATAAAACAACAATTAAGGTGCGTGGAAATTCAACTGCGTTAGCAGACAAAAAAGCATATAATATTACATTTAACAAAAAGAAAGATTTGTTCGGCTTAAGCTCTGCATTTGACGGTACCGGAGCAGGAGCAAAGAAATGGAGCCTTCTTGCAAATGCATTTGATAAATCTTTAATAAGAAACAAACTTGCACTGGATTTAAATACAGCATTTGGAATTCCATTTACATCACAGTCAAGATTTGTTGACTTATATTTAAACGGCCGATATATGGGAAGTTATCTTTTAGTTGAATCCGTTGAAGCCGGTACGGACAGAGTTAATATTGATTCGGAAAATCCGGAAAGTGATGATATTTTGATTGAGCTAGAGAACAATGGAAAAGATGAAGAAGGCGTAGATTATCTTATAACAACAAGATATGGACAGAGATTTAATATAGGTTCTCCTGAAAGAGGAGATATGTTTGATGCAGATACACCGGAAGATACTGCTGCAATACAGAAGAAGAAAGAAAGCACTTTAAAAATACTCAATGGTTTTGAAGATGCCCTTGCAACAGGTGATTTTTCAAAAGTAGAAAAATATATTGATGTAGAGTCATTTGTTAATTTTTATCTTGTAAGTGAAATATTTAAGAATCAGGACATCTCGTACAGTTCAACAAGATTTTACATTACAAAAAAAGCAGAAGATGAAAATTATAAATTATATGCAGGTCCGGCATGGGATTTTGACCTCTCAAGTGGAAATGTAGCCCCTCATTTCTATGGAGATGCAGCTACAGACTATAAATATTGGAAAGCAACTGATATGAAATGGTTTGATAAATTAACATCCATAAAAGAATTTAAATTAAAAGTAGTAAATAGATTTTATGAAAAAATGGATGATATCACTGCATTATATAGTGGGGATAATAGTGAGATAAATACACTTCTTAAAGAATATGGAAATTCTTACAGAAGAAATTACACTGCCGTTGAAAATGGCGGAGCCGGATGGAGTGAAACAGTAAAAGATTCAGCAGACGGATATAGTTATGCAAATATTGGATGGGCATCATTTGATGCAACTGTTAATTATTTAAGAGACTGGCTTGAAAATCGTGTTGAATGGTTAAAAGTAAAATGGTCTAAAGAGTATTATCTTGGTGAAAAGGATTATGAATATTCAAGCACTCAGGTTAATGGAAATTATAAGTACGACACTGATATTAAAATAGATTCGGTTGCATATAAGAATATCATAACAGGAAATGAAAATGTCGTTGCGTCATCAGGACAGAATTCAGCTAAAAATATTGTTGATGGAAATATGGGGACAAGATGGGGAAGTGAATATAAAGATCCTCAGAACATAGTTGTTGATTTAGGTCAGGTATATTCCGGCTTGAAAAAAGTAGCAATTAATTGGGAAGCAGCTAATGCAAGGGATTACATTATTGAACTTTCTACAGATGGCAACAATTATACTACAGCTGCTGACATAAGAGATGCTGCTTCAGAAAATAATCGTTTGGATGAGATTGTATTTAATAATGAAAAGACAGCAAGATACATACGAATTACGGGAACAGCCAGAAACTTAACATATGGATATTCTATATATGAAGTTGCCGTATATAATATTAAGGCTCCAATATTAACAGATTCCTTAAAGATTGAAGGAAATCAGATGAGTACATGTTTTGGTGGCGTTGATGGTGCAATAGGTATTAGAAGTATTTATTCTGTAGAGAATGCAATTGAGAATATTAAAGTAAGTGAAGTCGGAGTTATTTATGGAGTAGTTACAGAAAAAAATCCTATTTCTGTAAATGATATGATTATAAACAGCGATAATAAATATGTATATAATTGTGCAGCAACTGCAAAGGGCAAATTAGACAAGGTTTATGGAGATTCACAGACAGCATCATATTATGCAAGAACAATGAATATATCTGATTTTTCAGCACAGGGATATAGTATGACATATTATGTAAGACCTTATGCAATTTTAGAAGATGGAACAATAGCTTATGGTGACATAAAATCTTTCTCTATGTATAATATAGCAGATGATTTATATCAGGGTTCTAAGATGAATACAGTTATAGCACACAACTATTTGTTCAACAAAATTTTAAAGATTGTAAATAACAATTATAAGGAAGTTGAATATGGATGGGGAAACGGAATAGTTAAGCCATCGCAGGCAAATTAAAGTTATGATAAAATATAAATGTGATAAATTTAAAATGATTATATTTAGTGCTAAATAAATTTAAGTAGTTAACTTGATATCAATAATTTTATAATTGACAAATTAATAAATGCGATACTATAATATAATGTAAGTGTCAAGAGACATAGAAAGCGAATTTGTTCGCAATATGATAAAGACTTTGATGGAGACAGTAATATAGTAGTAAAAGTAATAGAGAGTCCGGGATGGTGGAAGCCGGATACAAGTAACTGGTATATGAATATCACTCCGGAGTTTCAACCCGAATGAATGACTGAATAACGACTGACAGAATTTTGACGGAAGTTATTTAAGTAGGAGTTGACGGATTTCCTCCGTTACAGGGAACACATATGCAAGGAAACTTAAGTATGCTGTAAAGGTGGTTAAACGAATAACAGACATTCGTCCTTTATGGGCGGATGTCTTTTCTATTTTATCAGCAAAATTTTAAGAAACTTATTTAATACTTAGTAAAGGAGTAAGAATATGTACAACAAAGTATCACCAAATCTCGACTTTGTAGAAAGAGAAAAGAAAACAGAAAAATTCTGGAAAGACAATGACATTTTTGAAAAAAGTATGGAATAGGTGGTTGCAAATTTCTAAATAAAGTGAAAAGAAGTGAGGTATAAGTATGCAGGACAATAAGAAAGCGTATGTCGAGCTTAAACATATACATAAGACATTTAACGATTATAAGGCATCTGATGATGTTAGTTTTTCAGTTGAGAAGGGAAAACTTATAGGTCTTTTAGGACCGAGTGGGAGTGGAAAGACAACGATTTTAAGAATTCTGGCAGGTCTTGAAAATGCGGATTCAGGAGAGATTTATATTGATGGAAAACAGGTAAATAATATTCCGGCAAGTAAGAGAGAAATCGGTTTTGTATTTCAGAATTATGCTTTATTTAGGTATAAAACTGTGTATGACAATATAGCATTTGGTCTTAAAATACAGAAAAAAAGCAGGGCAGAGATAAAAGAGCGTGTATATGAACTTATTGAACTTGTTGGTTTGAGAGGATTTGAAAAGAGATACCCGGCACAGCTTTCAGGAGGTCAGAGACAGCGTGTCGCATTTGCGAGGGCACTTGCAACGCAGCCGCATCTTCTTCTGCTTGACGAACCATTTGCGGCTATTGATGCAAAAGTCCGCAAGGAATTAAGGTCATGGCTTAGGGAACTCATAAACAGGGTAGGGATAACAAGTATTTTTGTAACGCATGACCAGGATGAAGCAATAGAGGTGGCAGACCAGATTATTGTGACAAATAAGGGAAGAATAGAGCAGGTAGGGACACCGGTGGAGGTTTACGGCAATCCTAAAACTCCGTTCATGGCTCAGTTTTTGGGTGAACCTGTTTTGATAAAAGATTATGTTTCATTTAATGGTTTTCATAGTGCTTCAGACGGAAAAACAGCTGTTATAAGACCTGAATTTATTACGGTCAGAAAGAAGAATGAATTTAATCCGTATCCTGTCACGACAGAGGAGGGAGTAGTAGAGGGGGTTTCATTTCGTGGAAACGGACTTGAACTTAGGATAAGAGTTCACAACGAGATTGTAATCGCAAACAGACCTATAGGTCAGGAACTTATTGAGGAGGGCGAGAGTGTAAATCTGTTTTTACATAAGATATATCTTGTTGATGATGACAAAGATGAGGTTGATGTGGTTGTGAATGAGGCAGTAAGGAATAATGAGAGTGTGGTGATATAAGAACAAGTGCACCACCTGTCATAGTAATGACAGGGAAGTGCTTATAAAATTCTATTGCTTTGTAAATTTACATAATAAAGTGGCTGTATTTTACAATAATCTTTTCAAAAGCTGGTATTTAAGTGTTCCGTAAGGTGCATATCTGAGTGGTATGTCAAATTTACCGCTGCTTTTGACAATACTCTTTCTATGGCTGAATGTT
>ERZ857922.462-NODE-462-length-62480-cov-17.437918_pt1 | contig 62480 bp, 55 predicted proteins | sample MGYA00519579_ERZ857922 | MGnify/ENA primary metagenome ERZ857922 (study PRJEB31778, sample SAMEA3449375) | human gut metagenome | biome: human gut; feature: human-associated habitat; material: faeces | place: United Kingdom | collected 2010/2012 ... | reverse complement strand
ATTTGTGCCTTTCAGAGTACTGAAAGGACGAAGAAAGGAATGTTAGTTAATTATGAAAATATATAATAGCTTAAAAAATGAATTAGAAGAATTTAAACCAATAGAAGATGGTAAAGTAACAATGTATGTTTGTGGACCTACTGTATATAATTATGTTCATATTGGAAACATGCGTCCAGTTATTACATTTGACATGGTTTATAAATATTTAAAATATAAAGGATATGAAGTAAAATATGCTAGTAATTTTACAGATATTAATCCTAAAATAATAAGTGCTGCTAAAGAATTAGGCATTACTGAAAGAGAAGTTGCAGATAAGTTTATTAAAGCTTATTTGGAAGATGTTGCCTCTTATAATTGTACGGATATAGATTATAAACCTACTGTTATTGAAAATTTAGATAATATATTTGCCTTTATCACAAAATTGATTGAAAAAGATTATGCTTATGAAGTAGATGGGGATGTATATTTTAGAGTTAATAAAGTAAAAGATTATGGTATTTTATCAAATAATACTTTGGATGAACTAGAAAGTGGAGCTAGAGTAGATGTTGATCCTAAAAAAGAAGATCCACTTGATTTTGCATTATGGCGTAAAACTACCGAAGGTGAACAATTTAAATCTCCTTGGGGTATGGGAATACCAGGATGGCATACAGAATGTGTTGTAATGATTAATAGTTTATTTGGTGAAAAAATAGATATTCATGGTGGAGGGGTTGACCTTAAATTTCCACATCATGAAAATGAAATAGCACAAAGTATGGCATTAAATAATAATTTTTTAGCAAATTATTGGATGCATAATGGCCACATTAATGTTGAAGGTACAAAAATGAGTAAATCTCTTGGTAACTTTATTCTTGCTAAAGATTTTATTAAAGATAAAGATGCTAATACTGTAAAACTTGCAATGTTTAAAACTCATTATCGCTTACCATTTAATATTACAGAAGAACTTATTGATGAAGCTAAAAGTTTAAATGAAAAAATTGAAAATGCTATTAAACAAGCAATGATAGATATTTCAGTTAATAATTTAGAAATTGATAAAAACTTTAAGGATAATAAGATTGATGAGATAATGGATGAAGATTTTAATACACCAAATTTAATATCTTATCTACTTGAACTTGTTAAAGAGTTAAATACTAACTTAAGACAAAAAAAAGATTATATAGATTTTATTAATAAAATTTATACAATAACTAAGATTTTAGGTTTAAAATATAATTATGATAAATTAGATGAAGATAGTATAAATTTATATAAAGAATGGCTTTTGAAAAGAAGTAATAAGGATTTTGAAAGCGCTGATAGAATTCGTCAAGAATTAATTAGTAAAGGAATATTGTAATGGATTTAATTATATGTCTTTTAATTGTTATAATACCTGCTTTAGCACAGTTATTTATTTCAATTAATTATAGTAAATACAAAAAAATTTTTAATGAGTCAAAAATTACTGGCCAAGAAGTTGCACGAAAGATTTTAGATAGTAATAATTTAGAGAAGATATATGTTGTAGCAACAAATGGTAATTTAACAGATCATTATGATTCTGGTAGAAAAGTAATTCGTCTATCAAAAGACATTTATGACAATGAAAGTATTGCATCTTTAGCTGTAGCAGCTCATGAGTGTGGCCATGCTATCCAAGATAAAGATGGATATTTCTTTATGCGTCTTAGAAGTTTTATTTACCCGATTGTAAGAATTGGTACAATGTTTTCATACTTAGTAATTTTTATTGGAGCTATAGCAGAAGCTATGAATATTATTTATTTAGGTATTGCTTTAGTAGCACTTGGGCTAATTTTTCAACTAGTAACACTACCTGTTGAATTTGATGCTAGTAAAAGAGCATTAATTGAACTTAAAAATTTAGGATTAGTAACAGATGATGAATTAGATGGAGCAAAAAAAATGTTAATATCAGCAGCGTTAACATATGTTGCTGGAGTTTTATCTTCTGCTTTAGAATTATTAAGATTAATCTTAATATTTACAGATAAAAAAGATTAAAAAATTAAAATTTTACAAATTTTGGAAATTTGCCTAGGTTTAAAAACAGATATTTAAAATCTGTATACAAATTTTAAATATCTGTAGTTTATAGAGAACAAAAAACGAAAATTGGTGTTTTGACATCAATTTTTTTATGTGTTATTTATATCCTGGAAGGGGGATTTTTCATGAATGAAAAATTAGAAATATTAAAAGAAAAATATAATTTGAATGAAAGGATACTTGATTTAACAATTGATGTAGCATTTAAAAAAGTATTTACAGCTAAAGAAAACAGGTGGTATTTAGCATTCTTGATAAGTTATTGTACAAAACTGGATATAAATTACATATTAAAAAATATGAAAATGAAAAATGATTTTATATCCAGTAGCAATATAAAAATGAAAACAGGTTATTCAGATATACTAGTTGAAGTAGATAAAAAAATAATAAATATTGAAATGAATAGAAACTTATCAGAAAAATTAATAAGAAAAAATAAATGGTATGTAAATACATTAAGTAGTGTAAGAGCAGAAAAGAATAGTAAATTAGATAAACTTATAATCCAAATAAATATAAGTACAAAAGCAAGGATACCTAAAACCAACGAATTATTGTATGAAATAGTAAGAATGGATAAGAATTTAAAAGTAGAAGATGTTTACAATAGCGAAATAATATATGACATAAACCTTGAATATTTAAAAGAAGAATTATATAATAAAAATAAGATAAATAGAGAAGAAAAAAGACTACTAATATTTATAGAACAAGATAAAAAGATATTAGAAAATCTGTATAAGGGGGATGTCAAAATGAAAGAAATAGTAAATGAAGTAGAAGAAGAATATAAGAACGATTATTCATTTTTACTAGAGTATGACAAAGAAGCTTTGGATGAAGAAATAAGACAAGATGAACTAAAAAAAGCTAGAGAAGAATCATATAATGAAGGGATTAGAAATAACAAAATAGAAATAGCTAAAAAGCTATTAGAAAAGAACATTTCAAAAGAAGAAATAGAAAAAATAATAGGTATGTCTTTAGAAAAATTAGAAAATCCAGATTATACAGACGAAATAAAGATACCAACATATGATAAAGAAACTTTGGATGAAGAGATAAAACAAGATGAACTAAAAAAAGCTAGAGAAGAATCATATAATGAAGGAACTATAAATGAAAAAAGAGAAATAGCTAAAAAACTATTAGAAATGAACATTCCAAAAAAAGATATTGAAAAAGCAATAGGTATGCCTTTAAAAAAATTAGAAGATCCAGATTATACAAACGAAATAAAAACACCAACATATGATAAAGATTTTTTGATTAAAGAAATAAAGAATAATAAAGTGGAAATAGCTAAAAAAATGTTGTCAAAAAATATAAACATTGAGGAAATTGTTGAAATAACTGGTTTAACACAAGAAGAGGTAAAAAAATCCAATAATTAAAGTGAATAAATTATAAAATTTTCAAACATTATAATCATATAATTTAAAAGGAGGAACTATAATGTTTGAAAACTTTGGCTTTGAAATAAGTAAAATATTTAAAGATGCTGAGACAATAAGATATGATTTAAGACATCCTTATGTAGGAAGTGAACATTTATTGTTAGCAGTTTTAAAGAATAATAATGAGGTTGCAAAAGAATTAAAAAAATATAATATTAATTACACAAATTTTAAAAAGGAACTAGTTAAAATAATTGGATCAGCCAGTGTTCCAAGTCCATTAAATTTATATACACCATTATTAAAAAGAGTTATAGAAAATGCAACATATGATGCAAAAGAAGAAAATTCGCAAGTTACAATTCGCCATTTATTTCTAGCTATGTTAGAAGAAGGTGAAGGAATAGCTTTAAGAATTTTATTATTAATGGATGTTGATTTAGAAAAAATTTATAATCATTTTAAAAAATCTAAAAATGGAGAATTAAAATTAGACTTTGGTACTCTTTTAAATGCTACTGTTTCAAAAGATGAAACAGTTGTGTGTAGAGATGAAGAAATAAACAAAGTTATAGAAACATTGCTTAGACATAAAAAAAATAATCCATTATTAGTTGGAAAAGCAGGTGTTGGAAAAACTGCAATAGTTGAGGAACTAGCAAGAAGAATAAATAATAAACAAATTCCACAAAAATTAGAAAATGCTAAAATAATAATGTTAGAAATGGGAAATTTAGTTTCTGGTACAAAATACCGTGGTGAATTTGAAGAAAAATTAACAAAAATAATAGATAAAGCTACTGAGGATGAAAGTATAATTTTGTTTATAGATGAAATTCATTCAATGGTTAACGCTGGAGCAGCTGATGGAGCAGTAAGTGCTGCTGATATATTAAAGCCATATTTAGCTAGAGGAAATATCAAAGTAATTGGAGCAACTACTATAAACGAATATAATAAATATTTTTTGAAAGATAAGGCTTTAACAAGAAGATTTGAAAAAATTGTAATTGATGAACCTTCCTTGGAAGAAACTAAACAAATTTTATACAATGTAAAAAAAGAATATGAAAAATATCATAATATAAAAATAACTTCCAAAAATATTGAAGACATTGTTAAATATGCTGATTTATATATTCATGATAAATGTAATCCTGATAAATCTATTGAATTATTAGATTCTATATGTGCTCAAGTAAAACTAAAAACTACCTCAACAGTTTATTTGAATAGTAATATTAGTAAATTAAATAATATAATTGAAAAGAAAAAAGATTATATAAAAAATAATGAATTTGATAAAGCAATTAAATGTAAAATTATTGAAAACAATTTGAAAGAAGACTTAAATATTTATGATGATGATTCTAGAAATAAAATAACAAAAAATGATATTTTGAGTTTAATTGAACAAAGAACAAAAATTCCTTTAACAAGTAGTAATAGTGATGAAATTGTAATAAAAAAACTTAAAGAGAAATTAATTGGTCAAGAACAAGCTATTAAGCAAATAACATTGTGTTTAAAAAATCGTAACGAGAAAGTTAAATCAATGTTATTTTATGGAACTTCAGGAATAGGAAAAACAATGGCTGCTAAAATAATAGGAGAAAGCTATAATTTAATTAAAATAGATATGGCAGAATATAGTAAAGAAACTTCTATTAACAAATTAATTGGAGTTGAACCTGGATATAATGGATGTGATACAACATATATATTTGAACAAATTAGAGAAAAACCTCACTCACTAATTATACTTGATGAAATAGAAAAAGCACACCCAAAAGTATTAAATTTGTTTTTAAATATTTTAGAAGATGGAACATTATTGGATGCACATAATGAACTTATTAATTTTAATAATTGTTTGATTATTGCAACTGCAAATATAAAAACTAAAAAAACATTAGGATTTGGTAAAGTAAAAAATAATTTTGAAGATGTTTTACCCAAAGAATTAATTTCTCGATTTAATCAATTGATTGAATTTAAAACTCTTTCTCATGATGATATTTATAATTATATTGAGTTAAATTCAAAATTAGATAAAGAAATGATTGAAAATATTATATTAGAATCTGATTACATAAATTATGGGCTAAGAAATATAAATAATTTAATCAATGAAAAGTTATGTAAAGTCAATTCTTAGATATTTGATATTCATAATTATTCATGATATATTTAAAGTGTTTAAGGAGGAATTTTATGGATAATAAAATAATATCTAAAGTATTTTTATGGATGTTTATTGGACTTTTAGTTACTTTTTTAACTGGATATGTAATTTCTATTAATGAAAATATGCTTATATCTGTTTTTTCTACAGGAATATATATTTTCTTTTCAATATTAGAATTAGTATTGGTAATAGTGTTATCTTCAAGAATTAGAAAAATGAAACCCATTACATGTAAGACAATGTTTATTTTATATTCTTTTATAAGTGGTTTAACATTTTCATCTATTTTTGTAGTATATAAAATAACTAGTATTATTTATATATTTTTAATAGCAAGTATAATATTTGGAATATTTTCATTAATTGGGTACAAGACTAATGCTGATTTAACTAAAATTGGAACATATTTAATTATGGCTTTATTTGGAATTATTATTTGTTCATTAATAAATTTATTTATTAAAAATAATACATTTGATTTAATAATTTCAAGTATAACAATTATTATATTTATGGGAATAACAGCTTATGATATGCAAAAAATAAAAAATAATTATACCATGATACCAGAAGAAAACATGGCAATATATGGTGCGCTTCAACTATATCTTGATTATATAAATATTTTCTTACATTTATTAAGCATATTTGGAGATGATAAGTAATGCTTTTTAAAAAAGAATTTTATAAAATACCTAATAATTACCTTAATAACCCTATATTTGCTGATTAAAATAAAACTTTAAAAAATAAAATACCATATAAAATTGGAGTAGATCTTGAAAATTTATGTAATGATCCTGATTCAATGATTTCAATACATCGAACTCAACTTACAATACCAGAACAAATTAGTACAATTGGAAAAATATTTTTAAGAGGATTAATCAATAATGGTGGTAATAACTTTCATTACACATTAACAGAATGTTCACTTGTTCCATTTTACTTGCTCAATTAGTGGCAACATTCGATTATAAAGGATGTAAAGGCTGTATTATTGCTAAGGTGCCTAGAGCTTCAGTAGGATATGATGGAGTAAAAAGCGAACCAATATGGTATATCGGAGATGATGGAAATTATTATCTAATTCCTAATTACATATATGGTTATGCTCATTGTGAAAATGGAAAAATTACAGAATTAATAAAAAATCCTTCTTATGGTAAAAAGATAGAAATAGCTCTAGAAAATAGATTTTATGATGATTCTGCTTTAGAAATAGATGAAGAAGTAACGTTTTCAAAATAGTAATTAATTTTACTATTTTTTTTATTATATAAATTGACTAAAAGCAAAAATATTATTATAATCATATATAATAGAGAGTAGGAAGTTTATATGATAAAAAAATATGAAAAAGAACTATCTAAAGAAGAGAAAAAGCAAAGAAAATACAAAGATTATGACCTGTTAAAATCATATGATATAGGATTTGAAGGTAAAGAAGAATTATTAGAAGTAGAACTAGAAACGGATTTATATGACGAATACACTATTTGTCTTTTTAAAAATGGAAAAATAAAAAAAATTAAAACAAAGAAAACAAAAAATTCTAAGAAAATAAATTTAACTGCTAAAGTTAAAGAATGCGGAGAATATGAAATATATGGAAGAAATATTAATAAATTGATTATAATAGAAGCTCTACTTGGAATATTCTTATTACTTTCGGGAATCGGTTTTGCCTACTCTAATATTCCTGAATTTAGAGAAAAAGTAGAAGATTTATTAATAGAAAAAATTGGAATTGATAAACCTACTGCTCCATTAATTACTGGTGGTTCACTTGAATGGTCAAAAGAAAGATTAATAAAAATAGAACGTGATGCTAAGAGTGCTAGTGGAATTAAATATTATGAATATTGTATAAGTGATAATGATAAATTAAATAACTGTAAATGGCAAAAGACGTATACTAAAAATGTAATAGTAAGTGAAACTGGTAAATTTTATATAGCTTTTAGAGGTGTTTCTAATGATAAGTCTATTGGTAAGAATTCTAATATTGAAGAAGTTTTAATAGATAATATTGCGCCTAAAATAAATGATATAAAAATTACAAATAGCGAATTATTAAATATAAAAATATTAGCAACTGATGCTCATAGTGGAATAAGTAATTACTATTATTCTATTAATGAGTCAAATTACAATAAAGTTTCAAAATCTTTTAATTTAGAAAATAGCCTAACACCAGGTGTATATAAAATTAAAATAAAAGTTGAAGATCAAGTAGATAATTACAGCGAATTAGAGTTTTATATAGATGAAAAAGGTAATATTTTAAATAGAGAACAAATAGATAAATATCTAGAAAGTTTAAATCAAAACAATCAAGATAATCAAAATAACCAAGATAATAATACAGAAAATAAACAAGATACTGATATTTCTAATAACAATACTGATAATAACACAAATAATAGTGGAAATACTTCAGATAATAATCAATCTGAAAACAACAATACAAATAATAATGAAAATAAAAATGATAATGATAACGATAATGACAATAATAATAATGTAAAAAAATTTCCACCAATAATTAATTTAGATAAAGTACCATCTAATATTACTTTTAATGATAATTATACTTTACCAAGTTATTATGAATTTGATAGTATGGGTGGTAGTGTAGAATGTAAAGTTGGAACACAAGAAGTTAAAAATACTAATGAATTAAAAATTGGTAATAATTTAGTTGTATGCAATGCATATGGAAATAATGGCCTAACAAACTCAGTAAGCAAATTAATTAATGTAGAGCTTGAAAATGGCGAAGATGAAATATTTGATGGGTGGATAAAAATGAATTTATACTATCCAGAAAATTCAACAGATTGGCAATGGCGTTTAGGTAGACCTGGTGAGATTAGATCAGGAAAAGACAACGATGGTTGGAAAGATTATACAGGTCCAATTTTAGTAAGACTTAGTGATGTTGAAAATGTTTACATAAGATATAAATTAAATGGAAAAACATTTATTATTCCACCATCTTCAAGATTACTTGTTGATATAACACCAGATAAATATAGTTTATATAAAAATGAAAAAACAAAAGTAACAATTACATATGATAATAATTCAGAAACAAAAGAATATCGTATTGACTCAGGCAATTGGCAAACTTATAGTGAGCCTTTTGAAGTTGGAATAAATCAAATAATAGAAGCTAGAGCTACAAAAAATGAAAAAGTTTATGATTCAGAAGGAAATTATGTTTATACTAGAAAAATTACAGGATCTGATGCAGTATTTATAAGTGAGAAGGTTGAAAATAAAAATCCAAATACTGGTACAAGTACTCCAACTCCAGGTCATGATTTTGATTGGAAAGGTGATTGGAAATACGATGGCTCAAATTGGATATCAGTCCCTTCTAGTAATCGTTCAGAAGCAAATTATTTAGAAGGGCCAATTATTACTCAAGATACTATAGATTTAGTAGAAAGTACTGACATTTCTATATCAACAGTAAAACCAGCATATAAAATATATTATAGAATAAATAGTGGTAATTGGATTGAATATACTGATACTTTTAATATTAATTATAATTGTATGATAGAGGCCTATTACATTGATGCAAATGATGGTATAACTTCTGCAAAATCTTATTATCAAATAAAAAATATTAAACAGCAGTCAAAACCTTATGTAAGAATTGATACAGTTCCACAAGATTACTTATCTAACGATGTAACAGAAGTAACAGCAACAATTTCAGGAAGTGATTATAATACATTAGAATATAGTTTTGATGGTATAACATATTTACCATATACAACAAGTTTATCTATAACACAATCAAAAACATTATATGCAAGAGCAATAAATGATAATGGAGTTGCAGTAGCAAAAACTGCAATAATTACAATAAACCCTCCAGTCCAAAAAGAGAATCTATTAGTATCAATAAATGTTAATCCAAGTGAAACTGAAGTAAAAGGATTAATAAATAAAGCTACTGTAGAAATAAACTACGACTCTAGAGCAACTAAAAAATATTATAGAATTAATTCAGGAGATTTAATAGAGTATAATGGACCATTTATAATAGAAAATAATGCAACTATTTATGCGTATGCAACAAATGAAAATGGCTATGGTTTTACTTCCAAAAAAATAGATTATCTTACTACAGGAATTTCTGAACCTATAATTAGTGTAAGTCCAGAAAATGTAAGTTATTCAAAAACAATATCAATTGAATTTGATAGAAATGCAACAGTAAAAAAATATAAAATAAATAACGAAGCATATGTCGATTACACAGGACCTTTCACAATTTTAGAAAACTGTACAATCACTGCTTATAATGAAAATGTTTTAAATGATAGTGCTTCTAGTACTAAAGAGATAGATAATATAATAAAATTACCAAATTACACAATAATAGATAAAGGAAAATATTATGTAATAAAATTAAATTATCCAGATTCTTCTTCAAAAGAAAATAGAGAATACAAATGGACTATTGATGGAGAATGGAAAAAATATGATGAAAATTTAAAAATATTATTAATTAAAAATCAATATAAAGACCAAGTTTTATCTTCTGATGGTGCAAAGATTATTGATGACAAAGGTAATGAAGTAATTTATAAAGATCATTATTACTTTGTAAATGATGTCTCTAATGACTTAAGTGAAAACTTATTTATGAGATGGGATGCAGAAACTCCATCAAATCCAGAGTTTATACCATCTACTAAAGAACCTACTAAAGAGTTAGAATTAGCAATTAAGTATAAAGAAAATATTTCAGAAAAATTGTATAAAATTGTTTATCCTAATGGTCAAGAAACAAACTGGTTAGAGTATACTACTCCATTAAAAATAAAAGAAAATAATACAATAATATATGCTAAGCAAAAAAATAGTGCAGAAGTATGGAGTAAAATTTCTTCATATAAAATAACAAATATTGATGATATTGACCCAGATGTTGATGCTATTTATGACTCAGTAACTCCAAAAAGACAAATAACTGTTCAAATTAAAGGCACTGATAATTTAGGAATAGAAAGAGTTGGATATGTAAAAGGAATTGTTTCTAAAGAAAAATTTGATGGTACTTACTTAAAAAATAATGGCTCATTTACTATTACTGAAAATGGAATATATACTATTTATGCTGAAGATAAAGTAGGAAATAAAATAACTAAACAAATAGAAGTTACTAATATAGATAAAACAGCTCCAGATATAACTATTAATGTATTAAATAAAGAATATGGAATAGAAACTGAAGTAGAAATAGATTATGGTGATTCAACTGCAAAACAATATAAAGTTGGAACAAATGGTACATATCAGAATTATAATGGTAAATTTCAAATAAAATCTAATGATGTTTTAACATTAGCAAATGAAGATAAGACATTAACAATATATGCTAAGGGAACAGATATTGCTGGAAATGAAAATGAAGTTTCAGAAATAATTTATAACTTAGATTTAGACGGACCAGCAACTCCAGTTATAAATGCTAAAACTGGTTATCCAATATTAACAGAATATGGTGTTAAATTTGATAATGAATTAACAGTTACTTACGATAAAAGAGATGATATTGATAATTATATTAGCTTAGATAATGGTACAACATGGAAATTATATACAGGTTATGAAGAAGTAACAAATGGTACAGTAATGGCAAAAAGTGTTAAGAAAAATTCTGGATTAACAATAACAGCTACAAAAAATGTTGCTCAACCAAAAGATGTATTAGGTTTTGAAGCATATGATGAAAATTTAAATACTTCTACGTCAGCAATTAATGGTAAAAAAATATTTATTAGTGATGAAATTTGGGGTAGAGAATTATATTTAAAAGAATATACTGACTCTGATTGGAATAATTTACATTTAATCTTTTACGATAAAAGTGGAAAAGCACTAGGTAGTTATTATTATGCTAATGATTGGAAAGGTCAAACTACTAAAGAGCATATACTAAAAATACCAATAAATACATCTTATTTATATACATATTGTGGAAAGAATCACATAAACGGACCTGCTTTGATATATGAGATAAGATTAAATACATATCCTTCAATAAATGAAAGTAAATTTTATACTAGAATAAAAGATTTTGAAATAGAAAAAGCATATAGTTTAATCGATATTAAATATGATAATACTGCAATAAACAGGTTATATAAAATTAATGATGGCGACTGGAAAACATACAATGGTAAATTCAAAATATATAAGAATGATGTTATTTATGCAAAATTTTATGATAAAAATAATAAAGAATCATTAATAAGTGTTTATAATGCAACTATTGGTACTTCTACATTGGGCCAAGAAGCTTTTGATAATAATTTGAATACTTCAACAAAAGATATTAATAAAAAATATGTTTCAATTGATAAATCAATGTGGAATAAAAAGATAATTTTAAAGGAGTATACTGACTCTGATTGGAATGATTTACATTTAATCTTTTATGACAATAATGGAACAGCATTAAGAAGCTACTATTATGCCAATGATTGGAAGGGCCAAACTACTAAAGAGCATATTTTAACTGTACCAACAAATACATTTTATTTATATACATATTGTGGAAAGAATCACATAAACGGACCAGCTTTGATATATGAACTTCGCCCTTCATCAGATCCAACATTTACACAGGTAACACATTATTCTACCTTAACGACTAATGGATTTAATCCTGGATATAATGAATTAAGAATTAACTATTTATCTAATTTATCTAAAAAATTATATAGTTTGGATGATGGTAATACATGGTTAAATTATACTGAGCCATTAATATTAGCTGCTAATACAACTGTAAAAGCTAAAGGTGTAACATCTGAAGGCAAAGATACAACTATTACATCTTATAAAGTTGTTGATCCAACTGATACAATAACTGCTAACGCATATGATAATGATGAAAATACAAGCATTAGTGTTGCTAAAAATACTCAAAAAATCTTTGAAGTTACTGAAAATACATTCAATAGAAGTTTAAAAATATATTCAAAAGAAAATGCATCTTCAACAGCAAATATAATATTCTATGACAAAGATAATAATGAACTATTAAATCACAGTTTAACAGAAAAAGTTAGTGTTGTGGAAATACCAAATAATAGTAAAAAGGCAATTATTAATAGTGGAACTTCTGCTTTATCAATTACAGAAATTAATTTAAGAGATCAAAGTAATGTTGTATCAGATATTGATTTGCCAGAAATAAAAATAAATGATACTAAGTGGTCTACTTCTAAGAGTGTTGATATCTTATATCCTACTGGGGATTATAGAAAAGAATATAGCTTAGACAATGGTGAAACATGGAACATCTATGATACAAATATAATATTGAATGATAATGCTGTAATATTAGCAAGAGTTATCGATGAAAATGGAAAAGTTGTTTCAAGTAGTTCAATGGTTGTTACTAAAATTGATAACGTAGAGCCAACAATCGATATTAATATTCCTGAATCAATTGAAGTAGGAAGTGAATATAAAATACCAACTAGTTTTAATGTTGGAAATAGCGGTGGTGAACCAATTTGTAAAATAAATGAATCAATAGTTACTAATACAAAAGATTTAACTGCTGGAAATTATACTATTGAATGTTCAATTACCAATGGAGCAAATGTAACAAAATCAATAAATAAAACATTTGAAGTTGTAGAATCAAGTGAAGATAATAATACAGGTTCATAATATTTATAGGAGAATGATAAAATGAAAAATAAATTAAAATTTAAAACAATCGATATAAATAAAAAGAAAATCATTATAGCTATACTAAGTGTATTTATAATTACAGTTGGTATTATGATTATTAGAAAAGCTTATTCAACAACTTCTCCACTTGATAACCAAGTTATTGAAGGAATTTCTTTTGAAAATGTTAATGTTGATAAAAAAGATGATATTACAACATTTGAATGTGAAGTAATAAATGATAATAGCTTTACAAAAGAATTAAAAACAATTTCTGTAATTATTCAAGATGAAAATAATTCATATAATTTAACTGGTTATATTGGTAACAGTCTTGAAAAAGATGAACATAAAATTTTAAAAATATCTATAGACCAAGAAATTGGTGAAATAAAATCAATAACTTACAAAATTAATAAATAGAGAATTTTTTATCAGAGTATTGATAATTTCAATACTCTTTTTTTGGGGGAATTTTTAATTAATAATTGTAGTTTTTTGAACTAAATATTGTTATAATGTAAAAAAGGATGTGAGTATAATGAAAAAAATCAAATTAATTTTTCTAGTAATTTTAATATGCTTAATTTTTAGCAGTATTAGTATTTATGCAGCAATAAAAATAAACTCAAAAGATATAGGATTTACTCCCAAAAATTCTGAATGGCAAGTAGACAATGTTGAAGAAGCATTAAATGAATTGTATTCAAATAAAATTAAAGGAAATAGAAATTTTGTAGAGGATGGATTATTTGCTAATTTAGATTATAAAAATACCCAAAATTTTATTTATGGTATAAATGCTCAGATAACTGATGAAGGATTTTTATTTAGTGGTTCAAATTCAATTTTAATAAAAAGATTTCAATCTAATACTATGTCATATGAAGTTTATTTTAAACCAAGTGACTATAATGGTGAAATTATATCTTCTAAAGAAGCTGGCGGATGTGCAATAGTTTTACTTTCTTCTAAATTCTTATCTGGCAATTGTTACATGAATGGAGATTATCGTGATATCATTACTGATGAAATATTAGAAATTAATAAATGGTATCATGCAGTTTTAACTGTCGGAGAAAATGGAATGAAATTATATTTAAATGGAACATTAAGATCATCAAATAATTACACTTCTTTTAAAGAAAATACCCAAAATACGATTACAATGATTGGATGTAATTCAGTCAGAAGTGAATGCCAATCACCATATTTTAAAGGAAATATAAAAATGGCAAGAATTTATAGTAAAGAATTATCTTCAGAAGAAGTTAAACAAAATTATGATGATGTACTAAATTATTATAAATAAAAAAGCTTGAAAAAGTTTTTTTATTTTTTGGCAAAAATTTCATAAAAAATTCATTTATAATAACTATGAAAATTAAACAAAATATAGTATAATTAATAGAATAGAGGGTGATGTAATGAACCTTGATTTAAATAAAATTATTGATACAGTTAATTCTAGAAACTTATTTTTAAGATTAGTTATTACTATTATAGGTGCTTTTTTATTAGCAATTAATTATAATCTTTTTTTAGAACCAAATAATTTAGTAATAGGAGGCCTTTCAGGACTCGCAGTTTTATTTAAAAAAATGTTTTCTTGGAATGCTACAATCTTTATTTATATTGCAACAGCTTTGTTAATTGTAATTGGTCTTTTCTTATTAGAAAAAAAAGATATTTTTAAAGGTATGTTTGTATCTTTACTATATCCATTTTTTATAACATTTACACTTCCATTATGCAATATTATTGGCAAATATTTAGAATTTAAAGATACTGTATTAATAGCATTAGTATCATCAATGCTTTTTGGTTTTGCAAATGGTATAATTTATAAAGCGGGTTTTAACACAGGTGGTTCTGATGTTCTTATGAAAATAATGAATAAATATGGTAAAATTCCAGAAGGAAGAGCAACATTTATAATGAATATTATTATAGTAATTGCAGGTGGTTTTGTATTTAATATAAATAATGTTGCTTATTCTGCTATTATTTTATATTTAAGTAGTATAATTATTGATAAAATGTTAATTGGTGTATCAACTACTAAGTTATTTTATATTAAAACAAGTAAAATTGATGAGGTAAAACAATTTATAATTAAAGAACTAAAAACTGGTGTTACTATAATAAATGTTGAAGGTGGTTATTCCTCTAAAAAAGGTAAAATGTTAATGTGCGTTGTAGATAATAAAGATTATTATTTATTTAAAGAATCAGTTCTTGAAATAGACCCCAAAGCTTTCTTTATAATAGATGATTGTTATGAAGTAACTGGAGGATTTAAAAGAGAAAGGATTAATTTAATAGAAGGGTGAAATAAATGAAGTTAATAAGTATTCAAAATTGTTATAAAGTATATAAAAACGGTGTAACTGCAATAGCTGATTTATCAGTTGAAATTGATAAAGGCGAATTTGTCTTTATAATTGGTTCAACAGGATGTGGAAAATCTACATTGATTAAAATGCTTTATAGAGAAGAAAGACCAACAAAAGGAAATATTAATATTGGTGGTATTAACGTAGCTAAACTTAGAAATAGTAAAGTATATAAACTTAGAAGAAAATTAGGAATTGTTTTTCAAGACTTTAAATTATTACCAAAATTAACAGTATATGAAAATGTTGCTTTTGCTTTAGAAAGCATTGGTATGAAAGATAAAGATATAAGACCAAAAGTAATTGAAGCTCTTGATAAAGTAGGACTTAAAGATCGAATAAGAAGCTATCCAAGAGAATTATCTGGTGGAGAACAACAAAGAGTTTGCATTGCTCGTGCAATTGTTAATGAACCTAAAATTTTGATTTGTGATGAACCTACAGGTAATCTTGATCCAACTACTTCAAAAGAGATAATGGATATTTTAGATAAACTTAATAAAGAATATGAAACAACGGTTGTTATGGTAACTCATGATAAAGATATCGTTAACAGAATGAAGAAAAGAGTTATATCTTTAGATAATGGTGTTTTAGTTAGTGATGCAAAGAAAGGAAGTTATAAAGTTCATGAAAATGTTTAGGTATTTAAAAAGAGGATTAAGAGACTCTTTTAAAAGTGTTTTTAGAAACTTTTCTTTGTCAGTAGCGGCAGTTGCTTGTTCTACAATAACATTAATATTAGTAGCTGTTTCAATTATTGTTTCATATAATGTCGATTCTATTACTAAAACTTTAGAAAGCGAATTAACTATCGTTGTTTATTTAAAAAGAGATGTACCTGATGAACAAATAGAAAACTTAAAGTCTTCTTTTGTTAAAATGAAAAATGTTGAAGAAGTTGAATTTAAAGATAACGATGAATGGAAACTAGAAATGAAAGAATATTCTGAAACTTATAGTACTACTCTTGACTATTTAGAGGAAAATCCTCTTTTAGATTCTTTTATTGTTAAGGTAAAAGATGTTAATTATTTGAAAGAAACTACTGATGCTATTAGAGAATTTGAATATGTTGAAAGTGCTAACTATGGTGAAGGAATGGCTGAAAACTTAATATCAGCATTTGGTATTATTGAAAAAATTACAATATTTATAGTATTTGCTTTAGTATTTGTAACAGCATTCTTAATTAGTAATACAATTAAATTAACAATATTTTCAAGGCGTAATGAAATTGAAATAATGAGACTTGTTGGAACATCTAATTCAACAATTAAATTACCATTCGTTTTTGAAGGATTTATACTAGGATTTTTAGGGAGTATTATTCCAATATTAATTACTATCTATGGTTATGTATTACTTTATGATCATTTTAACGGATATATATTATCTCCAATAATTACTCTAGTAAAACCATTTAATTTTGTAATTTATGTTTCAGTTATATTATTAGTAATTGGCTGTGTTATAGGTATGATTGGAAGTTATAGGGCTGTTAGAAAGTATTTAAAGATATAATGAAAAAAGCTACTGGAATATTATTATCGTTAATACTTTTGATAACTTGGATTATTGGCCCTATTCCAGTTAATGCGGCAAAGGATCCTCAAACACTTGGTGATTTGAAAAATGAACTAGCTGCATTAAAAAAGAAAAAAAGTGATAACGATGCAAATCAAAAATATACTCAAGCTCAAATACAAGCAAGAGAAGAAGCAATAAGAAATGCTGAATATGAAATTACAAAAGCTCAATCAGATATGGAAGAAGCAGAAGCAAAAATTGAAGAATCCAATAATAAAATTGATTCTTTAAAAGAAGAAACCAAAAAAATGCTTATATTTTTACAACAAATGAAAAGTCAAAATGAATATCTAGAATATATATCTGGAGCATCATCTATGACAGATTTAGTTATGCGTATTCAAGCTGTTGAACAAATAACTTCTTATAATCAAGATTTTTTAAATAAACTAGAATCTTTAATTAAAGAAAATGAGGCTTTAAAAGTAGAACTTACTCAAAAGCAAAAAGATTTAGAAGTAAAAATTTCTAATTATCAAGCAACAATTAAAAGCCTTTATGGTAATCTAGAATCTTATGATAAATTTGCTCTTGATATAGATACACAAATAAAAACAATGCAAAGCCAGGTTAATGCTTATGTTAAATTATGTGCAAATAGTAGCAAGAGTTATTTAGGAGATAATGAATTACTTTCAGATTGTACGAACGTACCATATAATGCTGGTTGGTTAAAACCTTTAAATAGTGGAAAAACAACAAGTACTATTGGATCTCGTTGGGGTTCTTATCACAATGCTTTAGATATTGGAGGTAATAGAGAAGGTACTCCGGTTTATGCAGCAGCAGCAGGTACTGTTTCAGGTATCATATGGCGTTATCGTTGTGGTGGAAATATGGTTTATATAAATGTTACCGTTGGTGGTAAAAAATATACAACTTACTATTATCACTTATTAACGGTTAATGTAAGTTATGGACAAACAGTAACACAAAATACTATAATAGGTACAGTTGGTGGTTCATCAACAGCTAAAAGTAATGGTGGCTATGATGGATGTACAACGGGAGCTCACCTTCACTATGGTGTAGCAAATGGCTATTATACTGGAACAATTGCTAGAGCAAATGTTATAACACCACCAGGTTTTCCAAATTCAAAAGGATACTCATTTAAATCTAGAACAGACTATTATGGATAATATTCAAAATTAAAGTATAAAAAAACTACTCATTTCAAGTAGTTTTTTTATATTTTATAATTTAAAGTCATCATAGATTTCGTCAGTCATATCTTTTCCGTCAAAAAAAGGCTTTATTTTAAAATTATTAAATTTTGCAATTAAATTAGATGGAAATTTACGAATATAACCATTAAGCATATTAGTATTTTTATTATAATAACTAGTAGTTGCAGTTAGTTTTTCATTGCTTTCTTTAATACTTGTAAAAATTTCTTTCATTTCTTTATTGTTTTGAAGTTCTTTATAATCATCTTTAAATTTGCTTAATACAATAAACGCTTTTCTTAAAGATCTATCCATTTCAAAATTAGTTAAATTTTTATTTTTAAGATTAATATATTCTTTCAAATAATCCTTATCGTCATTTAAAGCAGTCTTAATTATACCATCTGCTCTAACTAACAAATCATATCTTTCTCTTAAAGTTTCATCAATAATTCCTTCAGATTGTTCTATTTTTGTTTTCAAATATTGCATTTTATTGTAATTGATTACATATATTATTCCTAAAATTCCAGCAATAATTACTAGTATTAATAAAAATGTAAAAAAGTCCATTAAATCACTCCTATTCTTTATTATTATATCATTATTAAAAATAAATTGATATAATAAAAATAGGTGATTTACATGAATTATAAAATAGAAAGAGTAGTAGTAGGATTGTTAGAAGAAAATTGTTATGTTGTAACAATAAATGATAAGACATATTTAATTGATCCGGGTGATGAATCAGAAAAAATAGAAAAATATTTAAATGATAAGAATTTAGTAGCAATTTTAGTAACTCATCATCATTTTGATCACATTGGAGCTTTAGAATATTTTGAAAAGAAATATAATTTAAAACATAATAGTTATACTGATGATAATTTTGTGATTATTAAATGTCCTGGTCATACCCAAGATAGTTTGACGTATTATTTTAAAAATTTAAATTGTATGTTTTGCGGTGATTTTATATTTTTAAATTCTATTGGTAGAATGGATTTGCCTGGAGGCTCTATAAAAGACATGAAAGCAAGTTTAGAAAATATAAAAAAATATGATGATGAAATAATTTTATATCCAGGTCATGGAAGTTATACTAACTTAGGAAAAGAAAAAAGACATTTTAATTATTATTTTTAAAATGTCTTTTCTGAATAATCATGACTATAATTTATTTTTTCACTAAATTCTACATAATCTAAATATATCATTCTTATTAAAAACCAGGAGCCAGTTGAAGGATCCATTATAATTAAATGATCTCGACCTGCCTCTTCAATAATTCCATCATAAACTTTATTTTGCCAAGCTGAAGAATCTGGATATGAGACGTATGCTTTTACTTTTTTACCTTTATTTAATCTTAAAATATTTTCAATGTAACTTTGTTCCATTGGCATAGTATCATAGTAGTTACTATTTCCAGGAGGAGTAGTAGGCATTACATCTGAGTTATTTGCTGTAGGAAAAGTTGGATTTTGAAAATAACTTCCATTCATAAATAATCACCTCAATCTAAATATATTCATGAAAAATCAAAGTATTACTAATTTACAAAGAAGAATAAAAATGGTAGAATTATTTTAGGATAGGTGATTCTAAAAATGATAAAGTTACAAAAATTTAATAAACAAAATAAACTAAAACAAATTAAGACAATAGTAATAAGTGGAGTTATTTTAATTATTGCATTAATAAGTTTAATAGTTTTTAAATCTTATGCTTATTATAAGCAATCTAATAGTTATGATGTTATAAAGTCGAAAATTGGAGAATTTAGTAAAAGTGATATTCAACTTGCTTATACTATTGATGGCGTAAAACAAAGTGGAGGTGCTTTTCCAGTTAAAGGTCAACTAGCTTCAAATTATATAGGGGTAGTTACGTGTGATAATGGTGTAACAGCAGATTGGAATAATGAATTATGGGGCCTTGTAAATATTAATTCAAATAATCAAGAAAAGATAAGTTGTAAAGTTGATTTTAAAATTTTATATTATTATGCATTTGGAACACCAACAACTTCTAGTACAACAGACTATACAACATTAGGTAAAAATTTATTTGCTAGATTAGGATCAGATGATTCACATGGAGTATGTATTAACGATAATGGGTTATTCTGTTTGAATACAAATGATTATGAAAATTCAAAAGTAGCATTAACATCACATTTTGGAAAATCTAAATGTACTGATAACGGGTCTATCTTCCGCTGCAATTCTGATGATTTCGACTGCTACGCTGATTCTCATGGCATTGTCAGCTGCTATGATAATTCGACCAGTGAGAACTGCGATGCCGATGCTGGTGGGTCCTTCGATTGCCGCTTATAGTGTGGCTGCCCAGAACTTCCAATATACTTTGTTTATTTATTTATATTTATAAATTAAAGAATTGGAAATAAGAATATTCAATGTGGAAACACAAAAAATATGCAGTAAATGAAAACTTAGTTTAGTAGTAATATTTGTACGAAAATCTTCGTTTTCTATCCTTACTGCTTTTTTTATTATAAAAAAATTAGTATGGAAGAAATAAATGATAAGAAAAAACAAAAATTAGAAAAATTATATAATAAATATAAGTATAAAAATCATGAAAAATTTATAATAGCGAAATCTGCCAGAAAAACAATTAGATACATAGAAAGAAATACTATTAGTTTTCCAAATACTTATAAAGTATTAAAAAATAATATTATAACTAATTGTTATAATATATTAGAAAATATATATAGAGCAAATATATTTCAAGATATTAATGATAAAAAAGAAGTAGTAGTATCTATACAAATGTTGAATTTTTATCTAGAAGAAGCTTTGAGAAAAGAATTAATAAATAATAAAAAATTTGAAAGTTATGTAAATCATTTACTTGAATTAGATAAAATGGTTAGAAGTTGGTTTTATTATGAAAAGAGTGTCTAATATTTACCATAAGGTTTATGATATAAATAATATTAATAATATGTGTGATTTAGTTTGTTCTAAAGTAAAAAATAAAGAAAAAGCAGAAAAATTTATGCTATATAAAGCAGAACATATTATTAATATTAAAAATAAATTAATATCTAAAAATATAGATTTTTCTAATTATAGTATTTTTCTTATCACAGATCCAAAATGTAGACTAATAATGTCTCAAAGTATTGTAGATAAAGTAATTAATCATTTAATAGCTAAATATCTTTTAGTAGATGTATATGAAAATATATATACTAATTCTATGTGTGCCACTAGAATAAATAAAGGATCTAGTTATGGAATTAAATTATTGAAAAAATATTTAAATAAAAATAAATATAAATATAATAATTTTTATTATTTAAAATTGGATATAAAAAAATATTTATTTAATAATTTAAAACTAGAATTAAATGATAAAAAGACTAAAATTGATAGTATCAGAAATGGTATAGATTTTTTAGGGTATAGGTTTATTATTAAAAATAATAATGTTATTATGAAGTTAAGAGTTAGAACTAAGTATAATTTTAAAAGAAAGGTGAAAGACTTAAAAAAACTACTGGATAATAAATATATTAATAAAATTAATTTTAAAAATTTATTATCCAGTTATAAAAGATTATTAATGCATCGTAATTGTAATAATTTATATTATAGTTATACTGATATAAGATTAAAGTAGGTGAAAGTATTTTAGATTTATTTAGACAATTAAAATTAGAATATAAAGATTATGTGATTTTATTTAAAAGTGGAAATTTTTATATTTCTTTTGATGAGGATGCTACTGTATTTAATGAAATCGCACCAATAGATAAAATCGTCGCACCAAGCAATGCTAATATAGTCAATCTGAAATGGTTGATTTTTTTTATTTTTTCAGTTAGTAATTATATTAGCAAGCAACGTGGTATTACTCCCACCAAAAATTAAAACAAATAGATAAATGTTTCTCTTATTTTAAAGTATATATGGGAATTTTTCAACCTTTTAGACCACTTTTATAGATGGTATCAGCGTAAGCTGCAAGATTTTTCGAAATTATTTGGAGATTGATTATTTAATAGCAAGAAATTGCTATTTTTAAATATTAATTTGTATTAAATTTAATTAGCAATTAATAAATTATATTATAAGAATTAATTTTTATTTGTATTTTATAATTAATTTTGATATAATATTTGCGAGTATTTTGATACTCCTTGTTTCTTTACAAAAAGAAACCAAAAGACCATAAGGAGGTGTAATAATGAGAAACTACGAAATAATGTTTATCGTTAAAGCTACAATGGAAAGTGATGAAATTAAAAAAGTTGCTGAAGCTATGAAAAAAATAATCACTGATTATAATTCTAAAGTTGTAGACTTTAAAGAAATGGGTGAAAAGAAATTAGCTTACCCAATCAACAAAGAAATAAGTGGTTATTACTATGTAATGACTGTAGAAGCTACAGTTGATGCTATTAACGAATTTGATCGTAAAGCTACTCTTGAAGAAAAAGGCGGAAGCTTAATTAGACATTTAACTATCAAATTAGACGAGGAATAAGAATATGAATAAAGTTATTTTAATTGGAAGACTTGCTAGAGATCCTGAAATGAGAACAACGTCTAGTGGAATTAGTATGACAAGATTTACTATTGCAGTAAGTAGACCATTTAATTCACAAGATGGCCAACAACAAACTGATTTTATTAGTTGCTTAACTTGGAGAAGACAAGCTGAAAATGTTGCAAAATATTGCGCAAAAGGTAGTCAAGTTGCAGTAGAAGGTAGAATCCAAGTTGGTAGTTATGATGCTCAAGATGGTACAAAAAGATATACTACAGATGTAGTATGTGATAATGTTACATTCTTAGGAACAAAATCTGGCAATTCAAACTTTACTAATGAAAATTATAGTGTAGGAGACTCTGTTGCTTCAGCACCTACAGCTGATGTATCAGAAGATCCATTTAAAGACTTTGGTGATGAAATAGCCCTTAGTGACGATGATTTACCATTTTAAAGAAGGGAGATAAGATCATGGCTGAATTTTATAGAAAAAAGAAAAAAATATGTCAAATGTGCGCTGGTAAAAGTGTAGATTATAAAGATGTTATGATTATTAATAAATATATTAATGAAAAAGGTAAAATAATGCCTAGAAGAATGACAGGTGCATGTGCTAAACATCAAAGACATATTGCACAACAAATAAAATATGCAAGATTTATGGCTTTAGTTCCATATGTTAAATAATAAGAAATGTTGATTTAAACATTTCTTTTTTTGTGAAAAAACTTGTATAGTATTATTTTAAATTTACAAGATGTTTTGTTTTTGTTATAATTGTTATGATAATAAGGGATGATATAGTATGTTTGGCAAAATTATTGATATTAAAGATAAAATTTTATATGTAGAAAACTTAAAAAAAATAGCAGTTACTAATTATATTGGATATCATGTTGTTTTTGAAGGAAATAAAAAAATTGTTGGAGAAATAACATTTGTTACAGTATCAGAATTTCAAATTAAATTATTAGGAGAAATAGTAAACGACAAGTTTATTTCAGGTATTGATGTATATCCATATTCAAATGCTACCGTAAGATTAATATACAAAAATGAACTTGAATTAATAATTGGAAGTCAAAGTGTTTATGCACCTAAGACATTACTTTTTGGTAGATCTTCTATTTATGATGGCTTTAGTAATACATGTGATTTAAATGATTTTTTTAGTAATCATTTTGCAATAATTGGTAATACTGGAAGTGGAAAATCATGTGGGGTTGCAAGACTTATTCAAAATATTTTTGCAGAAAATAAAAAGAATCCAACTAATTGTCATATTGTATTATTTGATGCTTATGGCGAATATAAAAGTGCTTTAACAAGAATTAATTCTCATCCTGGGATAAACGTTAAATGTTTATGCAGTGATGGAAACTTAGTTAATCCCAACGATGAAATATTAAGAATTCCACCATATCTTCTAGAAGCTGATGATTTAGCGTTATTGCTAAATATTAATGATTCACAACTTATAACAACTTTAGAAAAAACTTTAACTTATGTATATATTTTTAAGGGCGAAGATGAATTATGTGAAAAATACAAAAATGACATAATTGCAAAAGTTTTTTTAGATATATTATCTAGTGGTAAACCTGCTCAACAAATTCGTGATCATTCTCTAGCTTTTCTTTCAAAATATAATACAAAAGATATTAACCTTGAAACAATAATACCTCAAATGGGTTATAATAGGACGATAAGACAATGTTTAAATATAGATCCGCAAGGAAAAATGCTAGCAGTTGAATTATTAATTGAAAATATGAAAAAATATTCTGAAGTTTCAATTGAAAAAATTACGATACGCCCTACAGAATACAACTTAGATGATTTATATAATGCACTAGAATTTGCTTTAATTAGTGATGGAACGATGAATAATCAGAGTGCTTATGAAAAATTAAATGTTTTAAAAACAAGCTTACATAGTATTATTAATAGCGAAAACAGAAAATTTTTTGAATATGATGGATACGTAAGCAGAGAATCATTTGTAAAAAAATTATTTACATCTAATAATGGAGAAAATGTTCAATTAGTTGATGTTGATTTTAATGGAATAGATGATAGAATAGCTAAAGTTATATGCAAACTTTATGCTAAAATACTTTATAAATTTTCTACATCAATTGAAGATAGAGGATCTTTTCCGATCAATATAATAATTGAGGAAGCTCATAGATATGTTCAAATGGATAATGATATTAATGTAATTGGATACAATGTATTTGATAGAATATCTAAAGAAGGACGTAAATATGGTTTATTACTTGGACTTATTACCCAAAGATTAAGCGAATTATCAGCTACAGCTTTAAGTCAATGTTCTAATTTTATAGTTTTTAGAATGTATTATCCTGATGATATAAAAATGATTACAAGTATTTCATCTAATGTAACTCCTGAAGCAGTTGAAAGAGTCAAATCTTTAAGACCAGGTTCTGCATTATTATTTGGAAGTGCATTTAAAGTACCACTTATTACACAATTTGAAATACCTAATCCAATGCCAACAAGTACAAGTGTAAATATTACTGGTAAATGGTATGATGATTAAGATTGATAAAAATTTTATTATATAGGTGTACATAAAAAATCAATGCTATTTTTTAATATAACATAGTGAATAGTTGTCTTTATTAATTGAAAATTACTGATAAATATGATATATTAATAATGTAAGAATAAGGGAGTTGAAAGTATGCAAAATGATGTTTTAGCTAAAATTGATACTTTGATACAAATGAGTGATTGCCAATCAGATATAAATGCGTTGCGAATTCAGCTTAGTGAATTAGAAAAAACGATAACAAAGAAAGAAAATGAATTAAAATTAATAAAAAATTCTATAAATGAAGATAAATATTATGATGAAAGTGCTGAAATTGTAGATAAAAATATAGAAATTTCTTTAAATAAAAAAATTAAAAATTTAAAAAAATCTTTAATTGATATAGAAAGTCAATTAAGTGACGAACTTGCAAAAGAAAATGAGCTTAATTTGAAACTAGAACAGCTAAAGAAAGAAATTGAAGAAAAAGAAAATTTTCTAGATATTTTAGATGAAAAAATAGAAATGTTATCTAATGATGAAAAAGAAAATTTTGAAAATTTAAAAATAGAAACAAAAGAAAAGTTAGAAAAAGCAAAAAAACAATATAACTCTAAGAAGAAATGTTATGATAAAATTCAAGGCAAGTTAGAGGTATTAAGCTTTTCAAAAAGTGAATTTGAAAGAAAAATTGAAGATGAAAGCTCAAAATTAATTGATGTAAAAGCAAATCTTTTAAATAAAAGAAATTATATAAATAATGATTTAAAAGCAGAAGACGATCAAAAAATAAGTGATTTGTCTAAAGAAATTTCAACATTAAAAAAGGAAAAATTGGAGCTTGAAGATAATCCTTTAATGATAGCCGAAAAAGCTAGGGAATATTTGAATGATGAAGATTATACTGGGACTTTAAAAGAAATAGAAAAGTTAAAGAACATAATACTTAAACAAGCTTATATGGATGTAGAAGGTTTAAATGCAAGCGAAAATTTAAATATTGAACTAGAAAATGCCAAAGCTAAAAGAGACGAATTTGCATCAATGATTAATTCTAAAAATTATGAAAGTGTAGATACTACATTGATTAAAGATCGCCTTTCATATATTAAAGAAATTAAAGAAAATTGTATAAAATCTATTGATGAAATCAAAGAAAAAATAAAAAATATAGATAATATAGAATTAGATGATTTATGTAAAAGAATTAATTACTGTGAAAATGAAGCAGAAACTTTAAAAAAGAAAATTGATGAATTTAAAAACGGAATTAATGATGAAGAATTATCTTTAAGTAGGAAGGTTTCTTTACAAACATCTTTAATAAAAAAAGAAGAAGAATTAGAAAATATTCAAAAACTAATGTCTTCATACAGAAAAGACAGAAATTCATTAATTATTACAAGTTTTAATCTTGAAAAAAATGAAATCAGTAAATTAGAGCAAAGAGTAGAACAAATAAATGAAGAAATAAAAAAATTAAATAAATTAGTAAGCTCTACAAATAAATCAAAAGATACTATTGCAATAGAAAATGATAAAAATTATTTAAAAGAATTGAATGAAAATATTAAAGCTATAAAGAAAAGACAATCATTTGATAAATCTCCTAATGAAATATATAAAGAAATTGAATTGCTATTAGGAAAAAATATTAATTCTATAGATAATAATGATACGAATATTGAAGATAATTTGAATAAAAATTTAAATAATGAAATTGATTTGGAAGATGATTCTAATGATAAAATAATCAATGAAGAAAGCAAAACTGATGAAATAATTACAGCAGATGATTTAATTAATGATAGTATAAATGATTCTCTTGGTAATAATTTAAATGAAAATGATTTAAATCAATTAAGTATTTTAAATTCTAGTGAAGTTAATGATTCAAATAATGCTACTGGTAATGAAGATATTAAATTAAAAGAAGATAAACAACAAATAGAACCAGTAACAATTGATTCATTACCAGTTGTTGATAATAATGATTTAGAAGTAAATATAACAGATTTAAATGATGATGAAAAAAAGTTAAAGGTAATTAATGTAGAAAGATTAAATGATAATACTTCAGATGAAACTTTAGAAAATAATGAATTTTTAATTGGCGACTATATTTCTTAGAGGTGATAAAATGGGATTAACAGTGAATACAATTATAACATTAGAAAATAATGAAAAATACATAGTTTTAAATGAAACATTTTATCAAGGATGTAAGTATTTTATGGTTATGGGAGTAGATGCAGAAAAACAAATTCTTCCTAATAATGTTGCTATATTTAAAGAACTTATTGAAGGATTAGATACTTATATTGTAAAAGTAGAAGATTCTGATTTGAAAAATGAACTTGCAAAGGAATTAAAAGAACAAATATAAGGTGCAAAATAATTTGCACTTTTTTCTATTTAGTGTTAGAATAAATTTATTGAAAAAGCAATGAAGATAATTTAAGTAATTCTATTAAACTTATTTAGAGAGTAATTTAGATGGTGTAAAAATTACAGTTAATTAATAGGGTGAAATTCACTTATCAGAGCTTTTAAAAGTATGTAGTGCTTTAAACTATAAAGAGCAAGTATACCTTGAATTTGGGTGGTACCGCGGAAAATGTTATTTTCGTCCCTTACTTTTATGTAAGAGACGTTTTTTTATAGAAAGGATTTAATGATGAAAGAGTTAGAAAAAATATTAGAAAATGCTAAAAATGAAATAAGTGCTTGTGAAAAAAGTGCTGATTTAGCTAATGTTAAAGCTAAATATCTTGGTAAAAAAAGTGAATTACAAGAATTATTATCTAAAATGAAAGATATGACAGTAGAAGAAAAGAAAACTATTGGTAAAGAGATTAATGAAGCTAAACAAAGTATCAATGCTTTAGTAGAAAATAAAAATAAAGAAATTGAAGATAAAATTTTAAATGCAAAATTAGAAAGTGAAAAAATTGATATCACATTACCTTCAAAGAAATTAAGAAGAGGTAGTAAACACCCAATGAGTAGAATGGTTGAAGAGTTTGAAGATATATTTGTTTCAATGGGCTATACTGTTTATGAAGGATTAGAAATTGAAAGCGATGAAAATTGTTTTCAAAAATTAAATTTACCAATTGGACATCCAGCTCGTGATGCTCAAGATACATTCTACTTAGAAAATGAAATAGATAGATTTTTACTTAGAAGTCAAACATCTACTGCTCAAGTAAGAGCTATGGAAGAAAATAAAGAAAAAGGCCCTATTAGAATTGTTTGTCCTGGTAAAGTTTATCGTCGTGATGAAGACGCAACTCATTCACATCAATTTATGCAGATAGAAGGATTAGTTATTGATGAAAATATTTCAATGGCAGATTTAAAGGGAACTTTAGAATTATTTTGTAAAAAAATATTAGGAGAAAAAACTAAAGTTAGATTTAGACCAAGTTATTTCCCATTTACAGAACCTTCTGTAGAAGTTGATGTTACTTGCTTTAAATGTGGTGGTAAAGGATGTAATCTTTGTAAACAAACTGGTTGGATTGAAGTTTTAGGTGCTGGTATGGTTCACCCAAATGTATTAGAAATGAGCGGATATGATTCTAAAAAATATCAAGGATTCGCTTTTGGAACAGGAATCGATAGATTTGCTATGTTTAAATACGGTATTCCAGACATTAGAACTATTTATGGAAATGATATAAGGTTTATTGAACAATTTGATAGAAAGGATGAAGACTAATGATTTTAAGTAGAAAATTTGTTAAAGATTATATTGATTTAGATGATAATCTTTCTATTAATGAAATAGCAGAGGCAATGACTTCTGTAGGTAATGAATATGACGAGGCAAGACCCTTAATAAATTGTACAAATTTAATTACTGGTGAAGTAATAGAATGTGAAAATCATCCGGACAGTGATCACTTACATGTTTGTAAGGTTAATGTTGGTAATGAAGTTTTAAATATAGTTTGTGGAGCTCCTAATGTTAGAATGGGACTTAAAGTTATAGTTGCATTACCTGGTGCTAAACTACCAGGAGGAGAAATAAAAAAAGGTGTTATAAGAGGAGTTGAATCCAATGGAATGCTTTGTTCTAAAGCTGAGTTAGGACTTGATAATAAATTCTTAGAAGAAAAAGATAAAGCTGGTATTCATGAATTACCTTTAGATACAAAAGTAGGAATAGATCCTATTAAAGTTATGCAACTTGATGATGAAATTATTGATTTTGAACTTACTTCTAATAGAGGAGATTTATTAAGTATTTTAGGACTTGCTTATGAACTTGGAGCAATTTACAATAAAAAAGTTAAAGATATAGATTTAAATTATAATGAAAATGAAGAAAATATTAAAGACATGTTTAATATTTCAATTAAAACTCCTGCTTGCTCATTATTTTTAGCTAAAAAAGCTATTAATGTTACTATTAAAGAAAGTCCTGACTTTATTAAAAATAGACTTATAGCATCAGGTATTAGACCAATAAATAACGTAGTTGATATTTCAAATTATGTTATGTTAGAAACAGGTCAACCTCTACATTTCTATGATGCAGATAGATTAGGTGATATATTAGTTGTAAGACAAGCTTTAGAAAGTGAAAAATTAACTACATTAGATAATATAGAAAGAAATTTAAGTGTTGATGATATTGTAATAGCTAATAACTCTTGTGCAGTTGGACTTGCAGGTGTTATGGGTGGTCTTTCAACAGAAGTTGAAAATGATACAAAAAATATAATTATAGAATCTGCCATATTTGATAATATAAAAGTAAGAAAAACATCAAAAAAAATACTTAGAAGTGAAGCTTCAAATAGATTTGAAAAAGGCTTAGATCCTAAAAGAACTTATATGGCAATAGAAAGAAGTTGTGCTTTACTAGAAAAATATGCTGATGCTACAATAGTTGGAGGAATGTTAGAATATAATGAAAGTAAAGTAGAAGATAAAAAAATTAAACTTAAAATTGATAAAATTAATAGAGTTTTAGGAATAAATTTGAAAATTGATGAAGTGAAAAGCCTTTATGAAGCTCTTGGATTTGATGTAAAAATTAATGATAATGAACTTGAAGTATTAGTACCTTCAAGAAGATTAGATATCTCAATACCAGAAGATTTAATTGAAGAAGCTGGTAGGATGTATGGTATGGACAATATAATTGGTAAATTACCTAATTTAAGTGTCATTAATGGATATTATGATAAAACAAAGCGTTGTATTAGAAATAAAATGATTTCTTTAGGACTTAGTGAAACTATGAGTTATACTTTAATACCAAATAAAGAAGTTCATAAATTTACAAATGATAATTTTACTGAAATAAATCTTTCTGATCCAATGAGTGAAGATAGAAAAACTTTAAGATATAGCTTACTTTATTCTTTAAAAGAAATATATTTATATAATAAATCACATAATCAAAATAATATTTGTATTTTTGAAATGGGAAAAGGCTTTTATAAAGAAAATGGTGAGTACAAAGAAGATAATAAATTAGCAGCATTAATGACTGGAGATTATTATGAATCTATAACAAATACTAAAGTTGATTTTTACCATATAAAAGGTGTATTAGAAGAATTAATGAACTATTTAGGATATGAAAATAGATATAGATTAGTTGTAAATGATAATCTTCCAAAAGAGTTACATCCATATCAAGCTGCAGTAATAGAATTACAAGGTAAAGAAGTTGGAATTATTGGTAAAGTTCATCCAAATGTTTTAAAAGACGATGTTTATGTTTTAGAGATTAACCTTGATAAAGTTCTAGCAAACAAAGGAACAAGAATGGCATATAAAGAAATAGCTAAATTTCCAAGTGTTTCTAAAGATATAGCATTTGTTGTAAACAAAGAAATAACTGCTGATAGTTTGATTCAAGCAATCAAAAAAGTTGGTGGAAAATTATTAAATGAAATTAAAATTTTTGATATTTATGAAGGCGATAAAATAGGTGAAAATGAAAAATCAATTGCATTCAATTTAATATTTAAAGATAGTAATAGAACTTTGAATGAGGAAGAAGTTATGGATGTATTTAATAAAATTAGTGCAGAAATACCAAATAAATTTAATTGTAGATTAAGAGACAAATAGATGGCTTAAACCATCTTTTATTTTGAATTTATTTGTGATAGAATATCAACTTAAAGGAAGTAATATTATGAAAGAAGTAAATGTTGCTATACATAATGCAAAAGTTCATATTAGAAAAAGTTATAATCAAGATTTATTTGATTTTATTTATCCATTTTGTAATGAAAATATTAAAGAATTATTATCTTACTTTAACTTGAAAGATAAAGATTGCTTATCTATTTTAGCAAGTTCTGATCAAATATTTGATATGTATTTAAAAGGTGCTAAAAGTATTACAACATTTGATATAAATAATTTAACAAAATATTATTATAAATTAAAAAAAGCAGCAATGATGGCTGGATTAACTTTTGAAGATTATAAGAAATTCTTTTGCTTTGAAGAATATAATGAGCATCGAAGTAATAAAAATGCTTTTGATTATAATGAATTTAACATCATAAAAAAGTACTTAGATAAAGATTCATATCTTTTTTGGGTAGAATTATATAACTGTTTTTCTTCTCTTGAAATACGTACTCCTTTTGGACTTTTCACATATGATGAACCATCGTGTCAAATACTTGAAAAAACAGTAGGGTATTTTAATGAAAGTTCTTATAAAGAATTACAAAAAAATATAAATAGATTAAACATTGAATTTATAAATACTAATATTAAAAGTTTACCAGCATATTTACATTCTAAATTTGATTTTATGTATTTTTCTAATATAATTCAATATTGTGATTCTATTTTTTCAAATTATGATAATTTAGATAAAATAAATAATCAAGAAACAAAACTATTAAAAATGAAAAATGTTTTAAAATATTTAGCGACTTATTTAAAACAAGATGGTTTTATGGTTGCTGGATATTTATATGAACCAAAATATTTAGATAAAGATGTTGCAATTTTTAATAAAGAACTTCGAAATAAAGTATTTGGAAGCGATAATTTTTATAACCTTTACATTCGCTCAATCCAATCAATTATGTCTGCTGAAGTTATGGAAGAAACAAATTTGAATCAAGATATGTGTTTAATATATAAAAAATAGAAAAGCGTAAAATCTTTTCTATTTTTTAAAAGTATATTCTAATTCTTCTTCAATATCATTACATATTAGTGCTACTTTTAAATCGTACATTTTATCTCTTGTTTTAGTTACAATTATATAACTCTTTTTTAAATTACAATTTTGATAATTATCTATTTTACTTTTTTTAATAATTTTCTTATTTGTTAATTCATCGATAGTATATGATGATGAATCACCATTTATTTTTGGTAAGTTGTTTTGATTATCATAATATTTTAATATTGTATCTTTAATATAAGTTAAATTTGGGTTAAAACTGTTTGCATTATAATCTTTAGAATTTATATTTTTACCAAATCTTGAAATGCATATGATAAATATAAAAAAGAATAAACAGACAATAGCTAACTTTGCAATAATATTTAATAAAGTATTTCTAGCTTTTTTATTTCTTTTAAATTTAGGAAAATTAAACGAAGGTAGATCAATATGTAATCCACGTTTATTTTTATTTTCGTACATAATATTCCCCCTTTAACTTGCAAATACTATACTACAAAATGCTAATTTAGTCAATTATTTCATTATTAGCATCAAATTCTACATTCAAAAATTTTCTACTTGCTAAATAGTCACACATATGAACAAATTTTGGGCTTTATCAACAGGTTTTTTTAAAACTTCATTACCATTAAAATCATTTATCCATTGGCCCATGTGAGTTTCCACTAAAGATGCTAACTTTTCCACAGTTTGTTCTGGAATTGGTAGTTCATTTTTCATACTTATTATAAAATTTTTCATTATTATTGGATGATCAAATCTTGTATATTTTTCTTCTGTAATTCCTTTTTTGAAACCATCATGTAGAATTAGAGCTAAAATAATTAAATCTTTTTCTTCTAATGTAAAAATCTTACTATACATTTCTAGTTCTAATAAGCTACTGGCAATTTTAACAGCAGCTTTAACATGGCGATAAAGCCCCATTTTTCCACAAGTATATTTTGGATGATATTTGCCAGTAGATGATGCAGGTATATCATAAAAATAACTTGGTAATTTTTTAACTAATATAATTCCAGCTTCTTTTATTTTTTCATTTTTTATTAAATTTAATTCAGTACTAAACATATTTGTATACTCCTTTGTAAATTTATTATAAATTAATTATGATAAAATAGCAAATAATGTGGTAAAATAATTAACGATTGGAAGTGATTCTTGTGAAAAATAATAAAATTGTAATTAGGGGAGCAAGGGAAAATAATTTAAAGAATATTAACTTAGAATTACCAAAAAATTCTTTAATAGTAATGACAGGTGTATCAGGTTCAGGTAAAAGTAGTTTAGCGTTTGATACAATTTATGCAGAAGGTCAAAGAAGATTTGTTGAAAGCTTATCATCTTATGCTCGTCAATTTTTAGGAAATTCTGAAAAACCAGATGTTGATTCAATTGATGGATTAAGTCCAAGTATTGCAATTGATCAAAAAACAACTAACAATAATCCTCGTAGTACAGTAGGAACTGTTACAGAAATTTATGATTATTTAAAACTTTTATATGCAAGAATCGGAACTCCTTATTGTCCAAATCATCATGAACCAATTTATCATCAAAGTATTGAAGAAATGACAAATAAAGTAATGACTTGGGATGAAGGTATTAAATTAGAAATTTTAGCACCAGTTGTTAGAGATGAAAAAGGTTCACATAAAGAAATATTAGAAGATTTAAGAAAAAATGGTTTTTCAAGAGTAAGAGTTAATGGTGAAGTAAAATTTTTAGATGAAGATATAACTCTTGAAAAAAATATAAAAGATACAATTGAAGTAGTAATAGATCGAATTGTTTTAGCAAAAGAAGAAAGAACAAGAATATTTGAAGCTATCGAGACAAGTACGAAAATGGCTGATGGATTAGTTTTGATAAAAAAATATGATACTGATGAAGAAATCCTTTGGAGTGAAAAATTTGCTTGTATTAAATGTAATTATTCAATACCTGATTTAGAGCCAAGAATGTTTTCTTTTAATGCTCCTTTTGGTGCTTGTCCAGAATGTAAAGGCTTAGGTTTTAAAAATGCTATTAGTGAAGATTTACTTGTACCTGATAAAACTAAATCAATAAATGAAGGAGCAATTCAAACATTATCTGATGAACAAAATATATTTTATACTGACGTTAAAACTGCTTGTAAACATTATAATATTGATATGAATAAACCATTCAAAAATTTAACAAAGAAAGAAAAAAATATAGTCTTTTTTGGTAGTACTGAACCTCTTGATTTTGTATATACTGCTAAAAATGGTAACAAAAGATATTCTACAGGATTCTTTGAAGGAGTTATTAATAACTTGGAAAGAAGATATATAGAAACTAGTAGTTCATGGATTAGAGAATGGCTTGATAATTACATGATGGAACTTGTTTGCCCTGTTTGTCATGGTGCTAGATTAAAAGAAAGTATCTTAAATGTTTATATCAATAAGAAAAATATTTATCAAATGACGCAAATGAGTATAGGAAAATTGTTAGATTTTATAACTAATTTAAAGCTTAATAATGAACAACAAGAAATAAGTAAATTGATAATAAATGAAATAAAAAATAGATTAGAATTTTTAAAAAATGTTGGACTTGACTACTTAACATTAGATAGAATGGCGGGGACATTATCTGGTGGTGAGTTACAAAGAATAAGACTTGCTACTCAAATAGGTTCCAAATTAAGTGGAGTCTTATATGTTTTAGATGAACCAAGTATTGGTCTTCATCAAAGAGATAATGATAAACTAATAAAATCATTAAAAGAAATGGTTGATTTAGACAACACATTAATAGTAGTAGAACATGACACCGATACGATGCTTGCAGCAGATTATCTTGTTGATGTAGGTCCTGGAGCTGGAAGAGAAGGTGGTAATATTGTTGCTGCTGGAACTCCAGAAGAAGTTATGAAAAATGATAAATCTTTAACAGGAAGATATTTATCTGGTAAAGAACGTATTGAAATACCTGATAAAAGACGTAAAGGTAATGGAAAATATTTAGAAATAATTGGTGCCAAAGAACATAATTTAAAAGATATTGATGTAAAAATACCTCTTGGAAAATTGGTATGTGTTACTGGTGTATCAGGTTCAGGCAAAAGTTCATTGGTTAATGAAATTTTGTATAAAGCAGTATTTAAAAATATTTATCCTAAGTCTAAGGTTCAACCTGGTAATTATAAAAAAATAAAAGGCTTAGATAATATTGATAAGGTCATACAAATTTCTCAGGATCCAATTGGAAGAACTCCTAGAAGTAATCCAGCAACTTATGTTGGGGTATTTGATGACATAAGAGATTTATACGCTAATATGAAAGAATCTAAAATGCGTGGATTTGATAAAGGAAGATTTTCTTTCAATGTTAAAGGTGGAAGATGTGAAGCTTGTTATGGTGATGGTGTAAAAAAAATAGAAATGCATTTTTTACCAGATGTTTATGTTCCTTGTGATGTATGTCATGGTACACGTTATAACAAAGATACTTTGAATATTAAATTTAAAAATAAAAGTATTGCAGATGTTTTAAAAATGCGTGTTGAAGAAGCCCAAGAATTCTTTGAAAATGTTCCAAAAATAAAAGCTAAGTTAGATATTATGATGGATGTTGGGTTGTCTTATGTAGAGCTTGGTCAAGGAGCTCCAACACTATCTGGTGGTGAAGCAGGACGTGTAAAACTTGCAAAAGAATTACAAAAAAAACCAACAGGTAAGAGTTTGTTTATTTTAGATGAACCAACTACAGGATTACATAGCGCTGATATCAAAAAATTATTAGTTATATTACAAAGGATAGTTGATAATGGTGATACAGTAATAGTAATCGAACATAATTTAGATGTTATAAAAGTTGCTGATTATATAATTGATCTTGGTCCTGAAGGTGGAGATAATGGTGGAACAATTGTAGCAACTGGAACACCAGAAGATATTGTTAAAATAAAAGAATCATATACTGGATTATATTTAAAAAATGTATTAAAAAAAGACAAATAATTGTCTTTTTTTATCTCATAATAAACATTGCTGCGATAATACCAACTGTGAATGTTGTTGCTAGTAATAAAATAGTTGGAAATACTGATCCTTTAGTATTATTTATTTTTAAGCTTCTAGATTTTCCTACCTCTTTTTGTTTTTGCTCTTCGTCAAGTTTTAATAAATCTTCACTAGTTAAAACTGGTAATACTTGAGTAGGAACAGTGATTAATTCATTTTTTTCATTTATTTTAGGAATATCTTCTTTTTGGGCATCAATAACTTCTTCAGCATGAAATACAATTTCATTTGCATCACTTTTAACATCTTCATTTACTTGTTCTTCATTTTTAATATCTTGTTTAAATGATTCAACAACTTCTTCACATCTTTTAGAATTTCCAGATAAACGTTTTGCTGCAGCTTTATTAATAAGACCTAAGAAACTAAAATCACTAATTTTTTGTTCTTGAATCTTACGCTTTTCTAATAATTCTTCAATTCTATTCTTGTATTCTTGCTCTTCGTTTTGAATTTTAGAATTTTGATATTCAGTTGGATTCATATAAATTTTGTTATCTTCTTTTTCCATCTTTATTACCTCTTTTTCTATTTATTTAACATTTCTTTAATCTTTTCAATAATTGCAACTTTTTCAGCATTATCTTCAAGATCAATTAATTTTGTTTTACCATTTTCGTCAATAACTATTCTAGAAGCATAAAGATTAGATGTTTCATCACCATTATCAATAGAATATACTGCATATTCTTTGTCATTATTACTAATTACATTTAGTAATTCAGCATCTTTAATTTCTCCTTTTTCAGTTTCAACTTTAAATGTTTGATTTACATCACTCATGTCTAAATCCTCCATATTCTAAAATAATAATATCATAAAATTATTTATTTAGCAATTTTTCTTTTATCATCATTAAATCCGTATATAATTATACAAAATAAGATGGCAATAAAAATACTTACTGCAGGTGTAACTAAAATATGCCCAGAAAATAATGAAAGAAGTAATATTAAAATTATACTTGTTAAATATTCTATATTAATTAAGTTAAATTTTGCTAAAGCTTTTTTAATTACAATATATAAGAATTTTATAAAAACGCTAAAATATATAATGAATCCAACTATACCATGACGATAAAAGACTTCAAAATAATCAATCTCTATTGTCTTAGTGCTTTCTTTTGTTGTATTAAAATTTTCAATGTATCCAATACCAAACATTTTAGCTGGTAAGGATGCATTTTTATAAGCATTATTTGTATTTTTTAAAAAAGTTAATCTTTCACTAAATATTAAGTTATTAATATTATCATAGTCTGTAAATATTTCTAAAATATTGTTAATTTTATAGTAGTTCATATGAATTTTGATATTCTTGTAAAAAGAAGTTTTAGGTAAAATTAAAATAGTAGAAACAATGATTATTAAAAACAATGAAACTAGTAAAGAAATATTTTTATATTTTTTTTCTTTAACATTTTTTATAAAATAATAAAGAAAATTTGTTGTTAAAATTATTCCTAAACTTAAAATTGGTACTTTAGTTCCCATTGTAGCAAAAACATATAAAGTAGATAGTACTAATAAACTTCCAAATAATTTATTTTTTTTATAAATTAAGTAATAAATAACTATGGGAAGTAAAAAACTTAAAATATTACCAATAGCATTAGCTGATAAAAACCATCCAATGCTTCCTAGTTTAGAATGACTATAACTTAAAAAAGAAGTATTAGTGATATCAGCAATTATAATTGAAAAAATATAAATAGAAAAAATTATAACTAAATGTTTTAAATTAAATTCTATTTTGTATTGTTTAAAAATTTCAATAAATGTTATTAAAACTACTGGTAAATAAAAAGTATTAAGTAAATTTTTTACTTCATAAATTGTTGAAGTTAAATCTTTATAATAGAAATTAATACCAGTGTATATTATAAAATAACTCCCTATAATTATAAGAAAAAAAATATTTTTCTTTTTATGTTCTTTGTTAATAAAAATTAAGTATATAAAACAAAATACTAAAAATAGTAGTCTAACTATAGAACCTATAGTTAAATTAATATCAAATTTTTTAATACTAATTGCTGTTATAATATCTAAAAAAGGTTGAAGGTATAGAAAAATAATTAATATTTTTTCTATATTTTTTTCTAAAAAATTATTTATTTTTTTCATTATAAAATTTCTCCCATGCGCTATTAGTATCTAAATATTTTATATTTTTTCTTTTTTCTAAATAATTATCAAAAGTTTCAATAACTCTAGCTGGTACGCCAGCAACAACTGAATTATCAGGAATATCTTTAGTAATTATGCTACCAGCTGCAATTATAACATTAGATCCAATTCTTACATTAGGAAGAATTATACTGTTTGAACCAATAAATACATTATTCATAACTTCTATACAGCCATTGTTATATTCAAAATTTAAATTACAACCATCCATATTATTAAGCATATTATGAGTAATATCATGAGTGATAAAAGTAACATTACTTGCTACTACAACATTATCGTGAAATGAAATTAATTCTGGATCAGCAGGAATAAATCGAGGTTGAAAGAAAAAATTTTTCCCAACATTTTTGAATAAATTGTGATTTACAATATATTTAGTTCTTTTATTACTTTCAAATATCAGTGCAACTCTTAATCTTTTTAATTGTTTTTTAGTATAAAATTTCATATCATCAATCCTAATCTAAGATAATTTTAGCATAATTTTAAATGCTAGACAATAATTCTGTTAATATAAAAAATATTATATAATAAAAGTCAAAGGTTATGTTATAATAATTAATAATGAAAGGTTAGATAATTATGAGTAAATATATTATTTCTATAGGTAATTTTAATATAAGATGGTATTCTGTATTATTATTAGTTGCAGTAGTTGTAGGATTTTTATTACTTGCTAAAGAAGGAAGAAAATATAATTATAATATAGATTTTTTATTTAATATGTTTTTTTGGATAATTATTTTTGGATTCATAGGTGCAAGAGCATATTATGTAATATTTAATTTTGATTTATATAAAAATGATTTAATATCAATTTTCAAAATTTGGGAAGGCGGTCTTGCGATTCACGGAGGCATTATTGCTGGATTTATTACATTAATTATATATTGTAAAAAATATAATGCTAATTTAATAAAAATTACTGATATGTGTTGTGTACCATTAATTCTTGGTCAAGCTATTGGAAGATGGGGAAATTTCTTTAATCAAGAAGCACACGGAGTAGCTACAACTTATGCTAAATTAAAAGATATGCATATACCGGAATTTATAATTAATAATATGAATATTGGAGGGATATATTATACTCCAACTTTCTTGTATGAATCTATTTGGTGCCTTTTAGGATTTATAGTTTTATTAATAGCTAGAAAATTTAAATATTTAAAAGTAGGTCAATTAACATCTATATATTTAATGTGGTATAGCATTGGAAGATTTGTAATAGAAGCTAGTAGAACTGATTCTTTAATGCTAGGTGGATTTAAAGTTGCCCAACTTGTATCAGTATTATTATTTTTAATAGGGTTATTTGCATTTATGATTTTATCTAGAAGAAGTAAATTTGAAAATCTTTATAGTGAATCAAATGCTGATCAAATTAGATTTTAGGTGATAAAATGTATGATTTAATAATAATAGGAATGGGAATTTCTGGAATAAGTGCTGCTATATATGCTAAGAGAAATAATCTTAATGTATTAGTACTTGAAAAAAGTGCACCAGGAGGATTACTAAACAAAATTAATATAGTTAGTAATTATCCTGGCGTTGGAGATATAACGGGACCAGAATTATCTTATGAATTATTTAAACAATTTAATGAAAATAAAATAGAATATAAAATAAGTGAAGTATTAGATATCACTATTGAAAATAATATTAAGAAGATTGTTACAAAAGATAATGTTTATGAAACTAAATATGTAATAATTGCAAGTGGTAGAATTCCAAGAAAATTAGGATTAGAAAATGAAGAAAAGTTATTTGGTAGAGGAATAAGTACTTGTGCACTTTGTGATGGCAACCTTTACAAAGGAAAGGATATAGCAGTAGTTGGTGGTGGTAATAGTTCTTTAGAAGAAACAATATATTTAGCAAAATTAGTAAATAAAATATACTTAATTCATAGAAAAGAACAATTTACTGCTGATAATAAGTTAGTAGAAGAAGTAAAAGAATTAGATAATGTAAAAATAATAGTAAATAGTAAAATAGTAAAAATAAATGAAGAAAATGGTATGTTAAAATCTATTGATTTAAATAATGGATTAAATTTAAAAGTTTCAGGGTTATTTGAATATATTGGATACATTCCAGCTAACAATTATCTTGATAAATTAGATATAACAAACGAAGAAGGATATATTGTTGTTAATGATAATTACGAAACAAAAATATCAGGAATTTATGCTGTTGGTGATAGTATTAGTAAAAAGCATTATCAATTAGTTCATGCTGCAAGTGAAGGAGCAGAAGCTGCTACGAATATAATTAATAAGATAAAAAATTAGCTTATATCAAATTGATGTAAGTTTTTTTATGCGAAGAATGTCAAAAAATAAGAAGTTTTTTCTAGTTTTGTCGAAAGCCTTGAAATATAAAAAAATTACTATATAATAGCATACCGAGAAGCAAAAAGAAGATGCTTGCCACCATACTTAGGGACTAAAATTCAGGGGGTTTTTAGAAAAATAGAAGTAAAGGTGGTAATAATGAATAACAAACAATATTTAGTTGCAAAACTATTTAACTTAATAATTATTCAGTTATTTATAATAATAGCATTATTCATTGTAATAATACTTATTATTTGTAAATAACAAAAAAGCATCTTTATTCTTAAACCTGAATAAAGGTGCTTGAAACTCAAACGTGGCAAGCATCCAGTCCCTAAAAGACTTTTTGCTTCTCACTAAATTAATAATAGCATATATTTTTATATTAAACAATATTTATAATTTTAAAACTTGTTAAAAAATAAAATATATTTTATAATTTTTATAGATAAGAATAACTTATCTATATTTTTTTGAAAAAGAGGTAACAATATGAATGAAGAAATAATTAAACAACTAGCAAACTATTTAAATGTTAAAGAAAGTCAAATAAAAAGTGTATTAAATTTATTAGAAGATGGCTGTACTATTCCGTTCATTGCAAGATACAGAAAAGAAGCTACCGGTTCACTTGATGAAGAGCAAATAAGAGTTATTGAAAATCAATATACATATCTTATGAATTTATTAAAAAGAAAAGAAGATGTAATTAGATTAATCGATGAAAAAGGTTTATTAACAGAAGAATTACAAAGAAATGTCATGGCTTGTAATAAACTTACAGAAGTAGAAGATTTGTATCGACCATTTAAAGAAAAGAAAAAAACAAAAGCAAGTGAAGCAATTAAATTAGGTTTAGAACCACTTGCTAAAATGATTATGGCTTTTCCAACAAATGGAACTTTAGAAAACTTAGCTACAAAATATATAAAAGAAGGTGTTGAAAATACTGAAAAAGCTTTAGAAGGAGCTTCATTTATAATAGCTGAATGGATAAGTGATAATGCATTTTATCGTAAATCTATTCGACAAAATATTTTTAATAATGGTTTTATAACTTCCAAGTTGAAGAAAAATGCAGAAGATTCTAAAAAAACATATGAAATGTACTATGATTTTCAAGAGAAGATAAAATACGCTAAACATTATAGAGTTCTTGCTATGAATCGAGGAGAAGACGAAAAAATACTTACTGTTTCACTTGATTATAATTTTGACAATATTCAAGAATATCTAGAAAATAAAATTATAAAAAATAAAGAATCTTTTGTTGTAGAATTAGTCAAATCTGCTATTAAAGATTCATTAAAAAGATTAATTTTACCAAGTATAGAACGTGAGATAAGAAGTGAATTAACAGAACATGCAGAACAATTAGCTATAGAAAATTTTAAAAGTAATTTAGAAAACTTATTACTAACAAAACCAATCAAAAATTCAAAAGTTTTAGGATTTGATCCAGCATTTAGAACAGGATGTAAATTAGCGGTACTTGATGAGTCAGGAAATATGATAAAAGTAGAAACAATTTATCCTCATGAACCACACAATAAAAAAGAAGAAGCAAAGAAAATTTTAAGAGATTTAATTCAAAAATATGATATTAATTTAATTGCTATAGGTAATGGTACTGCTTCACGTGAAAGTGAAATGTTTGTTGCTGATGCCATAAAAGATTTAGATGTTAAGTATGCAATAGTAAGTGAAGCTGGTGCATCAGTTTATTCTGCAAGTGATTTAGCTATAAAAGAATTTCCAGATTTAACTGTTGAAAAAAGAAGTGCAATATCAATTGGAAGAAGAGTACAAGATCCATTATCAGAATTAGTTAAAATTGATCCAAAGAGTATTGGAGTTGGAGAATACCAACATGATGTTAATCAAAAAAATTTATCAGAAGCTTTAGAATTTACTGTAGAAAAAATAGTAAATGAAGTTGGGGTTAATGTTAATACAGCATCAACTAGTATTTTAAAATATATTTCTGGGATGAATAAAAAAGCAATAGATGCAATTACTAATTATAAAGAATTATATAAAATAAAATCTAGAGAAGAAATCAAGAAAATAAAAGGAATATCTGATAAAATATATGAACAAGCAATTGGATTTTTAAGAATACCTGATGGTAATAATTTACTTGATAAGACTGGAATTCACCCAGAAAGTTATGATATTACTAATAAACTAATTAATAAAGTTAATCTTGATTTGAAAGATATCAATAAAGAAGAATTTAAAACTAAATTAAATGAAATTAATATAAAAGAAATGGCTAAAAATCTTAATACTGATGAATTTACCTTAAGTGATATCATTAAAGAACTATTAAATCCAGGATTAGATCCTCGTGATAATTTAGATAATATAATATTAAAAAAAGATGTATTAGATATTAAAGATTTAAAAAAAGGAATGCAATTAAATGGTGTTGTAAGAAATGTTGTTTCATTTGGAGCTTTTGTTGATATTGGGCTTCATGATGATGGCTTAATTCATGTTTCTAAGTTGAGCCATGATTTTGTTAAAGATCCACTAGATATTGTTAAAGTTGGAGATATTGTAGATTGTTATGTTGTTGATGTTGATTTAGAAAAAAATAGAGTATTTTTAAGTTTAATAAAATAAATAAAAATGTTATAATAAAAAGCAGAAAGAGTTGGTAGTATGAATAAAAAACTAAATCTTTTCGCTTTTTATTTGATATTAATTTTATATTTAGAATTATGTTATAAAATAGAAGTTTATAAAAATTTTACTGATGGTTTAATTTTCACTTTATTTTTTTCAATAACTGTTGCATTAATTTTATATTTTTTAACTAAAATATTTAAAACAAGAAATAAACAATTTATTTTTACAATAATTATTACAGTTTTAATTTCATTTTTATTTGGATTTAATTTAGTTTATTACAAGTTACTAGATGTACCTTTTTCAATAAGTACAATTACACTAGCATCTCAAGCTATAGAATTTTATAAAATTGGATTCCAAGTATTTTTTGAAAATATTGGTTATATATTGATAATGATTATTCCACTTATTTTATTAATTATTTTTAATAAAAAAATAGATTTTAGAAATTATCATAAAAGAAAATGGAAGTTATTTTCTAAAATTCTAATAAGTTATTTATGTTCTATTTTAATTATAATTCCTTTTAAACAAACTGGTTATAAGTATTATTTTAAATATGATAACTTATTAGAAAGTATTAATTATTTTGGACTTATAACCAGTAGTAGATTAAACGTTGAAAGATTCTTATTTGGATTCAATGATACAATAGAAATTCAAAAAACATTCAAAGAAAATAGAAATGAAACAGTTATTTCAAAATATGAAGATAATATATTAAATATAGATTTTGCTTCTTTAAAAAATAAAGCTATAAGTGATGAAGAAAAAAATTTATATGAATATTTTGAAAATAACATTGCTACATCTAAGAACGAATATACTGGTATGTATAAAGGTAAGAATTTAATTTTTATTTTAGCAGAAGGTTTTAATAGTATAGCTGTTGATGAAAAATTAACACCGACATTATATAAATTAACTCATACTGGGTTTGTATTTAATAATTATTATTCGCCTGTGTTCTTATCAACTACTGGTGGTGAGTTTCAAGCTACCACCAGTCTTATTCCAACTCAGGAAATATTAAACCTTTGGCGAAAGTATAACCCATCATTTTTATATTCTTTTGGAAACACTTTTAATAGCTTAGGTTATCAAACAAATGCATATCATGATTGGACTTATACTTACTATAAAAGAGATTTGACTATGCCAACTCTTGGCTTTAATAATTATATGGGATGTAAAAATGGTATGGAAAATTATATTGATTGTAAATGGTTACCAAGTGATATTGATATGATTAATAAAACTAGTCCTCTATATATGCAAAATGATAAATTTATGACTTATTATATTTCAGTTAGTGGACATGCACCATATAATTTCAATGGTGGTAATAGCATTGCCATAAAAAATGAAGAATTAGTTAAAAATTTACCATATGATGAAGAGTTAAAAGCATATTTAGCATGTCAGATAGAATTTGATAGAGCTATAGAGGCTTTAATTAATAACTTAAAAGCAAGTAATAAACTTGATGACACTGTTATTGTTATAACAGGAGATCATTATCCTTATACTTTGAGTGTTGATGAAATTAATGAAATATCTTCCTATGAAAGAGATGAATTATTTGAAGTTAATCATAGTAATCTTATAATTTGGAATAATAATGATAAAATAATAAAAGAAGTAGACAAAGTTGGTAGCCAAATAGATGTATTGCCAACAATTCTAAATTTATTTGGTGTATCATATGATTCCAGGTTACTAATAGGTAATGATATTTTAAGTGATACAGAAGGTCTTGCTATATTTTCAGATCATAGTTTCATTTCTGATAATGGAAAATATATAAACAGTACTAAAACTTTTATACCAAATAATAGTGTTAACTTAACTGATAATTATTTAGAAAATATGAAATTAAGAGTTGACAATAGTTTTATAGCAAGTAAAATGATATTAGAGACTGATATTTATAGGAAAGTAATAGGTGATAAATAATGTGTGGAATAGTAGGATTTATAGACAAAGAAAAAAATAAAAAGAAAATAATAAAAAATATGGCAGATAAAATTGCTCATCGTGGACCAGATGCTGAAGGCTTTTACGTTGATAGTGATATAGCTTTAGGTCATAGAAGACTTTCTATAATAGATTTATCAAATGGTAAACAACCAATGTACAATGAAGATGAAAGTTTAGTTGTTGTTTTTAATGGTGAAATTTACAATTATCCAGAGCTTAAAACAGAATTAAAAAAACATAAACATAAATTTGCAACAAAAAGTGACACAGAAGTTTTGTTACATGGATATGAAGAGTGGGGAAAAGATTTACCAAAAAAATTAAGAGGAATGTTTGCTTTTGCTATTTGGGATAAGAATACTAAAACATTATTTTGTGCAAGAGATAACTTTGGAATAAAACCATTATATTTTTATCAAAATGATGAAATATTTATGTTTGCTTCAGAAATAAAATCTTTTTTAGAACATCCAAAATTTAAAAAGGAATTGAATAAAGAAATACTAGCTTCATATTTATCATTTAGTTTTACACCTACAAATGAAACATTTTTTAAAAATGTTTATCGACTAGAACCAGGCTATAGCTTAACTATAAAAGATGGTGAAATAAAAAAAGATAGATTCTATAAAATTGAATTTAATGAAAAAACAGAAGATTATAAAAAAAGTGTAGACAAGATTGCTAAAGTTATGCAAGATTCTGTAAATCATCATATGTTAAGTGACGTAGAAGTTGGATCTTTTTTATCAAGTGGAATAGATTCTTCATACTTAGTTTCCCTAGCAAAACCAGCTAAAACTTATACAGTAGGTTATGATATACCTAAATATAATGAAATAGATTATGCAAAAGATTTAACTGATAAATTAAATATAACAAATATCTCAAAGAAAATAACTAAAGAAGAATATATGAATATTATACCTAAAATAATGTATCATATGGATGAACCATCATCAGATCCAGCTGCAGTGGCTTTATATTTTGCTGCAAATATAGCTAGTAAAGACGTAAAAGTAGTTTTATCTGGTGAAGGTGCCGATGAATTCTTCGGAGGATATAATGTTTATAGAAGAGATGTTGATATGGGATTTTATAACAAAATACCATTTAAGATACGTCATTTAATAGCAAAAATTGCTTCTAATTTACCAGAAATAAGAGGAATAAATTTCTTGATTAGACGTGGTATGACTTTAGAAGAAAACTATATCGGAGTTAATAGAGTATTTGGTAAAAACGAAATAAAAAAAATATTGAGATTGAATAATCAAATAAAAAATGAAGATATTACAAAACCTGTTTATGAAGAGCAAAAAGGTAAAAGTGATATTATTAAAATGCAAGCAATAGATATAAACTTTTGGCTTATAAAGGATATATTACAAAAAGCTGACAGAATGACAATGGCAAATTCATTAGAAGGAAGAGTGCCATTTATTGATAAGGAAGTCTTTGAAGTAGCTTCTAGTCTTCCGATTGAATATAAAGTTACGAAAGAAAATACAAAAGTTGCTTTAAGAGATGCTGCCAAAAAAGTAATTCCAAATGAATCATACAAGAAGAAAAAATTAGGATTCCCAGTTCCACTTCGAAATTGGATGAGAGATGATGACTTTTATACTGAAATAAAAAATACATTTAGTAAAGATTATGTTAAAGAGTTTTTTAATCAAAAATATATTATTAAATTACTTGAACAACATAAGAATAATAGGAAGGATAATTACAAGAAAGTCTGGACTATCTACTGTTTCTTAAAGTGGTATGAAATATTCTTTTTAGAAACAGTTAAATAATTAGAGGTGTTTATGGGATTATCATTAAAAGATTATGCAAATAATAAAGAAATAAAGAATATAAATGAAATTGAATTATTAAATGAAGATTCATTAACTTCTAAAGCTTTAAAGTTTGCAATAGAAGCTCATGGTGATACTAGAAGAAAAGATGGTATTTTGTATATAAATCATCCTATAGCAGTTGCTAATATGGTTAGAGAAAATGGTTATTGTGATGAATGTATAGCGGCAGCTTATCTTCATGATGTTGTTGAAGATACAAAATACACACTTGAAGATATTGCTAAAGCATTTACTGGTAAAGTAGCACATCTTGTTGATTGTGCAAGTGAACCAGATAAAAGTCTTGATTGGGAAGATAGAAAAAAACATACAATCAATTTAATTCCTAATTTATCTAAAGAAGAATGTATTGTTCCATTATGCGATAAAATCAATAATATTGAAGATTTGATTAATGGTGATAATAGGTATGGTGATGAATTTTATAGTAAATTTAAAAGACCTAAAGATTATCATGAATGGTATTATTTTAATTTGCTTAATGGTTTTAAAAAAGTGTATGGTTATAATAATTTAGTAAAGAGATTTGCAGCTGATATAGCGTATTTATTTTTAAAAAATGAAGAATTATATGACTTTAATAAAAATTTAGAAATACCAAAGCGTAAATAATTTACTTGAAGTTTACAAAATATTGACTTTTTTTAAAAAATGTATTATAATCGCGGTAAATAGGGAGTAATTTTATGGTTATTAGCGTAATGGATGAATTAATGAAATATTATATTTTTACAGTACCAACTCAAGATAACTTGGGATTTGATTATTATGCTCTAAAATCAAATGAGAAAGATTATACTTTAGAAAAAATACCAAATATTATAGATTTTTTAAATAGAAAGCATTTGAAAATTGATGAAATATATAAAGAAGATAAAAGTTACTTAGATTATATAAATGGACTTTCTTATGCTTTAGTCAAACTATTAAAAAATCAAAAAGTTTCTAAAATGATTAATAATAATTTAATTTATTATGCAAATGGAAAGATTAATTATATGCCTGATGATAGTTTATTTGAAAATAATCAAAGAATAGCAAAATTAAATTACTATGAGAAGGAAGAAAGAAATAAAGCAGAGGAAAACTTAATAATATATATGCTTGATCAAATTAATGATTATAATGAAAATCTTATTAATAATAAAAGAAGCAAATAGAAATTTCTATTTGCTTTTATCTTTGATATCTATTTTCAATGTCTTCAATATTTTCTAATTTATTTTTAAGTCTATCACTAACTATCACATAATTTATTGGAATCATCAAATAGTTAATTACTTTAAATTCGTTAGTTTTAGGATTATAAAGAAAATAATAATCAGCTTCATTTTCTAGACCAATAATGTTAAAAATAATAGAATATTCACTATCTATTTTACTTTTAATAACGTATGACTGAATCCTATTCTCAACAGGACTATAAGAATCGTTATAATTTTTAACAAGACTGCAGTTTTCATAATTTAATTCAGGAAACATTAATTCTAATACTTTTTTTATTATAACAATTTGTTCACTGTATTGCATATTAGACAAAATATTTATTCCATTATTACAATTAAATAGTTTACAAAATAGTATGTTAAATTTATTGGCTAGGTATTTATTTTCAGCATAATTTTTCTGAAATTCAGGTAGATGAAATTCTTCAATAAAATGATAAGATAATCTATTTAATAATATTGAAAACTTATAATCATGATTTAAAAATTTATTAACTAATGCATTACATTTATCTAAGATAATTATAATATTGTGATATTCATCAACATTAAATTTATTTAAATTTTCTTTTATAAATTTAGAAAATTTTGGATAGTTAAAAATATCATCACTAAAAAATTCTTCTATATTTATATTAAAATTTTTCTTGAAATAAGGTGATAACTGGAAGCAAATATTTTGAAGCCATTCATTATAGTTATTTAAATCTAAGTTTAAATTATATCCAGTTAAATTTTCTATTTTGCTTTCAGTACTTTTTAGTGTAATTTCTATCATAGAATTCCAGTCATCATTGGTTAATTCTTTTAAACTAGTGTCATATAAATTTACTTTTTGATTTATTATTTCTTTATAAAATTCAGTATTTTTTTCTTCTTCAAAATAGAACAAATTATTTCCAATCATTGCATCTTGTATCATTTTAAATGAATAATCATTATAATCTAAAAAACTTTGAGCTTCATTTTTCTTTGAAGCTTCTTGATTATATAACGTCTTAATATAACCAATCTTTAAATCTATACTTTTTAATTCTTCTTTATTTAAAACTTTGTGAGGAATCTCTTTACCATCATACAATTCAAATATAGTTCCATTCTTTCCCGTTCTTTTTTTGTCGATATTAGTTGCAAAATGAAGAGTTTGCATTCCCATTTGAATGTACGGTAAGTCAGCTGCCAATGTTAAAAAATAATTACAGTTATTATCTTTATCATGTGCGGTTAAAAAGAAATGATGTACTTCCAAATTTTCACCATCATTTGAATAAACTGTAGATTCCTTTTTATTATCTGGATCAATATTAGTTTCTATAATTGTAGAATTAATTCCTACTTTATCAAATGCTTTATGTAGAATTTCAGCAGCAGATCTACAAATAACGCTGTAATCTCCACCATTTTCTTTTCTGTCATAAAAAACTTTTTTAATTTCATCAAATGTCATAAAATCATCATTAATTTTATTTTTTACACGAAAAAAGAAATCAGTATTCTTATATAAAACTTTACCTAATTCTAAGTATATATATCTTATTTTATATAAATCAGGCCACAAGTTACTAACTTCAGAAGTTATTTTGTTAATTAATACATCTGTATTCATAATATCACCATACTAACATTATATCATGAATACTATAAATTAAATAAAAATTAAATTACAGTTTATTTGAAATAAAACAGATATACATAGTTGTTAAAATCATAATACTTATTTTTTTATGTTTGTGTGATATATTAAAAAGGTAGATAAACATTTATAAATATTATAAAAATAAATTTAAATAAAAAAGGATGGTGTTTAATGATTTTAAATGTTAGTGGAAGAACAGATATTGTAGCATTTTATTCTAAATGGTTTATGAATCGTTATAAAGAAGGCTTTGTTGATGTTAGAAATCCTTTTAATCCTAAACTTATAAGTAGAATATATTTTGAAGATGTTGATTTAATTTTATTCTGTACTAAAAATCCTTTACCAATTATAAATGATTTAAAAAATATAAAAAAGCCAATAATATTTCATGTTACTTTAACACCTTATAAAAATGATATTGAACCAAATGTTCCATCTAAAACAGAAATAATAAAAGGTATTAAAAAAATATCAGAAATTGTTGGAATAGATAATTTAGTGGTTAGATACGATCCCATATTTTTAAGTGAAAAATATAATATAGACTATCATATAAAAGCATTTGATAAATTATGTGGACTACTAAATGGTTATGTACATAAAATTATTGTTTCTTTTATAGATGATTATAAAAATGTCAGAAAAAATGAAAAGACATTAAATTTTAAACTATTTACTGAAAATGATTATGAATTAATTGGCAAAAATTTTAGTAAAAGTGCTAAGAAGAATAATATGACAGTTCAAACATGTTTTGAGGATAGAAACTTGAGTGAATATGGCTTTATTGTAGGTGAATGTTTATCACATGAACTTGCTTATATACTTACTGGTAAAAAATATAAAAATTGGAAATCTAGAAAAGAACAAAAATGTAATTGTGTTCAGATGGTTGATATTGGTGCTTATAATTCTTGTAAACATTTTTGTAAATATTGTTATGCTAATTATGATGAACAAAAAGTAAATTATAATTATTTAAAACATTCTGATAATTCTTCTCTTTTGATTGGAAATATAGAAAATGTTGATGTTATTAAAAGAAGAAAAGATTAGCTAATTTTAAGTATTTGTAGTATATTTTAATAGTGATGTCAATTTAAAAAACATAAAAAATTAAAGGAGTAAAAAATGAAGTTAACAAGTAAAGAAGCAAAAGAGTTATTAGAAATTGAAAGTAAAACAACAAAGGATGATAGATGGATAGAACATTGCATTTCAGTAGGGGATAGTGCTGGAAAAATTGCAAGGGCTTTATATGAAAAAGGGATAGATGTAGATGTGGATAAAGCTATTACTTTAGGATATTTACATGATATTGGAAAATATAATGGTGAATCTCGAGGTCATGTTATGAGAGGATATGAGTATTTAAAAAGTAAAGGATATGATTTAGAATTTGCTAATATTTGTTTGACTCATTCCTACTTAAATAATGATGTTACATGTACTGCAGGTGGTGGGCCAAAACCAGAAGATAATCCTTTTTTGACTGATTTTATAAAAAATCATGAGTATACAATTGAAGAAAAAATTATAAATCTTTGTGATTTAATGTGTCCTCATGGATATAATGTATTTACAATTGATAAAAGATTAATTGACTTAATTATTAGAAAGGGAGCATATGCTAATACCCAATATCATGTTATAGAAACTTATAAATTAAAAAAATATTTTGATGATTTATTAGGGTATAACCTATATGATTTATTTCCAAAAATAAAAGATAATTTATGATTAGAAAGAATATAATTATGAAAAGATGTAAGTGGTGTAATGAGAATAACTCTTTATATGTTTATTATCATGATAAAGAATGGGGAGTTTTAAATACTAATGATAGATATTTATTTGAAATGTTAATCTTAGAATCCTTTCAAGCTGGATTATCATGGGAATGTATCTTGAACAAAAGGTTATCTTTTAAAGAAGCTTATGATAATTTTGATATTGAAAAAGTAATTAATTATGATGATAAAAAAATAGAAGAGTTATTAAATAATAAAGATATAATTAGAAATAAATTAAAAATTCAAGCAAGTATTTCTAATGCCAAAATATTTAAAAATATTCAAAAAGAGTATGGTAGTTTTTATAAATATTTATGTCAATTTATTAAAGAAAAAACAATTTTTGAAATTGGAAAAACAACTAATAACTTATCTGATATGATATCTAAAGATCTAATTGAAAGAGGAATGAAATTTGTTGGCTCAACTACTATATATTCATATTTACAAGCAATAGGTTTCATTTATTCTCATGATAAAGAGTGTTTTTTATTTAGAAATAATTAGTAAAATAAATGAAGTTAAAATAAGATTAAAAAACGATTATGAATTTGAAGCCGTTTTTTTATTTAAAATATTTGTAACCAATAACAAAATAACAATAGCATTACTTTTTTTAGATGTTTTTTTGTAAGACACAAAAAAATCATTCTTTCGAATGATTCATATATGTAAGTTCGGATTTTCCGAACAGATTCGTCAATGGAGCGGGTGATGGGAATCGAACCCACGTTATCAGCTTGGAAGGCTGAAGCTCTACCATTAAACTACACCCGCAATTTCTTTTTACTTATTTATTATTACATATAAAAAGAAAAAAATCAATCATTTTTTTCTTTTTTTGTCATAATTTTATTAACTTCATGTACTGTAGATAATAAAAAGTTAGAATTTTTAGGCTTTTGTGGAGAATTTTCAAAAATTTTATCAATTATTTTATCAGGAATATTTATCATTTTATCACGAAGTTCCCAACCTTCGGCAGTAAGCTTTATAAAAACATTTCTTTCATCTTTTAAACATCTTTCGCGAGTAACATAACCATGATTTTCTAACTTTTTTAAAAGAGGAGTTAAAGTTCCTGAATCTAAATATAATTTTTTACCTAAATCTTTAACAGTAACATTATCTTCTTCCCATAAAGCAAGTAATGTTATATAGTGTGTATATGTTAAATTAAAAGGATCAAGTAACTCTTTATACTTTCTAATAATTTCTTTTGAACAAACATAAAAAGCAAAACATAATTGATTTTCTAATTTTAATTTATCGTATTTATTTTCCATTAATACCACCCTTTATATTGTATACAATTATATTTTATAAAAAATCTTGAATTTAGTCAATAGGGGTGTTCAAAAATCAAAAATAATTGTATTATATTTGTAGTGATGTTTATGAAAAAAGTTGAGTTATTATCACCAGTTGGTAATAAAGAAATGCTATATCAAGCAGTATTTAATGGTTGTGATGCTGTTTATCTTTCAGGTAATAATTATGGTGCTAGAAAATATGCAGATAATTTTAATAATGAAGAATTAATTGAAGCAATTAAGTTTTGTCATTTATATGGTGTAAAAGTTTATGTTACTGTTAATACTTTAATATATAATGATGAAGTAGAAAGTTTACTTGAATATGTAGAATTTTTGCATAAAAATAACGTGGATGCACTAATAATGCAAGATTTAGGAATGATAAATTTAGTTTGTAAAAAATTTCCTAATTTAGAAGTACATGCATCGACTCAAGCACATAATCATAATGAATATGGTATAAAATATTTAGAGTCTCTAGGAGTTAAAAGAGTTGTTTTAGCACGAGAAATGACTTTAGAAGAAATTAATAATATTAATACTACCCTCGAAAAAGAAGTCTTTGTTTATGGAGCTTTATGTGTATGTTATTCTGGTTGTTGTTTATTTAGTAGTTTAAATGGTGGCAGAAGTGGAAATAGAGGAGAATGTGTTGGATCTTGTCGTCTTCCTTATAAAATAATGAAAAATGATAAAATAATTAATGGTAATGGAGATTATCCACTCAGTTTAAGAGAATTTAATACTATTAATAATTTAAAGAAAATATTAGATTCAAACATAGATAGTTTAAAAATAGAAGGAAGAATGAAATCACCTTCTTATGTCGGATATGTAACTAGATTATATCGTATACTAATAGATAAATATTATAATCATGAAGAAATGACTATTTCTAAAGAGGAATACAATAATTTGAAAAAATTATATAATCGAAAATTTACAACTGGTTATTTATTTAATGATAAAAATATTGCTAACATAAAAACATCAAATCACCAAGGAATAAAAATAGGTGAAGTAATTAAAGTAACCAGTAGGTATATATGGATTAAAATTACTGACGATTTTTTAAACCAAGAAGATGCAATTCGTTTTTCTAATAGTAATAAAGGAATGGTTGTTAATAAGTTATATAATGAAAAAGAATTACTGACTAATTCCATAAAAAAAGGAAGTATTTGTCTAGTTGATAACAAAGTTGGATTAAAAGAAAAAGATATAGTACTAAAAACTGTTGATAAAAAATTAAATGATGAGCTTTTAAAACTTCCAAAAAGAAAAATACCGATAAAATTTACTTGTAAGTTTTTTCTTAATAAAGAATTTGAAATAAAAGTAAGTGATGGTAAAAATGAAATAACTGAAAAAGGAAACATAGTAGTTAATGCCTTAAAACATGAAGTTACTGAAATGGACATAAAAAGACAACTAGAAAAAGTTGGAAATACTCCTTTTAAAATTATTGATACTAAAATAGAAAAAGATAATAATATTTTTGTAAATTTAAAAGATATTAATGAAGTAAGAAGGAAAGTGTTGGATAAACTGGTTGATACTAGAAAAAACACTGTTGTTCATGATTTTACTAAGTTAGAATTTAATGAAACTAATACATATAAAGTTAATAATGATATAGAAATAACAGTATTAGTAAATGATGAAAAACAGTTGCTTACTTGTCTTGAAAATAAAGTTGATAAAATAATTACATCAAATATTAATTTATATAAAAAATATAAGAGTAAAAATATATATTTAAAACTTCCAAGAGTTAATATGAAATACCCTTTTTATGAAAATGAAAATTTACTAGTTAGTGAGATAGGTTCTATAAATAAATATAAAAATAATAATCTACTGCTAGGGGATTATCCCTTAAATGTAACTAATGATTATACTAAAGATTTATTATTAAAAGATTTAGAAAGAGTAACCCTATCAGTTGAAGTTGACGACACAAAATTAAATACCTTTAAAAATTTTAATAATTTAGAATTAGTAATTTATTCAAGACCAGAATTAATGGTCATGAAATACTGTCCAATTAAACAGTACTTTGGTAAATGTATGGAATGTAATAGAGTAAATAATAATTATTATTTAATAGATAAAAATAATAATAAATATCCAATTATTCAAGAGAAATGTTTAACTAAAATTCTTCATTATAAAACTATTGATAAAATTTCTAATATAAATAATTATTTAAATCTAGGAATAAAAAAATTTAGAATAGATTTATTTAAAGAAGACGAAGATACTGTAAAAAAAATATTAAAACAAATAAAAAATGCTAAATAAAATAAAAAAGAATCGCTTTAAGGCGATTTTTTAATTGAAAGTTTTCTTAAATAGTTCTTCAAATAATTTATTGTTTACTTTAGTTGCTACTGATAAATTACTTTTATCAGTTAAAATTACATAAGACAAATCATCTATAATAGTTACTGTACATGGTTTAAACTCTAATATATTAGGGTTAATTATAGATGCTACAGTAGTTGGGTCGGGTGTTGCAAGAGCATTATCAATACCTTTTGTTTTACAAAAATCTATATATTTTTGACTAATAATATATAAAAATTTAGAAGTTATTTTATTTGAATAATATAAAGTATCAATATAATCTTTAGAGATACATGACATCATGGCTATGTCATGAGTAATTATTTTTATATCCTTAAAACCAGCATCAAATACAACTTTAGCACTTTCTGGATCAATCTTAACATTAAATTCTTTATATGTAATTTTAACAGATTCATTATAAGTAGTACCCATTATTATAACGTGTTTTATCTTATTTATAATACTTTTATCTTTTTTTATAGTACTTGCTAAATTAGTTAGAGGACCTAAACATACAAAAGTTATATCATCATATCTATTACAAGCATCAATTATAAAATCTTCGGCAAAAGTATTTTCAAACTTTCTTAAACTTGCTGGCATAAAAATATTACCAAGACCATCTTTACCATGAGCATACTCAGCACTCATAAATTCACAGTTATTTTCCCTAGAACCATAATACATTGGAATATTACTTTTTAAAATATCTTGAATAGTTTTTAAGTTATTAGCAGATTTTTCTTTAGAAATATTACCTGTTGCTAAAGTAAATCCAATTATATCAAGTTTATTTAAATATCCTAGCATTATAGCAATAGCATCGTCAATTCCAGGATCTGTATCAAAAATATATTTCACTAATATCACCACTTTTTATCATGTTAATTATATAATAAATTATATTTTTTATAAAGTATTTAAGTATAATAATTTTATATTTAGATATACTAATAAAGTAATAGTATATATTTATTAGCACTTTACTATTGACACTGCTAATAAAAAGTGCTATTATTACAATGTAAGAAAAAATGAAGTTCTTACAGGTATAATTATTTATATTTATGTGCTACCTATATGGTGTCAACACATAACAAGAAAGGAAGTAGATATATATGATGATGGTACCTAGAAAAAATAATTTTGATTTATGGGAGGATATTTTTAAAGATCCATTCTTTAATTACGACGATAACAAAATAATGAAAACTGATATAAAAGAACATAAAGATAGTTATTCAATAATTGTTGATTTACCAGGATATGAAAAGGATAATATTAAAATAGATATTAATGATGGTTATTTAACAATAGATGCTATTGAAAGTTCTAATGAAGAAGAAAAAGAAAAAGGTAAATTCGTTCGTAAAGAAAGATATTATGGAGAATGTAAAAGAAGTTTCTATGTAGGTGAAGAAATAGAAGCTGAAGATGTTAAAGCTTCATTTAAGAATGGTACTTTAAAATTAGTAGTTCCTAAGAAAGAACCTAAAAAAGAAATTGAAAATAAAAAATATATCCAAATAGAAGGATAATTATAAATAAATTGATGGTATTTATTACCATCTTTTTTAATACCTATGGTATAATACTTTATAAGGAGTGAATTTACATGGAATACAATAAAGTAAAAGATGCAAATAAAATTATTAATAGAAGTTCATATATAATAGATAACCCAACTAAATATAAAAATAAATGGTCAGATTTATTTGGTAATAAAAACCCTATTTGTATTGAACTTGGAATGGGTAGAGGTAATTTTATAATAAATATGGCTAAAAGTAATCCAAATATTAATTATATAGGGATAGAACTAAATGAATCTCAAATAGCTACTGCAGCTCAAAAATTAGTTAACCAAAATATTCCTAATTTAAAATTAATTAATATGGATGCTATTAAATTAGATACAGTGTTTGGTAAAGAAATAAATACTATTTATTTAACTTTTTCAGAACCTTGGCCTAAAAAAAGAGATGAGAAGAAGAGATTTACTCATTATACTTATTTAAAACTTTATGATAAAATTTTTAAAAAGAATAAACATATTATTTTAAAAACTGATAATAAAATATTATTTGCATATTCATTAGAAACTTTATCACAATATTGGTATTCATTTAATAGAGTTAGTTTAGATCTGCATCATGATGAAAATCCTATCCCAAATATTATGACTGATTTTGAAAAGAAATATTTTGAAGAAGGAAGACCTATTTATTACGTAGATGCTGAATTCAATGGTTAGTTAATAACCATTTTTTTAATGTTTTAATTCAAAAAAAATTTTTCTCTAAATAGACAGTTGACAAATATTAAATTATTTGTATAATATGTGTTGAAAGCTAGCAAAATTATTGCTTTCTAGAAGGAAAAAACTAAATGAAATTTATGATTAGAAAAATTGCAGTAACAAAGTTTTCATGTCACGTTGATCAAAATTGCTAATTTTAGATTTTAGAAGGGCTATGAAAATAGTCCTTATTTTTTAGGAGGTAAAATGTTAATAATCAATAAAACTAAACCTTTTTATTTAAATAAAAAAGATAAAATAATTAGAATGGGGAATTTTAAAAACGATGGTAAAGAGTTAAATTTTGAAGATGATTCCCTAATTTATATGTTTAAAAAGTTAGAAAAACCGATTGAAAGAGAAAAATTAGTCGATGAAATTTGGAAAAAATATAGAATTTCAAAATCAGATACGTATAATGCATTAGATTATTTGATAAAAGAAAATTTTATAATTAATTATGATGATTATAAGAATATTGTAGATGATAATCTTTATAGTAGACAAAATTTATTTTTTAATTCTTTAAGTAATGAATTTATTAAATATGATAAAATATTTAAAGATAAAAAAGTATTGATTTTGGGATTAGGAGGTATTGGATCAAATGTAGCATTAATTTTAAAAAGGGCTGGATTTTGTAATTTAATGCTAGTAGACTATGACAAAGTTGAAGAATCTAATTTAATTAGACAAATTCCTTATACTTTTAAAGATATTGGAAAATATAAAACATCTTGCTTAAAAGAAAAATTAGACGATAATAAAATATTTTCTAAAAATATAAAAATTTTATCTGAAAAAGATATAGAATTTGAAGTAAAGAATAGTGACTTTGTTTTGTGTACTATTGATAAGCCTCAAAGGATTATTAGAAGATTAGTAAATAGACTTTGTGTAAGATTTGAAAAACCAGTATTATTTTGTGGCTTTTCTGAACATGTGGCAATGGTTGGACCATTTGTTATTCCTAAAAAAACAGCTTGTTTAGGCTGAAATAGAAAATAATGATCAACCTTTTAATAATGTTGAAATAGTTCCATCATATGGTCCTTTATGCATATTAGTTTCTAGTATTGCAAGCAATGAAATTATCAATTATTTTGCTAATTATAATTCGTGTTCTTTAATTGGTAAAACATTTATGTTTAATATTACAAATTATGAATCAAAAATAATAACTTGGAATAAAAATTTAAATTGTAAGGAGTGTAAAAATAATGCAAGTAAATAATTTGAATTTTTCTATCAGTAATAAAAGTATATTAAATGACGTTAGTTTTATTATAAATAAGAATGATAAAATTGGTTTAGTTGGAAAAAATGGCTCTGGTAAATCAAGTTTATTAAAAATTCTTTCAAAGGAATTGCCATATGAAAAAGGAAGTATAAAATTAGAAAATGAAGATATCGCATATTTAAAGCAAGAAATTCCACATTCATTTAATGACGATTCTATTCTTACGTTTATAAAAAAAGAAATAGGGTTATTTGAAATTGAAGAAAGACTTCATTTTCTTGAAAGTAATTTAAGTGAAAAAAATTTGGAAGAATATAGTGAAATTTTAGAAAAATATTTAAGTTTAGATGGATATAATTTTGAAGAAAATGCAAATGAAATTTTAAAAGGTCTTAATTTAAATAAAACACTTCAGGATAAAATTTATATACTATCTGGTGGCGAAAAAATTAAAATATTACTTTCAGTTGTTTTATTATCTAATAGTAATTTGTTATTATTGGATGAGCCAACAAATAATTTAGACATAAAAGCAGTTGAATGGCTTGAAAATTATTTGAAAAATTCTAAAAAAGAAATGATCATTGTTTCTCATGATGAAGTATTTTTAAACAATATAACAAATAGAATTTTTGAATTGAATAACGGAAATTTAAAAGAATATAGTATGACTTATAACTCTTATGTAGAAGCAAAAGAATTAGAATATAAAAGAAATTTAGAGCAATATAACAATGCTTTAGAAAAAAGAGAAAATTTAAAAAAGCAAATGCAAAAAGCTAAAGAATGGTCCAATAAAGGAAATAATAAAAAATCTTATAGTGACAATGATAAAATAGCTAATAATTTTTCCAAAGAAAAGACAAACAATTCAAATATTTCTAAAATAAATAGAGCACTAGAAAAGGTTGAAATACCAGAATTTGAAGAAAAAAAGTCAATAAATTTTTTCTTTCAGTTTGATAACTCAAAAGGTAACAAAGATATTTTGTTAGAAAATTTAGTGTGTGGATACGAAAAAAAATTTGTAACATCTCCAATCAACTTACAAATTGATTTTGGAAGCAAAATTAGCATAAGTGGATCTAATGGATGTGGTAAAACAACTCTTATTAAAACTATAATGGGATTATTAAAACCACTAAGTGGAAAATGCATTATAGGTAATGATGTAAAAATCGGCTACATTTCGCAAGATACAATATTTGAAGATAACGATGAAACAATTTTAGAATTTCTAACTAAAAATGTAAGCAATATAGATTATTCAGTTATTTATATGCTGCTTGATAAATTTAATTTTGAGTATGATGATAGAAATAAAAAATATAAGAATCTTTCTCCAGGTGAAAGAACTAGAGTTAATTTGATTAAAATAGCCTTAAATAAAATTAATGTATTAATACTAGACGAAGTAACTAATCATTTAGACAAAGAAGCATTAGATATTATTTATGAATTAATTAAAAATTATAATGGTACAATTATAAGTATTTCCCATAATAGAAAATATAATGAAATATTAAATGCTGATTTTGAATTTAATATTGAAAATAATTTGATTATATATGCAAGCCAGGAAGAATTATTGAAACGTAAATAAGTTTACGTAAAATTGACATTTGGCTGGAAAAATGATATAATTACTGCAATATTAAGGGGGGAAAATTAATGAAAAATAATACACCAAGAAATCAAGAGAAAAATTTTGAAATTTATAAACAAAAAAAAGAAAAGAATATTATTGAAGATGAAAAGATTAAAAATATAAGTATAAGAAAAAAAATAAGACCTTTATTAAGAATGATTTTAAAAATTCAAAGAGCTTTTTATAATAAAAAAGTTACTATTTTAAATTTTAACAATGAATTTGCCGATAAACCTATAATATATGTTGTTACACATATAGGAAAGTGGGACTTTGAAATTATAAATGAACAAATAAAAGATAATTTTTATGTAATAGCAAGTGATTTTTTAAATATGAATGGTAATATAAATGGAATTTTTATGAATGCAAACGGTGTTATTTTTGTTGATGAAACTTCAGTCGAAGATCGACGTAATTCTAAAATTATTTTAGAAAAAATATTAGATTCTAGAGAAAATATAATGATTTTTCCAGAAGGAACATGGAATTTATCTCCTAATAAGATCATATATTATCCTCATTTTGGAGCAGCATCAATTGCTTTGAAGAAAAATGCATTAATAATGCCAATAGCTGTTGAACAGTATAATAATGATGAATTTGTAATAAATATGGGAAAAATGATAGATCCTAATATAATAAATATGCAATATAATAATAAAAATTATTTAGAATTAAATGAAGAAAATAATAAAGATAAATTATTAAAAAGAAAAATAATTTTGAAATTAAATGAAATGATTAGAGATTCTTTAGCAACATTAAAATATGAAATATGGGAATCAAAAGGAGTAGAAAAAAGAGAAAACATAAATCTAAATTATTGGAATAATTTCATTGGTGAAAGGTTAAAAGAATGGCCTGGTTATTCTATGGGGGAGCAAATTATCAATACCTGTATGTCTCCTGATGAACAAAATTATAAAAAAATGTTAGTAGAAATAAGTAAAATGAAAATTTCTGATAAAAACGATTTCTTATTTTTGGATAATGAACAGTTTATAAAAAAATATTCTAAAAGGCTCAAATGAAAAGTTAAATGTCAATTTAACTAAAAATTAAAAATTGTAAGAGAA
>ERZ857922.450-NODE-450-length-63619-cov-4.545985_pt1 | contig 63619 bp, 55 predicted proteins | sample MGYA00519579_ERZ857922 | MGnify/ENA primary metagenome ERZ857922 (study PRJEB31778, sample SAMEA3449375) | human gut metagenome | biome: human gut; feature: human-associated habitat; material: faeces | place: United Kingdom | collected 2010/2012 ... | reverse complement strand
CATAGAACGAAGGTGTTACGTCAAAGTCTTTTTCAATATCGCATTTTATAAAATTGTTCGGAATTTTTACGAAATACTCCATAGAATTCTCCTTTCTTTTCGTGCCAGACGTACTTTGCCCAGCAAACATGGGTGATTCAGTCTGGAACGACAATTTTGTGACATGACCCCCAGATAAGCACAGTCGAGATGTCATGTTTTTGTCACCAGAATGTGACCTATTAATATAAGACTTAATAAGATAAGACATTGTTTCGCCAAGCGGATTTTCGTGTTTTCGGCTAGAAAATGCCGAGCCACGAGCGTCTCACTATATACTTCTGAAAACGGACAGAATTTTTCTGCCATCTGACGGTTACGGCGAGATATTAGACAATTACTGTGCTCATTATCCGCGCAACAACAAAATAAAAAGACTGCACTCATATATAGTCTATAGAATACGAACGTAATTATCTTTTTTCTGCGAATTCATCCAAATGTTCTCTAAATATAGAACGTCAATTCACGAGAGGAAGCTTCTTACTATAGATAACTCCTAACAGGATGATTCTTGAAAAGGAGAGAAGAAGGTTGTTGCAATAAAAAATGTTTGCAGGAAATCATTGAATATAATTCATTTTTCTGAAAAATGTGAAATTGTGGATAACTTTTTAGCAAAATTGAAAAACTTAAGAAAATTCAGAAAATACATGGTTGAAATGTTGTTGATAACTTGTGGATAAGTCGAATTTTGCGGTGGCGTAGGTAGATTTTCTAACCGCAATAACAAAGAAAAAACGATAGCATGGTCGATGGGATATTTTTGAAAAATTTTGAGTCTGGAGTGGGAGTTGGAATAGTGATTATGGGAGGGGAGAACGGGTGGTAGGTGGAGTATTTTTTGTCAAAAATTTAGGTCAGTGTTTATGGGGACTAACCACCTAGAGCCGCTAAAAATAAAGCTCTATCAAAGGTTTTTGCCACCCCCTATAAAAACTGTGACAAATCTAAATTTGTGATGGTTCTTCTATGTTTAAAACCTTTAAAATACCGCATAAATAAGCCATATTTGAGAACCGTGAAAAATTTTTGAAAAGAGCATTGGAATCCCCGAAAAGCCCGTAATTAGGGCGTTTCGGGGATTTTTTTGCGTTCAAAGAGAAGGTCCATAAATTATCGCAAATTACCGTATTTTCATATAAATTTGGGGGATTTTTTGGGGGAAAGTGTTCCCCCAAACGCCATGTCAAACTTTGCGTCATTCTTTTCCGGAAGTCGCCTGATTATTACCCCCAACATAAAAATAGTTATCCCCCAAATTCAAAAAGTTTCCCCCAAAAAACTTAATTTTCTCGCAAATTTCTCAAAAAAATAGACTGTTAAACTATCATTAAAGGGTATTTAAGAGGTTTAGACAATAAATAAAATATACATAGCCGTATGCTTTTTAGTATACGGCTAAAAAAATATCCGAAGAAGTTAAAAAGAGAAAAAGACTGAAATCGGAACATAAAAAATATATAAAGCACATTAGAAGTAACCAATGTGCTTTATTAATTGAAAGGAGTGTAAAGATGATAAAGTATAAATAAAACTTTTGCAAAAGCTCATAAAAAATTAATAAGGGAGGTATAAAAGATGAACAGCAGAGGAATTGATCCGGATAAAGAATCAGTAATAGATATTCCTCTTGAAGAAATCAGCGATTTTCCCAATCATCCGTTTAAAGTAAAATTGGACGAAGATATGGCTGAAATGGCAGAGAGCGTAATAGAACAGTTCAAGATACCCAAAGGTCGTATAGACAAATATTTTTCGCCGGGAACTCCTGCAAAAAATATGGAAGAAACAATAATAAAAGCGTTGGAGCTATACAGAAAGAGAGAAAGAAATGAAAAAAACAGATCAGAAAGGTAAAATACTCACAAGGGATAAGTATGTCCATTTTAAGAAATCGGCTCAAAGCCGTTCTCCCCCTCTCCACACCTCACCCCCTATTAACCTGCTGAAAATACCAGCGGAAAGAGAAATGTTAATACTGTCTTAAAATAAAATTACCTATGTATAAAAACATAGAAAAATACTTTACAGACAGATAATTAAAATATATAATAATTTTACTGGAGGAAGAATTATGAAAAAATCGGGAATATTATTAATTTCGCTGTTTACAGCAGTTACCTTGCTTTCAGGCTGTAATGAAAAAGAAAGTAATGAAGAATCATCATCAGTAACAGAAAGCAGTTCAGTTACGACAACGACGGAAGCTGTTTCTTATTCGGATAGTATCACAACAGTATTAACAGAAAATATAACAACAACATCTGCTGCTGAAAAAACAACAGATAAGCAAACCGTATCATCAACAACTAAAACTGTTACCGAGAAAACAAAAGAAAATACCACTACAGTAAAAAGCAGTACAGGTAAAAGTGTGAAATCAAAGAATACGACTTCAAAAACTACAGTTAAAAAAGCCAAAGCAAAGAAAACTAAAGCTGTAAAGCCAAAAAAGACAGCAGTTAGAACTAAAAAAACAACAGTAAAGCAAAAAAGTTTTTCTAAAGCAGACATAGAACAGGTAAACAGCTTTATTAAAGAACTGGTCAAGTCATATGAAATCGGTACTGAATGTTCAAATTGCGGCAAACAAGGTGTTGTATATTTAAGCGGAAATGTTGATGTATGGAATGGATATTCGTGGAATACTCCTATAGAAACAGCAAAGCTGAAAAGCACAGACAGAATAAACGAAGCTGTAAGCAGTTACATTAATACAATATATAATGAGTGGCTGAGTGACGGAAAAATGAGTAAAAATGATATAAAGAAATACAGCTGCCTTTATGTTTACTGGAATAAAACCACTAAAGATGATTATGATCTCTATTTGATGTGGTGAATTTAAATATAACTTATTTAAGGATCAATGTTTAAGCATTGGTCTTTTTTATTTTAATAGGAAAGGAAAATGCACATGAAAAAAATATTGAAAAGAGCAGTATCTGTATTTACCTTGCTGACAATAGTATTTACTATGATTCCGGCAGGTATAACAGTTTCTGCAAGCGATACTGTAATACAAATTGAAAATGCACAGGAACTTGGAATAAATAAAGATTTAACAATAGGAAAAGGATATAAAATAAATGCCGCTGACTATTGGTGCATGATTCATAAATCGGGAAGTTACAGAGCTGTATATTGCATAGAACCGGGAGCACATGTCCTTACCGGAGATAATTACAGCAAGGACGCAGCAGACGAATATCTGAACAAAGTAAAAAATGATACTTTAAACGCTGATGAAATCAGAATTGTGTTGGGAGAAGTATTCTTGTACGCATATACCGGAAAGCTTGATACAGTCGAAGGGTATAACCGATATGTTGCAACACAGCTTTTAGTATGGGAAGTGATCGTTGGACAGAGAGATTTGAACTTCAAGAACATCGATAACGGATATACTTCTGTTAAAAACATTTTCAGCTGCTTTAACAATGATTATGCAGGACAGAAAATAAAAGGATATTACGGGGAATATGAGGCGTTAATTAAGTCACATACAAAATCTCCGTCTTTTGCATATAAAATGAAAACAATAGCACAAGCTAAAGCCGTTTCAGCAGAGAGTGACGGAACATATACATTTACTGATAAAAATAATCTGCTTACAAATTTTGATGCAGATATACAAAACGGAAGCATAGTAAAAAAATCAAATAATACTCTTAAAATTAAAGCAGACGATGGCAAAATTGCTACAGTAAAATTAGTTCAGAATAATGTAAATGAATCCGGTGAGCTTACAGGTTTCCTAACTCTTACATGCGACAGTAAGCAGACATTAGCCGAGCTTAAAGCCGATCCAAGAAAATATTATGTATCGGTAAAGGGACTTGAGAATGGAAGTCTTGATATTATAAAGACTTCTGAGGACGGTATAGTTTCAGGAATTGAGTTTACCGTAACAGGAAACGGTAAGACCTATACGGTCAAAACCGATAAAAACGGCAAGATAAATATCCCTGACCTTAAAGCAGGAAGCTATACAATAACCGAATCTGTTCCGTTACGTTATGCAGATAAACAAAGTGTTACAGTTAATGTTCAGGCGGGAAAAACAGCGTCGGTCACATTTAATAATATTTTAAAGAAATTCAATGTTAAGGTAGTAAAAAAGGATTCGGAGAAATCAACAGCTCAGGGCAACGGAACATTTGCAGGAGCTGTTTACGGAATTTATGAAAATGGAAAGCTTGTTGATAAGTATACTACAAATGCAAACGGCGAATTCACAACAAAGTACTATGTATGCGGAGATAACTGGACTATAAAAGAAATAACTCCTAGCGAGGGCTATCTCCTCGATACTACGGTATACAAGGTCGGTGGAGAAGCTAAGAACTTTAAAATTGAATACAACAGCATATTGAGTAATGTGACGGAAAAAGTCGTTAAGGGTAGAATTGCGGTCATAAAGCATACTAATGACGGAAGCACTCAAATTGAAACGCCGGAAACAGGAGCTGAATTTCAGATATTCTTAAAATCAGCAGGAAGCTATGAAAACGCAAAGGATACCGAGCGTGATACACTTGTTTGTGATGAAAGCGGATTTGCCCAGAGTAAAGAAGTACCGTATGGCATTTATACCGTACATCAGACAAAGGGCTGGGACGGCAGAGAAAAGATTGCTGATTTTGACGTATATATATCTGAAAACGGCAAGGTATATCAGTACCTTATTAACAATGCTGAATTTGCAAGCTATATAAAAATAGTTAAAACAGACGCTGAAACAGGAAAAGTTATTCCATATTCAGGCGCCGGTTTTCAGATATATGACCCTGACGGTAATCTTATAACAATGAAATACACTTATCCCGAAGTTACAGAAATAGACACATTCTATACAAATGACGAGGGTTATCTAATTACTCCTGAAAAGCTGAAATACGGTAAAGGATATTCATTAGTTGAGGTACAGGCTCCGTATGGCTATGTTTTAAATTCCGAACCGGTCTATTTTGACGTAGTGCAGGAACAAAGCGGAGAGGAAAATGAAATATCTATAATAAAAGTCGAACGTCCTAATATGGCACAAAAGGGGAAAATCAGCGTTCAGAAAACAGGAGATATTTTTACAAGAGTAAATAAAGCAACTTCCGCATATACAGATGAAAACGGTAATTTTATTGAAAACCCTACAACATATACTCCTGTGTTTGAGATAGGAAATCTGTCGGGAGCAGTATTTCAGGTAATTGCGTCTGAGGATATTATTACAGCGGACGGTACTGTCAGAGCAAACGCCGGAGATGTTGTTGCCGAAATTACAACTGATGAAAACGGCTAAGCTGTAGTTTTAGTAGTATTTATAGTTGCTAGTTTAGTATTTTTAAGATTCCGCAATAAGAAAAAATAAGATTTCAGGGGCGGTATTACCGCCCTTTTTACATAACTAAAATAAAGGAGGGATTGAGATGAACGATAAAATAAATAAAGGATATATAATTACAGATTCAGTTCATGTAGGAGATACGGAATTTGTTTTAGGCGTTAGTATGCATGAGCCAAATCAATTTGTTACATGGGAATGTAAGGACGGAAAGGAGTATAATTGGGGACACTATACTGATAATTCGTTGAAAGCTACCAGAGATTTATGCGAACGTGCTATGAATGAATTGAAGTTTCTTGAAAGTAATGTTTACAGAAACAATAGCAATGTATATAACCTATTTGCTACTGTCAAATACGGTAATAACATGGCAGTTATAGAATTTCCGTCACGAGATTTAAGCAGTATATTATCCAGTATTGGTATTAGACTATCGCCAAATCAGATTTATTTGAGTAGTAATTATGGAATAGAAGTAAGTTTGCATCCTAGTGAAAATAAAATGATCGAAGCATTACAGTTTTTGTTTCAGGATAATACTTCTCTGTATATGGTCAATGAAGTTTCAAGAGCCGTGTTTCATTCGGATTATCGTATTTACGACAGGGTAAATGAAAATCTAAAGGCGGGAAGTTATCACAATTTAAAAGAGTTAATTAATGAGGTAAAAGGTTATACGCAATATTTGAAAGGAAAAGAAAGAAGTAATGAAAGATAAAATAAATGTATTAAATACCGCAACACCGGAAGAAAATCTGTATTTATTCGGTCAAAGCACACAGATTAGCGGACAGACAGGATTTGTCGGTTATTTGAGAGGTGATTTTGACAAAAGCGGAAACGGATTCTATACAACGTGGTTTGACGATCGCATATATTTAAAAACAGATGAATTCAAATCGGAATTTGATACTGTTATCAATGGTTTGAGGTCTGACAAAGCATACGGAGGATTATTGGAAAATTTAAGCTCTATGCAGTCATATTGTCATAAACACAAAGAAGGCTGTATTGAGCAAAATTATTCTAAACAGTACGGCTTTCGTCTTAATACCGACAAGTATGCGTACCTTATCAGATGTAATCCTATTAACGGAGATTATAACTTTTATGTATATGCATATGTAAAACAATATCTTGACAGTCATATGAAAAAAGCTGAAAAAGGAATACGTTTTATAGACAGCAGATATAATCAGCTTTTCCGTATAGCTGACGGCGGCAGAATAAAGCTTGAATATCCCGATGGTAAAAGTGATATAAAAATATGCAGATTTATTGATGAATATCATGTTGAAGTCGGAATCACGCTTTTCCATATCTGTGAATTTGCAGAACGTATGGAGAAAAGTGACGTTAAATATACTCCTGTAATACCTGCACTTCCCGATTTTTGTTATAGTACGCTTCCGTCAACGGGAGAGCTTATACAGATAAAATTCGGTACTCACGGATATTCTTCTTGTACTGTTCCGCCGGAGTGGAAAGGCAAAGAGCGTAAATTAGCCGACCAATATAATGCAAAGCTAAATGTTTCAAAACAACAGGAAGCAGCTATGATTCATGGCTCAAAATATGGTTGGAATACCAAAGATGCTAACTTTCGTAATTATAATAAACTAGGCAAGGCTATTAAGCATAATAGAGATAAGGAGAGATAAATATGAGATACGATGCTATGACTGAGGATTTTGAAGAAATTACGGTATTCAATAAGCCTGCATTATTTACAAATATCCGCATTGACAAAGCTACCGTACCTAAAGGACTGTATATGTATGAAGTACGTCATAACGATGATTGGAGCGATCCTGTGCAGATAGGCAAAAGCATAGTTGTAAATCATTTCGGCACAATTCTTACCCGTGAACTGATAAAACTTTCGCAAAGCGGACTTTTAAATATTGATCCGGATAGAGATTGGAATTTTGCTTACGGTGACTGCCATACGGTCAATGAGTTTTTAGATAAATATCCACCTAAGAAAGTGGAGAGAGAACGCTAGGAGGATAAAAATTGGCTGGGAAAACAGATAAAATAACAGAGTTGTATCAATCTGCTCTTAAAGAAATTACGTCCGATTCTGAAAAATGGACATCGTTTTTAAAATCAGCATGTCAGAATTTCCGATTGCCTTTTGATGAACAGCTTCTGGTATATGTGCAGCGACCGAAAGCAAAAGCGGTTTTAGAGATAGGTGACTGGAATAAGCGTTTCGGACGTACGGTAAAAAAATATTCAACAGGAATTGCGGTCTTGGATAAGAAGTCAGCATATCCAAAGGTAAAATATTATTTTGATATTTCAGATACTCAGGAAAGCAGAAATGCTTATATATATCCCGCTGTTCCGTTATGGGTGGTAGAAGAACAGCATTATGATGATGTGAAAGAAGCGGTTATTAATGCTTTCGGCATTTCTGAATCCTCCGGTGAACTTGATAGGGTTATACTTACAGCTTCTAAAAACATGGCTGAGGATCATTTGACAGATTATTTTCACGATATTTTTTTAAGCCGTAAGGACAGCTTTTTGGAAGAACTTGATGAGTTTAATGTTAAGACTCTGGTAAGCAGTCTGTTATCAAACAGTTTAGCATATATGCTGCTTGAAAGGTGCGGTTTTGACGCTGACGGATATTTTGAAAGAGAGGATTTTCAAAAAGTCACGGAGTTTAACACTCCGGAGCTAATGAACATATTCGGAACAGCAGTAAGTGATATTTCCGAAACAGCTTTATCAGTTGTTGCGGAAACAGTGAGAAATTTTGAAAATCGCACATTTGCACAGAATAATTCAAAGATATATAATGAAAAAGCTGATGAAAGGAGTTTTAATAATGGAGAAGCTGAATTACAAGGAACAAGACGGGTTTTATCTTCCCGATCTGGAGGAAAAGCCTCAGCAGGAGGTTTATGGGAAGTTCGCATTTCTTCGCCGGCAGTATCTAATGAAACAAAGGTACGGAGTGTATCTGAATTATCTGACAACGGGAACACTCAACAATCACCTGATAGAGATACAGAAACAGGCGGAGGAGATGATGGAAATAACCGTTCGGCAAATGATGGAGTTACAAGGCGTGACAGAGGAACTGAAAGCTCAGAATCAATTAGAGTGGATAAGGAAAATAAACAATATCAACCAGTCAGCAGAAGAAATGATATTAAAAGACCTGATATACTCATAAACGGAAAATCCGGCAGTAATAAGCTGCCGGATTTTGATTTTTCACTTAACGAACAGCTCTCACTCTTTGATTACAGCTATGAAAATGATGGTAGTTATATTGAAACTGAGTATTCATTGCCTGATGAAGTTATAAGCAGTGTTCTTAGAAGCGGAACAAATGACAAGGACGGAATTTACCATATAGCAGCCGAATTTATAAGGAAAAAGTCCCCGCAGGAAATAGCATTGTTTTTGCAAAAAGAATATGGTACAGGCGGAAAAGGACTTGTAATTGATAATACAAAGTATGCAGCTTGGTTTAATGAGAACGGTATCCGTATAGCATACGGAAGCTCTGTATATCATGCCCGTCATTCTGTTCTGCTTTCATGGGAAGATGTTTATAAACGCATAAATGATTTACTTGAAGCCGGACAATATATGCCGCAGAATCAGCTTGATAGAGTAATCGGCATACAAAGAAAAGAAGCCGCAGAACATTTGTGGTATTTGGAAAGGGAATCAGCGAACTTTCCTATTGACGCTGAACTTTTTAAGGGCGGATTTCCTGATTCTACAGAAAGGATTGCAAAAGAACTTGAAAATCTCGAAGCGGTCAAAGATTTTATAGAAAAGCTTGAAAAGTTCAATGAAGAATATAAAAACGATCCCTCGCTTATTAATTTCAAATATTATTCGCCCGAAAAATCAATCGGTGATCTTAAAAATCTTCTTATACAGCCAAAAGAATACAAAGCTGATGAGAAATTTACTGATAACACAAAGCGTTTTATGAGTGAAGATGAGATAGATAACTATTTTATCACAAGGGGAAGCGGCGTATCAGGCGGAAAATATAGAATATATCAATATTTTTCAGAAAACCATGATTCAAAGGAAGTAGATAATTTTTTTAAAAAGGAATTTGGAATCGGAGGATATTGTAATGGCAATTTCAATGAATCTCATGACGCTAAGGGCATTTCTTTTTCGATTGGCGATATAACAAATCCCGACGATAAGGTAACGCTTAAATGGAAAGGCGTTATAAAAAGGATAAGAAGCCTTATTTCTGAAAAAAGATATATGACCCAAAAGGAAATAGACTATCTGCCTGATTATGAAAAAAATAAACTTGCAGCGCAAATACGTGCATTTTTTTATGATGTGCCGGAAGAAGAATATCGTCCGTATTCCAAAGATATGGACTATTCAGATTCTATAAAATCAATTCGCCTTTTGCTTGAAAGTCCTGAAAAGACAGAAACGCTTTTGAATAATATGCATTTGATTTTAGATAGCACAGATAATACTAACCGATTATATGAAAGTATGAAATTGGCTGTTCAGAATCTTACTGATTATAAAAACGGCAATTACAGCCTGTTTCCTGAAACGAAAACAAAAGCGGCTGATAATGTTTCAATTCCTAAAAAGATTAAAAGCACTGCACAAAGAAATTATAGTTTTCTTGAAAAAACAGCTCCTGAGATTTTGTCTGGTGAGTGCCGATATATAAGATTTACATCAGAGGGATTTATGCCGCTTTCAATACAAGCTCTTTCTGACGACAGAATTTCTATATCTCATTTTTACAGGCAAAACGGTGATTTAATGTCAGATCCCGACATGGAATTTGTTGTTGACCGTGAAAATAAATTGCTTTCGGCAAGGACATACAGACAGGACGGTTTGGGAGTAAACCAAAGTGTAGAAAACGAGTATCAGGAAATTGCTGATTTTAGGCTTGAAAAGGAGCTTAACGCTTTTACATTAGAATGGTTTAAAAATATCAGCAATCAAGGTTATTCGAGAAATAAAATGATAATTGACTATCGTGATTTTAATATGACTGTCAATTACGCAGAAAATAATCAAATTGTATCGTTCACAGGTTGGGATAATACAAGTGCAGTACCGTTATCTGAATGGAGAAAAGCAGTCAAAGAAATAGAGAAGCGTTATAAATCTCCGTATGACATTATGTTTTCTCATATGGGAAACGGAGTAACCGTTTGTAATAAACTCAGAGAGAAGTACGGCGATTATGAAAATATAGCTCATATTTCTACTGAACGTGAGGTTACATTTTATGACGATAAAATGCCGGAAGAAGTCCGTAAGTATATAGAGGACTTTGCTAAATACAAGGATATGCAGATTTCAGCTTCACAGCCGGAATCTGTTTTTTCTGTTCCGGCTTTTGAAAAGGAGCAACACCAGCCTGAGAAGAAAGAAGCCGTTTCGGAACAGATAAAGCCGGTTTATAAAAATGAAACTCTCAGCGAGGGCAAAAACTATCGTATCACTGATATGCACCCGTCTTACGGAGGAGCAAAACACCGTTTTCAGTCAAATATTGAAGCTATCAGAATTTTAAAGCAATGCGAGGAGGAAAACCGTCAGGCATTGCCTGAGGAACAGGAAATACTTGCAAAATATGTTGGTTGGGGCGGTCTTTCTAACGCCTTTGATTCCGAAAATGAGGAATGGAAAAATGAATACGCTCAGTTAAAGGAAATTCTTACGCCTGATGAGTACAGTTCAGCACAGGAAACAGTTTTAACGTCTTTTTATACTCCTCCTGCCGTTATTCAGTCAGTGTATAAAGTAATTAAAAACACAGGACTTAAAGAGGGGAATATTCTTGATCCCGGCTGCGGTATAGGAAACTTTCATGGGCTAATACCTGAAAGTATGAAAAATGTTAAGATGTACGGTATAGAACAGGATTCTGTTTCGGGAAGAATAGCAAAGCTTCTCTATCCTGAAAATCAAATTGACATAACCTCTTATGAAAATACTGATTTGCCGGATAATTTCTTTGATGTAAGCGTGGGGAATATACCTTTCGGTTCATATCAGATAGCAGATAAAAAATATGACAGACTGGGGCTGTATGTTCACGATTATTTTATTGTTAAAACCCTTGATAAGCTTCGTCCGGGCGGAATAATGGCAGTAATAACAACTAAAGGCACTATGGACAAAAAAAGTTCCGATGTGCGTAAATATATAGCTCAGAGAGCAGAGCTTTTAGGAGCGATTCGTCTGCCTGACAACACATTTTCTAAAAATGCAGGCACACGAATTACCTCTGATATTTTGTTCCTGCAAAAGAGAGAACGTGTAATAGACATTGAACCTGACTGGATACATTTAAATGAAGATGAAAACGGACTTGCGGTAAACAGCTATTTTGCCGAACACCCTGAAATGATATTAGGCAAAATGGTTATAGAATCTTCACCGTACGGTATGCAGAGTGCCTGCAAGCAGGTAGATGGAACAAATCTTGAAGAAATGCTTTCTGAAGCAGTCAATAAAATTTCTGCCGATATTCCTGATTATGAGCACCAACGTGATGAGGAAGCTGAATCAATACCAGCTGATCCGTCTGTTAGAAATTTTAGTTTTACCGAAGTTAATGGAAAGCTGTATTATCGTGAAAACAGCCGAATGATAAGATTGCACCCGTCTGATACAGCGGCAAGCCGTATAAGCGGAATGATAAAAATACGTGACTGCGTCAGAAATCTGCTTGAAATGCAGGCTGACGATTATCCTGACGAGGACATAAGAAAGGAACAGTCAAGGCTTAATTATCTTTATGATTCCTATACAGCTTCATACGGTATTTTAAATTCAAGGGCGAATAATCTTGCGTTCAGAAGCGACAGCTCTTACGGTTTGCTCTGTTCTCTTGAAATACTTGATGATGAAAAGCAGTTTTCACGCAAAGCGGACATTTTTACTAAACGCACCGTAAAGCCGAAAGTAACCGTTAATGCAGTTGATAATGCATATGAAGCCCTTGCATTGTCACTGAACGAAAAGGGTTTGATTGATATAGCCTATATGAAATCCCTTTACGGCAAAGGCATGGAAAAGCTCACAGAAGAATTAAAGGGCAAGATATATCAGAATCCTTTGACTGCACATGACGAACTTACCGGTTGGGAAACAGCCGAAGAATATTTATCGGGAAATGTACGCCGCAAGTTTGAAGCTGCACAGAAAGCAGCGGAAACTGATAAAAAGTATGAGGAAAATGTAAAAGCTCTTGATAGAGTATTGCCTAAAGATTTAGGTCCCGGAGATATAAAGGTACAGCTGGGAACGACATGGATACCAAGCGGCATAATTGATCAGTTTGTATATGAACTTTTAAATCCGAGTGTAAATTTCAGGGATAAAATAAACGTAAAGTTTATGGAAAGTAACGGAGAATGGTATGTAAGCAATAAGAATATAGATAAGGAAAATGTTAATGCAATTTCAAAGTACGGTACAAAAAGACTTAATGCGTATTGGATAATCGAATCAAGTCTTAATCTGCGTACTGTTCGTGTTTGGGACAAAAAATATGATTCCGTGACCGGAAAAGAAAGCAGAGTTCTGAACCAAAAAGAAACTGCGCTTGCACAGAATAAGCAGGAGATAATACAGCAGAAGTTTGAATCGTGGATATGGCAGGACGCTGACAGGCGGAAAAAGTTATGCAGAATATATAATGACAGATTTAATTGTTTAAAACCAAGAGAATACGACGGTTCTCTGCTGACTTTCCCTGAAATGAATCCGGAAATAAGCCTTAATCCACATCAAAAAAATGCGGTGGCTAGAATTGTTTTCGGAGGAAATTCTTTGATTGCTCATGCAGTAGGAGGAGGAAAGACTTTTACAATGTGTGCTGCATGTATGAGATTAAAGCAGCTCAAAATAGCTTCAAAGCCTATGATAACTGTGCTTGACAATACCCTTTATGACTTCGCCGCCGCTTTTATGAGTCTTTATCCAAACGCAAATATACTTCTTGCAACGGAACAGGACTTTGAAAAGCGTAATCGCCGTAAATTTTTCGCCCGTATTGCTACAGGCGAATATGACGCCGTTATCTTAACTCACACTCAGTTTGGAAAAATTCCGATTTCTTATGCTCGTCAGGAACGCTTAATAAAAGAGAATATTCAAGAAATTACAGATGGAATTTCTCGACTGAAATCAGATAAGGGAGAAAGGATTACTATTAAACAGTTGGAAAGAACTAAAAAGTCGCTTGAGTCAAAGCTAAAAAAATTGAGCGACCAGTCAAAGAAAGACGATATAATTTCATTTGAGGAGTTAGGTGTTGACTGCCTGTTTGTGGACGAGGCAGATATGTTTAAAAATCTTTATTTGCATACTAAGATGGGCAATGTTTCAGGACTTGCACAGACTGAATCCCAAAAGGCAAGCGACTTATTTCTTAAAACAAGATACCTTGACGAGATAACCGGCGGAAACGGCGTTATTCTTGCTACAGGAACTCCTATTTCAAATTCTATTGTAGAAATATATACAATGCAAAGGTATATTCAGTATGGTTTATTAAAAGAAATGAGACTTGATTATTTTGACGCATGGGCGTCAAACTTCTTTGTAAAAACCTCAAAAATGGAACTTAAACCGGAGGGCAGCGGATTTCAGATGAAAACCCGTCTTGCCTATTACAAAAATGTACCTGAGCTTATAAATATGTTTAAATGTGCGGCAGATATACAAACTGAGGATATGCTTGATCTTCCGAAACCAAAGGCAGTATATAAAAAGGTAGTTACTCCGCCTACGGAAGTACAAATTGAAATGCTTAATAAAAGAGCCGAAAAAATACGAAAAGGAAATGTTGATCCAAAAGAAGATAACATGCTTGTGATCACCAATGACGGAAGAAAGCTTGCATTGGATCAGAGAGTCATCAATCCAAAACTTCCTGATGATCCTGACAGCAAGGTAAACGCCTGTGTTAAAAACATTTTGGATATATGGGAAAAAACCAAAGATAAACGGCTTACTCAGTTAGTTTTCTGCGATATGTCAACTCCTGACGGAAAATACGATCCTATTGAAATGGTTGAAAAAGACGGCGTTTTTGTAGTTGAAGAAAGAAAACAATGGAATGTTTATCAGGATATAGCCGATAAGCTTATCAGTGCGGGAGTTCCGGCTAATGAAATTGCTTTTATTCATGAGGCTAAGAACAACAAGCAAAAGGACGCTATTTTTGCAAAGGTACGAACCGGTAAGATACGAATACTTTTCGGCTCTACTATGAAAATGGGGGCTGGTACAAACGTGCAAAAATATCTTGTAGCGCTTCATGACCTTGATATTCCGATGAGACCACGTGATTTAGAACAAAGACACGGAAGAATGGTCAGATTCGGGAATCTAAATAAAGAAGTATATATTTTCAGGTATATAACCGAGCGTACATTTGACGCCTATATGTATCAAATGTTAGAAAACAAGCAGAGAATAACTGCTCAGATCATGACAAGCAAAGCTCCGTCACGTGTTATTGAGGACGCTGATACGGAGGTTTTATCCTATGCCGAATGCAAGGCGATAGCTACGGGAGATCCCCGTATCATGGAGTATTGTACTTTGCAAACGGAAATTAATATGCTTAACTTATTAAAAAACGATTATCTTAATCAAAAATATGAGCTTGAAGATAAGGTTTTAAAATATTATCCGTCACAGATCAGCAGCCTTGAACAGCGGCTAACCGCATTTCAGAAGGACGTGGAGCATATTAAAAACAGCCGTAATGCCGGGTGTGAGTTAAAGGGAATTCTATATGCCGATAAAATGGATGCCGGCAAAGCTTTAATGAATGTTATAAAGACAATAAATTCAGAATCTCCCGTTTTGGTCGGCAGTTACTGCGGATTTTCTCTATCTTTGAGTTTTGACGCTTTTTCTGATACGTGTTATGCACATTTAAGTCATAGTCAGGGTTATAAGGTTACTATGGGAGAAGATATACGAGGAAATATAACAAGACTTGATAATTTCTTAGGAGGTCTGCCTGATAAACTTGAAAATTGCCGGAATCAATTACAGGACGCTAAAAGACAGTTAGAGACAGCTGCTACCGAAGCGAATAAGCCGTTTGAAAAAGAAGAGGAACTAAAAAATAAAATGACGAGGTTTCAGCAGCTAAAAGTGGATTTGAAAATCGACGAGCGTAAGTATAAGGACTTTGATTCTAAGGATAAGTCCGACAGAAGTCATGATGAGAGATAGTTATACACCAAAGACGGATAAGAGCATTTCGCTCATATCCGTCTTTTTAAGTTAAAATTGAAAAGGAGTTGAGATCTATGCCATATATCGCACCGGATATAGTACTTGAAGCAAAAAAGATGGATCTGCTGACTTATCTTCAAAATTACGAACCGGAGGAGCTTATAAGGATTTCAAGCAGTACCTATTCGACCCGTACTCATGACAGTCTTAAAATATCCAATGGAAAATGGATGTGGTGGAGCAGAGGCATAGGAGGAAGGTCGGCGCTTGATTATCTGATAAAAGTAAATGGGTATTCTTTTTTGGATGCTGTTGAAACAATTACAGGCAAATCGGCAGTATGTCCTCCCGTTTATGTAAAGGTCAAAGAAAAAACAGAAAAGAAGCTTCTTTTACCTGAGCATAACAAATGTCAGAATAATGTTGTTATGTATCTTAAAAACAGGGGTATTAATACGGATATTATAAACTTCTGTATACAAACAGGACGTGTATATGAAAGTTATCCTTATCACAATGCAGTATTTGTCGGACTGGATACCAAAGGAAAAGCAAAGTCAGCTTCATTGCGTGGAATAAAGAGCGATTATATTGGTGAAGCTGAGGGCAGTGACAAGGAATACTCTTTTTCAATACCCGCTGAGGAAAAATCAAAATATGTACATCTGTTTGAATCGGCTATAGATTTGTTATCCTATGCCACATTGCTAAAGTTATACGGCAGAAACTGGCGAAAAGATCATTTGTTATCACTTTGCGGTGTTTATCAGTCTGCAAAAAATATCGAACAGAGTAAGGTTCCTAAAGCATTAACACGATATTTTAATGAATATCCTGAGATTAATACATTGGCTTTGCACCTGGATAATGATACGGCAGGCAGACTTGCGTCTAAGGCTATAAAAACAGTACTTTCAAAGCAGTATTATATAATAGATAAGCCCCCGCCTATAGGTAAAGATTATAATGATTTTTTATGTATGAAGTTAGGAATAGGAATTACTAAGAGGGATAGTAAAAAGAACGAAAGGACTAATACAAGATGAAAAAACTCAATGTAAAAAATACATTGAGTTTTTTAAACTTAAATATTAGGGAAAATAAATTTCATAAGATTATAAACAGGTGTGCCGGCAAATGAACCGGTTCCAAAGGAAATCCCTGCAATATCAATACTTCCGCTGCTGCTTATAGGAAAGTTTACTGTGCTTAAATTATTACAACTTGCAAATGTGTTTTCTTCAAATGTCAGACTTTTATATTTATTAATTGTAACGGTTTTTAATGCAGGTAAGTTCTGAAATGCTGTTTTATATACAATTAAATCCTGTGTAGAAGAGCCTGCAAATGTTACACTTTCAAGAGATGTACATCCATTAAAAGAATCGTTATATACTCTGTCTACGTTTTCTGGTATTGTTATAGATTTTAATGAAGCACAATTTTGAAATGCACCAATGGATATATCTTTTATGCTTTTAGGTAAAGTAATATTCTCCAAGTTATAACAATCCTTGAAACAACATTGCGATATTGCTGTTAATTTTGAAGAAAGATAATTAAAAGAAACTGTTTTTAAATTTGTGCACCCTTTAAATGAATTTTGATAAATATAATCTACATTATCCGGAATAGCAATAGATGTTAATGATGAACAGTTATAAAAACATCCTATTTCTATTCTGCTTAATTTTGAATTTGTGGCAAAAGAAATTTCCGTTAATTTTGTACAATCAGCAAAAGCACTTCCCTGTATAGTTGTAACAGAACTTGGGATTGATATATATGTAATATTTGAATTTCTGAAAGAATTATTTCCTATTGCTCTCATATTTTCAGAAATATAAACTCTTTTTAATGTAGTATTATTTTCAAATGCATAATGATTAATATATGTAAAAGGATATGAAACTCCGTTTTCCACAATTACAGACGGTATTGTCAGCGTTGATGATGTACCTGTATAACCTGCTACAGAAACTTCAGTATGATTATAATTAAATTGATATTCCAAACCATAAGAAGTTGTTTCTGCACTAACGGAAATACTGTTTACAAATGGGATACTATTAGAAAATATGCAGCAGAAACTGGCGGAAAGATCATCTGTTATCACTTTGCGGTGTATATCATCATGCAAAAAATATTGAACGAAATAAAATAAGCCGCCTATAGGTAAAGATTATAATGATTTTTTGTGTATGAAGCTAGGACTTAAAATTACAAAAAGAGAAAAAAGGAGTTATGTAAGATGAAAAAAGAATATAATGTGACTATAACCGAAACTCTGCAAATGACAATTGCTGTTGAAGCGGAGAATTTGGCGGAAGCTGAGGAGATAGCAGAAGAAAATTGGAGTAACGGCGATTACATCTTAGGTGCAGAGCAGTTTGTAGGTGCAAGCTTTACTGCTGATGATAAGACAAGAACAAAGGAATATGAAAGGTAGAGTAATTTGATAAGTAATAAAAATATAATATGGAGCGATATTGATCTGAATTTTGACGATTGGAAAGAGGATTTAAAGGCGGAATATCCTGAAATGAATGATGACCAACTTTACAATTTAATGTATGAGATAAACGGCGGTTATCTTGAAGATGAAAGAATAAATCTTGATATTCAGCTTTCAAAACCTATAATAGTAATAGCAGATTTAGGGTTATGGAACGGCAGAAAAAGCGGATACAAAATGATTGACAGTGGGAATATAAAGGATTGCCTTTATTCCGACTGTGATTCAAACGAGTGGTATGTAGACCAAAAAGGCGATTTAAGATGTACGGCTATACATCATGACGGAACAAATCATTATCTTTATCGTGTTATAAAAGATAAAGCAACAGAAAACCAAGTATATAAATTATTAAATCTTATTTATTTCGATAAAGCAACCCGTTCTGATATAGTTCGTGTTACAAATCGTCTGGGCGATGATATAGGAAAAGTCTATGGCTGGGAATTTGATAAAAGAAGCAGTAAAAGAGATATGGCGAGATAAAGAGATTTTAAAATATAAATATTATATTAAATGAAAGGAACGAATGAAAATGAAAGTATTAATGGTAGAGCCGCATAAAAACGCTTATGAGTCTGACATAGGAAACGATCTTAAATCAATGCAGGAAGCAGTAGGCGGCTCAATAGAAGCCGCATATTTTTTTGAAGAGCCTGTTTCTCTTGTTTGCAATGAGGAAGGTAAAATTAACGGACTTGAATTAAATCGATCTGTAAGAAATGAAGACAACGAAATAATGGATATAGTGGCTGGTACATTTTTTATATGCGGATTAAATGAAGATAATTTTGATTCGCTTACTTCTGAACATATGGAAAAGTTTAAGAAAATGTTTTTGAATCCCGAAATTTTTATGAAAACATATGACGGAATAAAATCAAGAAAAGTGTCCGAAAGTTATTTTATCAATAAAAAACCTAAAGATTATGAAAGGTGAAATATGTAATGCAATAACAGCGAAGCGGATAATGCATTATACCAGCAAGCAACGCCTTTTGGGGACAAAAGGCAAATATCAGGAGAACATTTCCCCTGAAACCCCAGATTAAGAGGTGATAAAAAATGATAATGTTTTTGTCAGGAATGATAGTAGGAGGAGTGATAGGTGTTTTTATAATGTGTTGCATGCAAATTAATCGGATTGAAAGTGAGAATAGGTATGAACAAAAGAACGATAGAAATTAAAGTACGTTTAAATAATAACGAAGCTGAATTACTGAATAAGCATGTAAAGAAAAGCGGATTATCCCGTGAAGCGTATCTGCGTCAGATAATAAAGGGTCTAGTACCTAAGAATACTCCTCCCCCTGATTATTATTTGATGATGAAAGAGCTACACAAAATCGGAAACAATCTTAATCAGATAGCACAGAAAGCTCATGTGCTGAATGTTGTTGACGTACAGCGATATGATAAAGCTGTACGCCATTTTGAACAGACAGTAAGAGTTATAACAGAAGCGGTTGTTTTACCGGATAAAGCAGAATAAATGGCAGTTACATCAATTTGGAGCGTTAAGGGGTGGCTGGGCAAAGTAGTTATTTACATTCAGAATCCTGACAAAACAACTAACCCTGACTATATAAAAATACCCAAAATGACAGACAAAGAAGAACAGTCATTGACAGATGTAATTGCATATGCAGTCGATCAGGAAAAGACTAATGGAAAATCAGATAATTTGAATCTAGATAACGAGGATATACCCATAATGCAGCAATATGTTTCAGGTGTTAATTGTACTCCTATGACTGCAAGGAGCGAAATGCTCGCAGTTAAAAAGCGATATGGAAAAGACGAAGGCATTATGGCATTTCACGGTTATCAGTCTTTTGCACCATATGATGATATAACTCCTGATACAGCACATAAAATGGGCATTTTGCTTGCGGAAGAATTATGGGGCGATCGTTTTCAGGTACTGGTTGCAACACATCTTGATAAAGAAAATCATCTTCATAATCATTTTGTGGTTAATTCCGTATCCTTTATTGACGGTCTGAGGTATCATCGTACCAAAAAGGATTATTACAATATGCGTACTGCTTCTGATAAATTGTGCCGCCAATTTGGATTGTCTGTAATTGAAAACGCCGAATATGGAAAATCAAAGCACTATGGTGAATGGAAAGCTGAAAAAGAGGGACGTCCTACATGGCGTGGCTTAATTAAATCCGATATAGACAAAGCTATTGCAAAGTCGCTTACTGAAAAACAGTTTTATCACTATTTAAAAGAAATGGGCTATGCAATTAAATTCGGAAAAGATATAACAGTCAGACCACAGGGTAAGGACAGAGGAATGAAGCTTGCCCGTAATTTAGGTAATGAATATACAAAAGAATCAATATGCCGTCGTATTCTGAATAATCACAAGGTTAAAGCTGAAAAACCATACGAGAACAAAACAGTTTTTTACCGATTATCAGGTAATCATAAAGCATCTAAAAAAATAGGCGGTCTAAGAGGATTGTATTTTTACTACTGTTATCTTTTAGGTGTATTGTCTAAGAAGCATTCTGTTAATCCAAACAAGGTAAGGTTGATTATTCGGGAAAATTTAATTAAACTAGATGAAATAAATAAGGAAACAAGGCTGCTTTGCCGTAATCATATTGATACGGCTGGGCAGCTTTTTTCATATAAAGAAAATCTGCAAGTCAGTATGAAGCAGCTTGTTGATAAAAGACAGCATTTAAGGTACAAAAGCAGAAATATCAAGGATAATGAAAAGCTGTCGGAAATCAAATCGGAAATTGCAGATATGACAAAGCAGATCGGTGAATTTAGAAAGGAAGTGAAGCTATGTGACGGGATTATAAAACGGTCAAATATTATGAAAGACAAGATAGAATCAGTACGGCAGGAAAAGGAGGAAAGAATGAATGAACACATCAGGCGAAGCCGCTGATCAGATTGTGCGTATGTCGCTTGAAGCGGGTGAAGCTGCGTTAAAAATAACAGGGGCCGGTGCAAAACATATTGCAGCGGCTCTATATGTTATTTTGAAAGATAAGAAAAAAACTAAAGGCAAGACCAGACTTGAAACACTGGTGCGTTCCTGCAAACCGCTTACAGTATTTTCAGTAAAAAACAGCGATTTAAAGGATTTTGTAAAGGAAGCTAAGAGATACGGTATTTTATATTGTGCTGTACGTTCTAAAAAAGGCTTTAAAGACGGTATGACAGATATAATCGTTAAGGAGGAGGACGCAGCAAGAATAAACAGGATCGTTGAACGCTTGCAGCTTGCTTCTGTCGGTGATACTGCAAAAATCAAAACTAAAATTGAGAGAAGTAAATCAGAAAAAACAGAGTCGTTAAAAACTCATACAGTTCCCGAAAAAGATATGCCGGAAAAATCTGAGGAAGATAAGCTTATGGAAGAACTGCTTGGAGAGCCGATTCAAAAAGAAGGTAAAAAACAGGAAAACCCCTCTTTGGCAAAGACCGAAAGCCCCCATCGGTCCGAGCCTACATTAAAGAAAGAAAACAACTACAGGGGGAATACTTCTAAATCTGCTAAGAAACCGTCTGTAAGAGCAGAATTGAAAAGAATACGTGAAGGCAGAAAAGCAGACGTTGATAAATCTGACCAAAATTCACGTTCAAAGGATATTAAGCCTAAAGGTCAGAAACAGTTAGCTCACAGACAGCCTAATATCAAAAAGAAGAAAAATATTAAAGAGAGGTAAGTTTTATGGATAATTTTGATTCTATATTAAATGTAAGTGCTGTTAATACAAATGATAAAACATCTGTATTTGCGGCGGAAAGTAAAGAAAATCGTAATCACTGTTATGATATGTCTGAAAAAATGACAGAAAAAATCGCTTCAGATTCAAATGCGTTTCAAATATTTCTTGATGTTCAAAGCAGATTTGACAGATATACGGCAAATAACGCTTTACTGATTACGGCACAAAATCCTGAAGCACAAAAGCTTGGCAATTATGGTTATTGGAGAGAACAAGGTGCATATGTAAAAAGACAGGAAAAGAATAATCCTATTTTTATTTTAGAACCGGGAAAGGAATATACTCGTGATGACGGTAGTATCGGAACATATTACAATGCAAAAAAACTATACGATATTTCACAGACTACACTACAGGAAAAGCCGCAGCAGAATGCAAGTATAGATGAAAAACTTCTTATTCGTGCTTTGATAAGCAGACCGCCTGTTAATATATCCGCTTGCGAGCCTGATAAAATGCCTGAAAACAAAGGAGCTGTGTTTGTTCCAGAGGACAATTGTATTTATGTAAGAAAAGGAATGAATGCAAAGGATATTTTCAGAAGTTTGACAGTAGAGCTTTCCTTAGCCGGATTTGCCAATAAGGATAAGGACTATTACCGTGACGGTTATGCGTTTAATGCATATTGTGCTTCATATCTATTATGCAAAAAATATGGAATTGAAACAAAAGGATATTTTGATTTCAGCAATGCTCCTGGATACTTTAGAGGCATGGATAATCAGGAAGTACGGGGAGAATTGAATAATATTCGTGAATCTGCTTCGGATATTTCATTGAGAATGTCAAGAATACTTGAACAAGGAAGGAATCCCAATCAGCGTGAACAATCCCGATAAAAAATAGACGGAGGGGTATATGAGTAAAAATATAATTAAACTTGAGTTAAGTATGTCTGATTATGGAGTTATTTATAACACTTATAACACATTGATAAATGAAAGAAATCAAAAATTAAAGAATGGTATGTCTACAGAAGTTATTGATGATGTTTTAATAAAAATCATAGATTCAAAACCTAAAGAAAAAAAGGAGAAAAAAAAACGTGAAACAAGATGACAGGCATACAGTACTGATATTATCAGCTTGCGGACTGTTACCTGTTATATGGTTTGCTTTATTGACAGCTCCGTATATATCACATGGCTTGTTTTATGTAATAGAATACTTGCCGGAAGCAATGCGGAATCCATTTAAAATAGAATTATGCAGGGACAGTTTAAAAACTGTCCTTATTTTTTTACTTGTTTACGGTATGGGTATCGGCATTTACTTTTCTACACGAAGAAACTACCGCAAGGGAGAGGAACACGGTTCTGCAAAATGGGGCAATGCTCATGAAGTAAATAAAAAATACAGCAATCCAAAATTTGAGGTAAATAAAATATTAACTCAGAATGTCAGTATATGCTACAACAGCAGAAAGCATTTGAGAAATATGCTGACTTTAGTTATCGGAGGAAGCGGTGCAGGTAAGACAAGATTTTATGCAAAGCCCAATCTCATGCAGGCAAATACTTCATTTGTGGTCTTAGACCCTAAGGGCGAGAATTTGCGTGATACAGGACATCTTTTAGAAGAAAAAGGCTATGAGATTCGTGTATTGGATTTAATAGAAATGGAAAAAAGCCATTGCTATAATCCGTTTGTCTATCTCAGAAATGATAACGATGTACAGCGGCTTGTAACAAATTTATTCAAGGCAACTACTCCGAAAGGTGCACAGTCACAAGATCCTTTTTGGGATACCGCAGCTTCTATGCTTCTGTTAGCGTTGATATTTTACCTTAAATACGAAGCACCGGAGGAAGAACAAAACTTTCCTATGGTTATGGAGTTGCTAAGGGCAGGAGAAGTGCATGAAGATGATGACAGTTATCAAAGTCCCCTTGACGAACTGTTTGAAAGATTGGAAATGCGTGAACCTGACCATATTGCAGTAAAGTACTACAAGGATTATCATTCAGGAAGCGCTAAAACTCTGAAATCCATTCAAATCACACTAGCGGCAAGGTTGGAAAAATTCAATTTGTCAAGCCTTGCAGCTTTGACCGCAACAGACGAGCTTGATTTATCGTCATTAGGAGAAAAGAAAACAGTGTTGTTTGCTTTGATACCGGACGATGATACAAGCTATAACTTTTTAGTATCAATTTTATATACTCAGTTATTTCAGCAGTTATTCTACCTTGCTGATCATAAATACGGAGGCAGACTTCCTGTACATGTGCATTTTCTAATGGACGAATTTGCAAATGTTTCGCTTCCTGATGATTTTGACAAAATATTGTCAGTTATGCGTTCAAGAGAAGTAAGTGTATCTATAATTCTTCAGAATTTAGCACAGCTTAAAGCCCTTTTTGAGAAGCAATGGGAAAGCATTGTCGGTAACTGTGATGAATTTTTATATCTTGGCGGCAATGAACAAAGTACTCATAAGTATGTCAGCGAACTTTTAGGAAAAGCCACTATCGATACTAACACATACGGAAAATCGACAGGTCATTCAGGTAACTATTCTACTAATTATCAAATATCGGGGCGTGAGCTTTTAACACCCGATGAGGTGCGTATGCTTGATAACCGTTATGCACTTCTTTTTATAAGGGGTGAACGTCCGGTGATGGACTTAAAGTATGACATTATGAAACATCCGGACGTTGATATGACCGCAGACGGCAAAGCCGGAATCTATTATCATGGCGAGATAAATCAGGCAATAGCTGATATTTCGCTTGGAGATAGCTTTGACGGAGAAATCAACGGAGAACAACCGCAAACAGATTTATTTGAACTTTTATCTGATGAGGATTTAGAAGCCTTATTAGATGAGTAATAAGCAGGAGGAACAAATTATGAATAAACCAAACAAAACAAATATTAATAAGCCGACTAGAATTTATAAGGTAATGATATTACTTGCGGCTATGATTTTAACGTCAGCATTATGCTTTACAACAGTTTATGCCGCTGACGATCCGTTGCAGGTAGTAAACAATCTGTCTGATTTCATATTCGGACTTATCCGAGCTATAGGATTGATACTGTTGGGATTCGGAATAGTGCAAGTGGGACTATCTCTTAAATCTCACGATCCAAGTCAGAGAGCCAATGGATTTTTGACTTTGGCAGGCGGAGTTATTATTACGTTTGCAAAAGAAATCCTTAATTTGATAACAGGATAAAATATGAGCAGGCTTTAAGTCTGCTCATTATCATATGAAAAGGAGGATTAAAATGTCAGATAATTGGGTAGTTCAAAACTTGGACAATGCCCTAAATACATGGAACAATAAATTATCGGAAATATGGCAGCTTGTTTCGCAATCTCCTGAAGAGTTTAAAGGCGGAGGAATATGGGAAGTAATTAAGGATATACATGGAGCTTTGCAAGCAATAGGTTATGCGTTACTTGTTTTGTTTTTTGTTATTGGAGTAGTTAAAACCTGCGGCAGTTTTACAGAGGTCAAGAAACCCGAACATGCATTGAAGTTGTTTATCCGTTTTGCACTGGCAAAGGGCGTTATCACACATGGATTAGAGCTGATGATGGCTTTGTTTAATATAGTCCAGGGAATAACAGCAAAAATCATGGATTCAGCAGGTTTCGGTTCATCTTCAAAAACGGTATTACCTGACAATCTTATAGAAGCTATAGAGGACTGCGGATTTTTTGAGAGCATTCCATTATGGGCAGTAACGCTGATAGGGAGCCTGTTTATTACCGTATTAAGCTTTATAATGATTATGAGTGTGTACGGAAGATTTTTCAGATTATATCTTTATACTGCAATAGCTCCTGTTCCGTTGTCAACCTTTGCGGGAGAACCAACGCAAAATATAGGAAAAGGATTTATTAAGTCTTATTCGGCAGTATGTCTTGAGGGTGCAATCATAGTTCTTGCCTGCATTATATTTTCTCTGTTTGCCTCCTCCCCTCCTGCGGTCGATACAGATGTGTCGGCTGTAACTATGGTATGGAGTTATGTAGGCGAATTGGTTTTCAATATGCTGGTACTTGTGGGTGCTGTCAAAATGGCTGACCGTGTGGTTAAGGAAATGATGGGATTGTAAATTAAAAGTTTATTGACAAGATAGTATAAAATGAGTATAATGTAGTTAGAATAATACTATCAAAGGAGAGATTGTTATGAATATACGTCCGTCGGCAGCAATAAGACAAAATTATAATGAAATTGCCGAGCTTTGCAAGAAAAGTAAAGAACCTATTTTCCTCACTAAAAACGGCGAGGGAGATTTGGTAGTTATGGATATTGAAACCTTTAATAAAAGAGAAAAAATGCTCAAACTGCGTGAAGAGCTTTTAGCTGTCGAGGAGGACAGACTTCATGGCAGTAAGGGCTATTCAGCCTGCGAGGTTGCTGAAATGATGAGAAAAGTAATCGGAGAGGAAGCTGACGGCAATGGACGAGCAGAATAAGTATACAGTAATTGTTTCGGAACATGCTAAGCAAATGCTTGTATCACATGCTGCGTTCCTTGCTCAGACAAGCGTTAATGCTGCTCAGCGGCTTGCAGATTCTTTTGAAAAAATAGCAGGCTCGTTGGAATTTATGCCGCAAAGATGTACATGGCTAACAAATGAATTTATTCCCCGTAATATGTATCGTTACATTTTGTTTGAAAAGAGATATATGATTATATTTCAGATAAAAGATAATACGGTATATGTGGACCATGTCATTGATTGCCGTCAGGATTATGAATGGCTTATATTATAAAAATAAGAATAACAGATTGAAACGTCGCTTATTGAGCGGCGTTTTTTATTTATCATGCGGAGGTATTTATGAACAGAGATAATAAAATCAATAATGCTAGTGAGTAAGAAGATCACGATAAATGGTATCGTGATGAATTTAAGAAACCGTTAGAAGAAATACAACAGGATATTTTCTTTAGGGCGGATAATTTTGAGCATGAAGATTGGTACAATGAATTTTTAATATATACCAAAATCGGAGTGTGTAATCCGCTGCCGGAACATTGTTCAGATGTTCAGAAAGCATTGAAAATTATGGGATATAGTACCCGTGTTGCTGAACAAAACGGAAAAACATATATTGTTCCGGATAATAACAGGAGTAAGCAGCACAAACAGAAAGAATCTTACGAAAGATAAAAAACTCCGATTTATATATCGGAGTTAAAATTAACAGGTTTGCCTGTTCGTGGATCAATTAAATTGTTTTTTTCATCGAAAGTAATGCTGTTAAGAGGTACGCCTAATTCTCTGGCACGCTGAATTTGCCATGATATAAAATCATCTTCAAAGCGGTTGCTTCTTTTGCTTTTGATTTTTTTAATCAAGGAATACATCCATGATAAAGCAACAAGACCTATCAATATGTAAAGCCCTAATAAAACTTTAGATTCGTTTTTTGTAGTCCAGTCAGTATAAAATGTGCTAATGGTTGCCGCTAAAAAATAAATAAGCGGTAAGGTCAAACGAAGCTTGCCTGCGACTTTAAAAATCAGAGAAAAAGTAAATATTATTACGGAAAAGGATATTGACAGAATAAACGCACTTTTCATGCAGTCACCTCTTAATATATAATTTACATGACTAATTATACCAAAAAAAACTAAAAAACGCAAGGAGGAAATAACTTGGAGGTAAAAATAAATCGAGAAATCCGTAATTATACGGAGTCAATGTTTTTCGGATTGTCAATGAGGCAATTCATATTTTCTTTGTTAGCATGCGGCGTTGCCGTCGGACTGTATTTTTTGCTGTGCCCATATGTAAGGACTGAAACTGTAAGCTGGATGTGCATTTTGGGAGCAGCGCCGTTTGCAGCATTAGGTTTTATACAGTATCACGGAATGAATGCCGAACAATTTCTATGGGCTTGGATAAAATCCGAGATTCTTGTTCCTAAGTGTATGGTATTTCAGCCGGAAAATATTTATTATGAAGCATTAAAAAATTGTATTGATAATCATCAAAAGGAGGAATTGAAAAGTAATGATTAAAACATTAAAAAATACATTTAAACAGGATAAAGAGAAATTTGCCATACCCAGCAGCGTTCAGCAGGCAATTCCTATTCAAGCGATTTGGCAGGACGGGATTTTTCAGGTGGGCAGAAACAAGTTTTCAAAAACATTTAAATTCACAGACATTAATTATGCGGTTGCGGGCAGAGAAGATAAAGAAACAATGTTTCTTGAGTACAGTGAGCTTTTAAACTCGTTTGACAGTGGTGCAATTACAAAAATCACAATAAACAACAGACGTCTTAATAAACAAGATTTTGAAAAAACGATTCTTATACCAATGCGGGAGGACGGTCTTGACTTATACCGTAAAGAATATAACGACATACTTTTGGAAAAGGCAACAGGTTCAAACAGCATAATACAGGAAAAGTATGTGACCGTATCTGTATTTAAGAAAAACATAGAAGAAGCAAGAAATTATTTTACACGAGTAGGTACAGAACTTGTATCACATTTTGCGCATTTAGGCTCAAAATGTGTTGAAATGAATGCTGAAGATAAGTTAAGAGCATTGCATGATTTTTACCGAACAGGAGAAGAAACCGGTTTTCATTTCGATTTGTCGGAAACTATGAAAAAAGGACACAGCTTCAAGGATTTTATATGTCCTGACAGTCTTGAATATGAAAAGGATCACTTTAAAATGGGTACACGTTTCGGACGTGTACTTTTTTTACGGGAATATGCAAGCTATATAAAGGACAGTATGATTGCAGAACTGACAGATATTAACCGTAATTTAATGATGAGTATTGATGTTATACCGATACCGACGGACGAAGCGGTCAGGGAGGTTGAAAACCGTTTGTTAGGGGTAGAAACAAACATAACAAACTGGCAGCGCAGACAAAACGCCAATAATAACTTTTCTGCCGTTGTGCCTTACGATATGGAACAGCAGAGAAGGGAAAGCAAGGAGTTTTTGAATGACCTTACTTCAAGAGATCAGAGAATGATGTTTGCTACTGTTACTCTTGTACACACAGCTGACAGTTTAGAAAGGTTAGACGAGGATACCGAAATACTGCTTACTGCTGCAAGAAAACATCTATGCCAGTTTGCAGTTTTAAAATATCAGCAGATGGACGGACTTAATACTGCACTTCCGATAGGTCACAGAAAATTTAATTCCCTGCGTACTCTTACTACCGAAAGTCTTGCGGTGCTCATGCCGTTTCGGGTTCAGGAAATAATGGACGAAGGAGGTATTTATTGCGGAGAAAATGCAATATCTCATAATCTTATTATGTGCAATAAAGCTAAACTTTTAAATCCTAATTCATTTCTTTTAGGTGTTCCGGGAAGCGGTAAATCATTTGCGGCTAAAATGCTGATAGTTTTTCTGGCACTTGCCACCGGAGATGATATTCTTATATGCGATCCCGAACGAGAGTACGCCTCACTCATTGAAGCAATGGGCGGCGAAGTTATACGAATTGCCGCAGGCAGCAAAGACCACATAAATGCAATGGATATGGTAGACGGTTATGGTGACGGACGAAATCCTGTTATAGACAAATCCGAGTTTGTATTGTCCTTGTTTGAACAACTTGATTCAAAGGGAATAAGCGCAAAGGAAAAGTCAATTATCGACCGTTGTACCGATGCAGTTTATGAGGATTATAAAAACGGCGGAAGCGTACCTACGCTATGTACTTTAAGAGAAAAGCTGCTTGAACAGTCGGAAAGAGAAGCACAGGATTTAGCACTTTCACTTGAATTGTTTACAAGCGGAAGTCTTGACGCTTTTGCACATGAAAGTAATGTTGATGTTAATAACAGAATGATAGTTTATGATATTATGGATTTAGGAAAGCAGTTAAAAACTATGGGACTTCTGGTCATTACTGACGCAATGCTAAACAGAGTTACGGAAAACTGGAAGAAAGGCAAACGTACTCATATCTTTTTAGACGAATTTCATGTTGTATTTGAAAATGAATATTCGGGTGCTTTCTTTAATTCTGCGTGGAGAAGATTCAGAAAAAGAAACGCTTTCCCAAACGCTATTACTCAAAATGTAGAATATTTGCTTGATTCTGTTCTGGCAAGCAGTATGCTTTCAAACTCAGAGTACATTGTTATGCTCAATCAGGCGGCTTCTGACCGTCAGAAGCTTGCGGAACTTTTAAATATTTCAAATGAGCAGATGAGCTACATTACAAATGCAGACGCCGGATGCGGTTTAATCAAGTACGGAAGCTCGCTTGTACCTTTTATTAATAAATTTCCTAAAAACACACGTCTGTATAAGCTTATGACTACCAAACCGGGCGAGGACAGCGCTAACAGACGATAACAAGGAGGTTTAGATATGGATTACAAGTTAAGTGAAGATGAAAATTACCATATGCTTATTGATGAACTTGATAAAAGAGGTTTAGATAAGGAACGTAATGAAGTGGTTGGTCTTGTACATTATTTAGAAAGTATGGAACAGCAATTTACAAATGTTTTAGACGAATTACAGCAGGTACGATGTCAGCTTGAAAAAATTCAGGATAAGGGAATACGTAAAACAGTATTAAAAATTACAGACAAAGCAAAAGAAGCTGTTAAGAAGTCATTATCAAAAATAAATACTGTCAAAAGCAACTTATCTCATTTCTTTAAAAATGTTAGCAAAGGAATAAAAAACCGAAGTACTCAGACGCTGAAAAAAGCAGTAAGAGGACTAAGAATCCCTGATGTTTTAGCACAAATCAAAATCGAGCTTAGCAATCTTAAAAACAATTTATACCGAAAGGCAAATAAAATTGAATTAGTGAAATATGAGGTCGATTCAGCTAAAAATCATATTAAAAATGCATTCAGAACTTTATTTTCAAAGGCTTACAAACCAGACAAAAAATCTGATAAAGGAATACTTTCTGTTATTAGAAAATCATTATTAAAATGCGGGAATATAGTTTCTAAAATGGAAGGAGCTGCTGAAATAGCTATGAATAAATCTTCTCAATTCAGTAAAACAGAAGATAAGCAGTCAGTAAAAAATAAACTGGATTCGTTAAAGTCACAGCATAATTATACAATTGAAAAAACTGTTCCCGTTAAGGAACAAGCAAGGTAGTTTAAATTTAAACGAAAGCAGACTTCGGTCTGCTTTTTATTTTTTAATGGAGGTTATGAATGAAAAAATTATATATTACAGTACTGCTAATATGCACCGGCATTTTGATTGTTTCAGGTTATAAATTAATGAGCTTTTATAAGGAAGATCAAAAATATATCGAAGAATTTTCAAAGCTTTCAGAAATAGCAGAAAAAAATATAACACAAAAATCTAAAGAATACAAAACGGAAGAACTACCCTTTTATTCTGACTTATACAATCAAAACAAGGACTTTGCAGGCTGGATTTCCATTACAGGTACAACCATCAATTATCCTGTTATGTACACTCCTGAAAATCCTGATTTTTATTTGAAACATAATTTTGAAAAACAGTACAGTGATTACGGTGTACCGTATATTTCAGAGGCTTGCAGTATTGCACCTCTGAGTGATAACACAATAATTTACGGTCACAACATAACAGGCGGAAGAATGTTCGGAGCATTACTAGACTATACAAATAAGGAGTTTTATGAAAATCATAAATTTATAGAGTTTAATACTCGTTATAAAAAAGGAAAATATGAAATCATTGCAGTTTTCAAGACAAGCGTTTATGATGATAAAGGTTTTAAATACTATACATTTATAAATGCGGACAGCAAAGATTATTATATGAAATTTATAGAGCAGTGCAAAAAACTTTCTTTTTATGAAACCGAAGCAACGGCAAAATTCGGAGATAAATTAATCACAATATCTACCTGTGATAACGGTTTAAACAACAGAAGATTTGTTATAGTTGCTAAAGAATTGACATAAGAGGTAGTTTAATGGACAAAACGATAAAAACTAAAAGTACTAAAAAAGATATACGGATATTAGATAAGTCTGCTGTGGTAGGTAAAAATATTCGACATAACTATGTACGAATGAAGAATAATACTGAACATAATCAGAAAAATGAACATTCTCCTGTTGATTATGCTGAAAGTAATATAGAAAATGCAGTTAAAACAACATTATATAAAACAGCAGGACAAGTAAAAAAATATAGGGGTAATGTTAAAAGAGCAAGTCAAAATAGAAAATATAATATTAATAAAGGTGAGGAATTTACACAGCCTTTTAAATCTATTGATAAAACAATTAAAAATACAGGTTATAAATTTAACACACGAAAAAATGTCAATAAAACTGTTAAAGAAGGTCATAGACTATCCGGCAAAACTGTAAAAACTGCGGAAAATACTGCACGTGTTTCTGTCAAGACTTCAAAGCAAGCGGCTAAGACTTCCAAGCGAACAGCAAAAGCGGCACAGAATTCTTACAGAATAAGCCGTGAAGTTTCAAAAAAAGCTGTAAAAACAGCTAAAACAACTATAAAAGCTACTGTAAAATCTGTTACTGCTGCTGTTAAATCATCATCTTCTTTATTAGTATTAGCTGGACCAGTAGTTATATTAATGATACTTATTTTAATATTATTTGGCAGTGTTTTGAGTTTTGTTAATGATGACAGTTCCGAATCGTCTAATCGTATAAGTTCGCAAGTACAAAATTATGAGATTCTTATTCAAAAGTATGCTCAACAGCATGGTATACCGGAGTTTACAGAATTGATAAAAGCAGTTATGATGCAGGAATCAGGCGGTCAGGGAGCTGATCCAATGCAAGCGTCCGAATGCAGTTACAATACTAAATTTCCTAATAAACCTAATGGTATCACAGACCCTGAATATTCAATAAATGTTGGTATTCAGAACCTTGCTGCATGTTTAAAAGCGGCAGGCGCTGAAAATCCTATTGATATGCAAAATATACAGCTTGCTTTGCAGGGATATAATTTTGGTAACGGTTATATCTCATGGGCTAAAGAACGTGGAGGTTATTCAGCAGCCAATGCAATAGAGTTTTCAAATACGATGGCTAAAAAATTAGGTTGGACAAGCTATGGAGATGTTAATTATGTTAATAATGTGCTGCGTTATTATCCGTTTAGGAGTGTACCGTTAGGCATTGGCAGTGACAAGATTGTACAAATTGCTTTAACTCAGGAGGGTAATTCAGGCGGTAAACCATATTGGTCTTGGTATGGATGTTCTTCACGAATAGAATGGTGTGCTTGTTTTGTAAGCTGGTGTGCTGACCAATGCGGATATATTGACAGTGGTATGATTCCTAAGTTCTCTTATTGTCCGGCAGGAGTAGACTGGTTTAAATCAAAAAACGCATGGCAAAATGGAAGTTATACGCCTAAACCCGGAGATATTATATTTTTTGATTGGGATTATGATAATATATCAGATCATGTTGGTATTGTAGTCAAAGAAGAAAACGGAAGAGTTTATACAATAGAAGGTAACAGCAACGATATGTGTAAGCAAAATAGTTATGAAACGGGCGGCAGTGTAATTTTGGGATATGGTACTCCAAAATACTAACTTAACTTTCCTATATTTTGTTAATAATATAAAATATTTAGATTTTAGGTACAATATATTGTGTTTTGATTAAAAATAAGATAAAATTGAAAAAGGCATATATCAATAAAGATATATGCCTTAATGTTCATAAAATAAAATATTTTATGAACATATAAAAGTATGTAAAAAGCCGTATTTACGGGTTTATCCGGCTAAACGCTTAACATATTTTTTCTTCAGACTATCCGAAGAATGTACATATGTGTTAAGCGTTATTTTTACATCTGCATGACCTAAAAGTTCGCTTAAAGTTTTAATATCCATACCTTTTTCAATGCATAATGTAGCATATGTGTGCCTTAAAGAATGAAAAGATAACTCTCTGATTTTAGTTTTGCTGAGAATTCTTTTGAATCTGTATTGTAATGCTCTCGGTTCAGTCGGTTTTGATTTTCCCGAAAGAATATATTTATCGGAGTTATCCTTATACTTTTTCAGCAAAGCAACAATAAAAAGAGGTATATATACTTTTCTGATTGAAGATTCTGTTTTAGGAGGTTCTATTACTATCATTGTTTTACCATTTCCTAATGATATTCTTTCAACAGTTCTGGCTACAAATAGGCATCCGTTTTTTATGTCTATATCTTCCCATTTGAGACCGCAGATTTCCCCTACCCTTAATCCGGTGTAAAGGCATAATAAGATGCATAGATTGGGCAGGTTTAAATTACTGAGCAAATATGTTTCAAGCTTTTTTCTTTCGCTGCCTGATAAAATTTGAATTTCGTTTTTTTTACTTTAGAAATATTTAGATTGACACAGATATTCTTTAAATTAAACTCGGTATGTGCAAATTTAGAAATTGATTTCATTAAGGTTATAATATCTTTAACTGTTCCTTTAGAAAGACCGCCATTACCGTCTTTTTTGCCTGAGACTAAAAGATAATCAATAAAATCATTTAATTGAGTTTGGGAAATTTCAGAGTACTTTAAACTGCCAAGCTGGGGGTATATGTAGTCCTCAAGTTTTTGCTTGTAATTGCAGTAAGTAGATAATTTCACACTAAACTTTTTTGATTCAAGCCATAATTCGCTGATTTCTATAAGCGTAAGCTTCTTTCTGTTTCTAGTACCGATAAAACTAAACATCCCGTTTCCTCCAAATAATAAAATATTTTATGCAAAAATACTAAAAAGCAATAACAGCTTTTGGCATTATGCATATTTACTAACAAATAAAATTGTGCTATAATGATATTAATTACAACATATTTAAATAAAAAGTAACAAAAAATTATATTCATAAAATATTTTATTTTATGAATAGAGCAAAGTTTCATAATAATATTTTAACTTAAAATTATATGCAGTCAAAAAACAAAGTGTAAAACTTTTATTGTTGTAATTCGCAGCTTGACAATAAAATATAGTTAAGGGTGCTAAAGTCGATAATTTAAATTATTTAGATTGTGATATTATCCGGAAATATTATCAATAAAAATACGTATCCACCAACGACAGTTAAGGAGGACATAATGTTCAAGAAAAAAATTCTGTCAGTTTTATCAGCAGCGGCTGTTGCTGCTTCAATGGCAGTAGGTACAGGAAACACAGCACTTGCGTTAAAAGACACAGGTTTAAGCGGTACATATACACAAGGAAGTACTATTAAAACATTTCTTAATACTGATTATGAGGGTTACGGCTCTGTAGAATTAGGCTATGAATATCTTACATTACCTGATCAGCCTTCTGCAACATTCGGTCTGATTGCATTTGATACTGATTGGAACGGCTGGACAACTACTTCAGTAGGACAGCCTAATAATCCTGAAGTAAATGTGGATTACACAAGCATTGTCACTATTGATCAGATTGAAAATTCATTGAACACCGGAAAGGAGGCTTTAGGCTTTAATCTTGTAACCGATAATTTCGGTTCAGGAGAAGTTAAGCTTAATTATGTAAAGTTTAACGATAAGCAGGGCAAAGAAGCCACAATTACCGGGTCATGGACTAAGGGAACAGCTTCGGAAATGACAGTTACAGGCGATACCGATATAAATGTTGACGCTAATCCGTATAATATTTATGTATCAGGTTTCTCAGGCTACGGATTTACGAATCCGACTGTTGATGTAACTGTTACATACAATAATGATATCGGAGAAGATTTATACAAACAGGCTTGCTTGTATTATGTAGACGGTTATCAGACAGCAGATGAAACATGGATGCCTGTTGAAGAATTGGAGTACAAAAAAGCAGAAGCAGGTCAAACGGTTACATATTCATTTAATGTAGAACCTACAAGACACTCATTCTTTGCTTGTTTTGACGCTTGTACTGTTAATGAAATCAAAGTCTATGACAAAGTTCCAAGTGACGTAACCATAACAGGTAACTGGACAATGGGAACTGAATCTGAAATGTTTTCAAGTGATTATAAAGTAAATGTCAACGGCGGAACAGAGAATATAGCTATCTCAAGTCTTCCATTTGACAGATACTTTAATCCTACAATTGAAGTAACAGCAAATTATGCTGAAATACCTGTCAGCGGTAAAGTGCAGGCTAAAATTTTCAATCAGAATAATGAAACGATTGCTGGTGGAGATGTTCAAGTAACTGAAACAGGAGAAAAGGTATATACCTATGAGTTAAGCACAGCATTAACAGCAATTAATTTGTATTTCAGTGATTGTACGGTAACGCAAATCAGAATCTATGACAACCGTTCGGCTGATATTACAGAGATAAATAACAGAACAGCTTCACAGCTTACTTCTATGATGGGTAAAGCATGGAACTTAGGAAATGCTCTTGATTCAACAAAGAATGGTACAGTCGGAGAAACACTTTGGAATAATCCTACTGTAAATAAATCATTGTTTGAGCTTGTTAAGGCTAGTGGTTTTGATACCGTGAGAATACCTGTTTCATTCATGGACAAGATAGGCAGTGCCGAAAGTGGATATGCTATCGATACAGCGTGGATGAACAGAATAAAAACCGTAGTAGACTATGCTTTGGATTCAGGACTGTATGTAATCATGGATATGCACCATGACGGTAGCAAGGATATAACAGGCAAGTGGATTGATATTTCATTGCCGGAGGGAACTAAAAGAACAGAAATGCTCAATAAGTTCTCGGCAGTATGGACACAGATAGCAGAAACATTTGCAGATTATGACCAACATCTTGTTTTTGAGTCAATGAATGAAGTAATGATAGGTGACAGCTATGGATATACTTCAGCGCTTGCATATGAAAACATTAATGCACTGAATCAGACATTTGTAAACGCTGTTAGAAGCGTTGACGGTAACTCAGACAGATGTTTGCTTATTCCCGGATATAACACAAATATTGACCTTACAATAAGCGGTCTGTTTAAAAAACCGACAGATACAACAGCAAATAGATTAATGCTTTCTGTTCACTATTACGATCCATATGATTTTACATTAAATGAACAAGGTACATCAACATGGGGATCATCAGAAGAAATTGCTTATTTAAAATCTCAAATGCAAAAGATTTCTGCTTTTGCAAGTAGTCTGAATATGCCTGTTATTATTGGTGAATATGGAGCTATTGATAAAGATAATTTTGACTATAGGTTTAATTATTTATCAACATTTAATATGGAAGCAGCTAATCATGGTATAGTAACAGCATATTGGGATAATGGATTCACAGGAATTTATGGATTTGCTCTGTTTGATAGAGAAACTAATTCTGTAACAGAAAGCGGAGAAACTATAATATCCGCAATAATGGGATAATAAAAATAAATATTAAAAATGACACCTGGTTATTATTGTAACGGGTGTCATTTTTATTTATAATTTAGGAGGGGAAAGAAAATGAAGATAAAATATTTGAAACGCTACTTAAGTGTTTTACTTACGGGTTTAATAAGTTTAAATGCAATAAGTTTTGTAGCATTTGCGGAAAAAAACAATGATAGCAGTCATTTCACATATACAATATCTGATGGCGTAGCTACTATAGCAACATTTGATAATTTAATAACAGATGTTACATTACCTGATAATGTAGTGATTGATGAAGTTACATATAATTCTGAAAATGAAAAATTGGTTATAGGTAAATCTTTATTTAGAACGACAAAAAGTCAAACATGTTCTGTTGCAAATGTTGTTATTCCAAAAGGATATAAAACATTACCACAGTATATTTTTCGGGAAACAGCATCATTGAAAAAAGTTACTTGTAAATATACCGGAGATGATTTTAAACTAAATTCATATGGCTTTTATAAATGTACTTCATTAGAAAAACTTTATATATATGCTAATTCATTGAATCAGTCAACAATCCTTAATGTATTTAATGATGTTCCAACAACAGCTATTGCATATGTAAAAAACGAAACAGTAAAAACAACAATGGAATCATTAAATTGGCCAGGACAAATAATAGTTAATCCTAATCTTGACAATGACAGCACATCAGTTAATAAAACGGCCTTACAAAACAAAATAACCGAAGCGGAAACATTTTTATCGGGAATAGATAAAAGTAAATATAACAATGTCGCAGAACTGGAAACAGCAATAGCTCACGCTAAAACTGTTAATGAGAATGCTTCGGCAACACAAACAGAAGTCGATAATGAGGTTATAGCCTTAGCGTCGGCACTAAATAAAGTAACAAAAATAAAGCAAGCTTCAAGCTTCACAATAACAAAATGCGAATCTATTTTTTACGGTACAGAGGGCGGATTTAAACCGCAGATTGATATAACAGCAGGTGACGGAGAAATAACATACAAGCTATTTAGTGATGAAGCTTGTACAAAGGAAAGCAGTTATAATTATAATAATTCCCGTATATCGCCAAACAGTTATTATATCAAAGGCTTTATGGCAGAAACAGAAAACTATCATGCTTCCGAATCAAATGTTTTAAAAGTTCAGGTTTATCGTATCGGAGTAAGTAAAAAGGATTTAAATGATGCAATTACAGCCGCTGAAACATTTTTTGAAGAAAACGAAATCAATAAAATTGATTTTAATTCAGCAGCATGGAACGATGTATATGCCAGCAATACAGGAGCATTAGCACGAGCAAAGTCAATTGCCCAAAATAATTCAGGTACGATTTTTCAAAGCGAAGTAGATGAGAGAACGCAAAACTTAATAACATCTCTTAATAAGCTGAAAGAATCACCGGCAGATACAACAGAAATAAGAGCAGAATTAGAGAATGTTATTAGAACAGCAGAAGCAATTGAAAATATCTACAGTAATGAAAGCTGGCAGGCATTTCAAACAGCTTTAAACACAGCTAAAGAAGTATTTGCAAAGGAAAATGAATTCAAATCGGTTTATTCTAATGCAAAGGATATGCTTTTCAGTGCTATAGAAAATTTAACTACAGAAGATGCCGGCGAGCCTTTTATCAACATAAGAAAAGGCGGAGTTGAGTCAGAGTTAATTAATAAAAAAGCAGAAGAATCAATGAACGGAGCAGTTAAAGTAAAACTGACATTTGACTGTGCAGACAATGTATCGTTTAATAAATATGCTTCAATTGAATTAAAGGCAATAATAACAGGAACTGAGAGCTATGCCAAAATCGTTGGTATAGGAACGGAAGAAGAAGCAATAAAGGGTGAAAAAGGCGTAGTAGTTGAACTGTCTTTGAAAAATCCGATAGCAGCAGGTGATGATGTCAAGCTGACAGCGTACACATGGGCATGGAACGGAGCAAAGGAACATGTGTATGGTATAACAAAAGTTGAATTTTTTGATGCTGACGGTCACGCAATTTATGCTATTACAGACAGAACAATAGCAATGGATAAACTAAAAACAGAAATTGAAAAGGCAGAAAAGATAGAGCAAGGCAGTTATAGTGACGAGAGCTTTGCAGAACTGACAAAGGCAATTGAAAGTGCAAAGGCACTTGAAGAAAAGGCAAGCAAAGCAGACATTAACAAAGCTATCGACGCTTTAGACAAGGCTGTTAAAGGCTTGAAAGAGCCAACACCGACTGAGCCTATAACACCGCCGACAAAGCAAGAGCCTAGCAACAATTCTCAACCGACAAAGCCGAGTATTGCTCAGACAAATAAATCAACAAGAAGCTCTGAGGCAGTAGCAAAGGACAAGAAAGCGGCTCAAAAGCTAATGAAGCAGGCAAAAATCACAACGCTGACTGCAAAGAGCAAGGCTAAGAAAAAGATAACTGTTTCATGGAAAAAGGTTAAGAAGGCTAAGGGCTATCAGGTTGAAGTATCTGCAAAGAAGAATTTCCAAAAACCGATATTCAAGAAATTCACGGCTAAGACAAAGCTCAATATCAAGAATTCCAAGATAAAGAGCAAAAAGACATATTATATCCGAGTAAGAGCGTATGCAACCTATAAGGATAAAAACAATGTAACCAAAAAGGTCTACAGTAAGTGGATAAAGAAAATACGCAAGGTCAAAGTTAAATAGCTTCTAAATTATTCCTTAATATTATGCAGAACAATAACTGCTCCTGTATAATGCAGGAGCGGTGTTGTACTGTGCGTCAAGGGAAGTTGTCAAGCTAACAATGAATTATTGGCTATAGAGTACTCAAAAAAACGAGGATACAGTGGAAATATTACGCTGTATCCATATTTTTTTTAAAAATTTTCAAATAAGGTGAGACTTTTTGCTTTTTAAAACGCTTAATTAACAGTAACTAGTAAATATAATAAATAATTAACAGAATATATTTCAAATATAGAGAAATTAATGGTATTATATAGTAGTTACAAATAAAATTGACAGAGGATGTGTTGACATGAAAAGAGCAATAAGTATTGCCGTTTGTATGGCGGTGAGTGTTTCGGTTTTTGTACAGAGTTCGGCATTTGCCGAAGAGCCTGTGTTTTCAGGGGAAAAGGAAAGCTATATAGTTCTGACCGAAACCGAAAAAGACGGAAAGAAAATTCAGTCGCAGTTCGACGGTGAAATTCTTCTCGGTGATGAAGCTGTAAGCTGTGAGCTGACCGAACATCAGGCGGAAAAACTTGAACAGCAGTCGGGTGTAATTGCAGTAAGTGAGGATATTATCCTTGAGGGCAGCGGAAAGAAGAGCAAGAAGAAATTATCTGCTCCTGCTGAACAATGGAACTTAGAAGCCATTGGTGCAGATAATTCAGAAGCAAAACCAACAGGCGTAAAAATCGAGGTTTTAGACAGCGGAGTATCCTATACAGATGATATAAATATCATGTGTGAGGTTAATCTTGTTCCCGGTGAGGAGGAAGTCAGCCCGATGTTCGTTGACGCAAACGGTCATGGTACGGGAATTGCAGGGCTTATCGGTGCTAAGGATAATAAAGACGGAATAAAGGGTGTTTTCCCTGACGCCGAGATTTATTCTGTCAAGGCGTTTGACGAAGATTTGAAGTCACCGCTTAGCCGAATAGTAGAGGGTATCTATTGGGGCATTGAAAACGATATGGATATAATCAATATGAGTTTCGGGACAACGGTCAATTCGGCGGTATTGCACCAAGCTGTAAAAGACGCCGAATCAGCGGGAATACTTCTGATAGCGGCGGCAGGAAACACCGAACATCAAGACATTAATTATCCTGCCGCATATGATGAAGTGATAGCTGTAGGCTCAATAAATGCAGAGGGCAAGCTAGCCGAGCTTACATCAACAGGCACAGAGCTTGAACTATTAGCACCCGGCGAACAGGTATGTACAACAGGGCTGTTCTATGGTACAATAGGCGTAAGCGGAACAAGCATAGCCACAGCACAGGTAACAGGAGCGGCAGCAATGCTGAAAGCAAAAGACAAAACGAAGTCAAACGACTTTATCAGAGGGCTTTTAAAAACCTCATCTAAAGAAGTTGAGGGGACAAACGCAGGACTTATCGACTGTGAATATGCTTTAGAGATTTATGACGAGTATTCAAAAAGCTACACCAAAGGCGAAAAAGCAGTTAAAAAGCTTGAAAACAACGAAGCTGTTCCCGACTATTCAGACCAAGCGGATATTGTTGTTGAGGGGTTGTGGAGTGCAAGCGAACATGAAGTAATTGTTAAAAGTGTATCAAAGAATTCAGGCATTTCGCAGGCTAACATAAATTATATGGCGAAAACATCAAAACTGGCAGATAGAACAAAGAAATACAAAGATACGGATGTTTTTCATGGCAAATCAAATTATGTAATGAGTTTAAAATTTTTATGGAAATATGCAAATTTGATTGGAAAAGGCAATACTGCTGCTAGTGCTGCAAAAACTGTAAAAGCAGATATTGATAAGGTAAAAGCTTATCAATCAACTAGTGATACGATGATAAATGAAAAAAACAATCTAAAACAAGGAATAGATTCTGCTGAATATATGATTAAAGAACAAACAAATTATTTCAAGGGAAAAGGCATTAAATTAACAGCCACAAATAAAAAGTTTTTGGTGATGGGATTTATAATGCATTTAATCGGAGATACATATGCTCATGCAACTATTGTTCCAAAGTATACATTTAACAAAGTGCCTAAAGAAGACAGACATTATAAAGTAGCTAAGTTTTCAAATGATCCTGATGATCATAAATCAAGATTTGGCATGAATGAATTTGTTGCAACTAAATTTTTTTATGAAGTAAAAAAGTCTGTATATGACGATCCTATGATAAGTTCTGATGAAAAAGCTTTAGAATTTAATAATAGAATTAAAAAAATAACTCAAAATGCACATAAAACAGAATATGATAATAAGTTAGATTGGGGCTGTTTATTTAAGGCAACAGACCTTCAAGTTTTGACTTTTAGAAAAATAAAGTTCTATATGAAAGAATCATCAAATTCAAGGTAAGAGGATAATGTTAATTTTTGTCCTGAGAGATACCGAGCAGCTAAAAGTGTATCAAAGAATTATTTAAATAATTATGCAAAGGCATTCAGTAATATTTTAATAAGCAAAGGCAGTGTCAAATTATATAAGTTTGATAGTTATAAAGATAGAAAGTAGGATACAATTATGAAAAAGATAGTTTCAATTATATTGAGTGCAACAATTTTAATGTTAATAGCAATAAGTCCTGTTTCAGCAAATAATGATTATGAGGACAATGGTGATTTTAGATATATATATCAGCTTAATGGATCAATACTAAATGCTTTATACAAAAAAGCAAGTTCAAAACAAGAAATAAAGCGTATTGAATTCCCGGTAGAATATAAAGGAAAAAAATAGATTATATAGGATTTATAGGTTTAGATGATGCTCCTAAAGTAAAAAACTTAAAAGTAAATACTATTTTTATACCTAAAACTATTGATAGATTACCAATGCATTGTGTAGATAATCCTGATTTCGATGAACCTCTTAGATTAATAAGTTTACGGAATATAGAAGTCGATAAAGATAATCCTATTTATGTTCAAAAGATGGGATTTTATATTCAAAGAATATGAAAGAAATGAAATTATATCCTGATAGAAATAATATGACGGAATATAAAATGCCAAGCAGTGTGGAGGAAGCTTATGATCTAAAAAAAAGAAATAATATAATAAAATTATACTTATCAGATAATTTAAAAATAGTGTGGTATAACTTAGCACGAAATTGCAAAAAACTCGAATATGTACGAATTGGTGAAAATACAACTGATTTTTGGCCAAAGGCTTTTTATGCTAATAAAAAATTAAGAAATGTAGAAATAGAATCAAAAAAGTTAAAAAAATTGGTATGATGTCATTTTCTAAGTGTTCTCGCTTAAATAAAATCAATATTCCACCAACTGTAAAAACAATTGGTGAGGGTGCATTTTGGCAATGTAAATCTTTAAAGAAAAAAACTTTGCCTAAAAACTTAAAAAGCATAGGATTTTCAGCATTTGCAGATTGTAAAAAACTATCTAAAGTGATAATTAATAATAAAAAGAAAGCTCCTAAAATTTCAAAGGATGTAGTTAATTCAGAAACAGGAGTATACAAAGATGCATTCAAAAACACCAAAAAAGGCATAAAGTTTTATGTAAAAAATAAAAAAGTAGCTAAGAGCCTGAAGGAACAGCTAAAAGGCAGCGGAGTGAGAAACGCTAAGATTTTGATAGGCAAAAAAGTTGTGTATAAGAATGTGAAGTAGATTGATTATATAAAATAATCTTTATCAGCAATAAAGAGAGTGCAGAAACAATAACTCTGTGCTCTCTCTTTTTATGTGAATATATACAAATAAATGCTAATATTTTGTATAATCACATAAAATTAAACAGAATAATTCAAAAATTATTGAAATGGATTTTATTTAATGATAATATGTAATTATAATACCAACAAATGGTATTTTAAATCAGTTAAGGAGGTTAAGCCAATGCATAAAGAATAATAAATTCAATTCACACAAGTAGTTAACAACAAACTAAAATTTTGAAAGGAAGTCTAGTATGATTAACAAAAGAAATCTTTTTAAACGAATAATTTCAATTCTAACAGTTGTCACTATTATTGTACCTACATTTACTCAGCTTGCTATATCTGCCGAAGAAACGGACAAGTACCCATATAATATTTTCGGTCGTAACGGCATTGAAATCAATGCAGGCAATTTGTGTATTAACGGTGATGTTCATACCAACAAAGAAGCCAATATAACGGCTTACGGCAAAAACATCAACGGTAAAATTACAACAGGTAATGATATAGAAAAAAGAGTTAAGCATGTTTATGCTGATACTAAAATTCGTGAAAAATACTTTACTGAAAACTGTGAACTTTATGAGGACGGTTATGTAAAATCAGAAATGAATATACATATCAACAGTCCTATTTTTTCATACAGAAACATTGAATTAGATGGAAATGTAGCGTTGAATTCCAATATAGGAACGCTTATGAATATAAATGTAACAGGAGAAGTTAAGAACGCAAATACTTCTGTTGTTTACTCAAAGTACGGAAATATTACAATTGAAAATGACAGCACAGCAAATATTAACGGGCTTATCTATGCACCGCTTGGAACACTGACAATCAACTCCCCTAATGTTTCAATAAACGGTATTATTATTGCAGACAAAATCATAATCAACGGAAACAGTATAAACCTAAACGGCAATGATAATATTGCAAGGTTTATCGGAACAGAATCGGAAGTCTATGATTTACATGATTTAATTTGTTTACCTAAAGAATGGCTTATTGATACTGACAAAGATGATTTGTTTGATATATATGAAAAAGTTATTGATTCTGATTTAAATAATCCTGACACAGATGGTGATAAGCTTCCTGACGGATATGAAGTAATTACTTTAGATACTGATCCTACCGAGATAGATACAGACGAAAACGGGATTTCCGATGCTGATGAGGACTTTGACAATGATAATTTAAATAACTTAGGCGAATATGAAAATAAGACAGAACCGTTTAATCCTGATACTGATGATGACGGACTATTAGATGGAGATGAAATTAAAAAGTATAAGACTGATCCACTCAATCCCGACACTGATAATGACGGATTATTAGACGGTGAAGAAGGCTATAACGGTACAATATACAAGAAAAACGGAGTATATTTTGACCCTCTGAATCCCGATACTAACGGAAACGGTATACTTGACGGTGATGAAGTTTTCAGACAGTATAAGAAACAAGAGGTCAGTACCTATGATGAAGCAATAACAGAAATAAATGTGAGCATGAGTACAAATGGCAGTCTGGAAAGAAATCTGAAAATTGAAAGTATGTACGGTATTGACGCTATGTCCTCAGATGTGTTTGCCATGATCGGTGAGCCTTTCAATTTTGAAACTTCTACAAAGTTTAATGAAGCAAGAATAACATTTAAGATTGACCAGTCGAAATTAAGAGATACAGAATTTGACAATTTAATTATCCTTTGGTATAATGAAAAAGAACAGATATTTGAAGAAATGCCTACAACCCGCAATAAAGCACAGTCAACTATCAGCACAAAAACTACTCATTTTTCACAGTATATTATTGTAGACAGTGAAAAATGGTATGCAAACTGGGAAGCAAGTTTTACTGAGCTTCGCAAGATGTGGAATGGCGGTACGACTTCTTATAAAGAAATGAACACGATATTTGTAATTGACTGCTGTTCAGACATGGAAACCATAGACTCATCTAATCAAAGACTTAATATCTGTTCAAATATAGTAAACGGAATGATGAGCGAGGACAGAGCAGCTGTTATCACATATTCTGAGTACGGTACAAGAGGAATGACAGGATTAACGGATAAAAACTCTGTACTGTCAATATTAAGCTCATATATTAGGAATAGCGGAGCAAAATCAAACCTAACTCCTGCGTTTGCGGATGCTGTAAATATAGCAAACAGCAGTTCAGCCGAAATGAACCGTATTATCATATTGACAAATGGTAATACACAGTTTACATTAGATTTGGGCGGATATAATCTGAGTAATGTTACAGTAAATGTAGTTGATATGGGCGGCTATACAATGTCTGAAGCTCTTATGAATGTAGCTTCCGTAACGGGCGGCAGTGTATATGGTATCGCAAGTGCAAGCGATTTAGCTTATCAGGTAGGAGATACAATTTATACACCACCGCAATTTATCGGTGAAGATTCGGACGGTGACGGTATTCCTGACCTTGTAGAACTTTATGGTTTAAAGCCAAATGGTCAGCCGATAAATAGCGATCCATACAATAAACATTCAGATAAAGACGGTCTTCAAGATAATGAAGAGCTGAATTTTTCAAGAGAAAAAATGACATACGACTTGGATAAGGAGGAATATGACGGCTCTGTGTTTGTTTGGTCTGATCCGACTTTAGTAAATTCAGATTGGGACAGTTATGATGACAAAAAGGAAAAGGAACTTGGCTCTAATCCGTTAGTTGCAAATTTCTATATTGAAAACGAGGATTATGATTATATAACTAATAATGTTTATTTTACTTCAAGCGATTATCTTAATACATACAGTAATAGTTTGTTTGAATCAAGTATGATGTGGCTTGGAAACAATGTATTTAGTTCAAATGGAGATAAAGTTGAGCTTTATAAAAAAGCAATTATTGATTATTTAGATGTAAATTTAAATTCTAAAAAAACAGAATATGAATTGCAGGAATTATATGATTTGGAAAAATCCATTTATCAGAAATTTAATGATTATATCAATTCAGCTTATCAAGTAATAGATATTTCTGGAAAACCAGATGCTAGTTTACAAAAAGATAAAGAATTACTTAATGAATTTAAAGCAAGTATACAAAGACGTTATGAAATTCTGAATGAAACGTATGATCATAATGCAGAATCTAGACAATCGTTTTTTAAGCGGATGGATGAAGCAGCTAATGAGTATGAGTGGTATGTAAGTCAAACTAAAACTTTAGATAAAAGAATAAACTTAAAAAACATGGGGATAAAATCGTCTAAAGGAATCATGAAATATGCTGGATTTGCTTTTGATGTTTTTGATATGTCTTTTGATGCAGCTGCTGTCTATAATGATTATGTGATATTTAAGAGTAATGTGAGGGTTATGGAAGATGGTATAAATATATTAGAGATTATTTCAGAATCTGATAATGTATATATAAAAAAAGCAGCATTAGAGCTTTTAGATATGGCTAAGAATCAATATAATAATGCATTGTATGAATGGGAACAAGCAGCATTTGAGTTGGTTGATAATGCATCATATGCTTATGCGCTTAATAAATTATCTAAATTACCTAAATACGGTTCTTATGCTAGTTTCTTTGTGTTTGCTACTGGTATTTTATCAAATGCTGGTGAATTATGTATGAATGCTGAATATACTGTAGCAAATGCTACTATTGCTGACACTTTATGTAATGAAATTTGTGAAATGGCTAATACAGGTCAACATCTAAAAAATGGAATTTCAATAAGTAAAAATTATAGAACTGCTGCAAAGAGATTTACAGATTTAATTGTATTAAGAAAAAATGCTGAACAGCAATATGTTAATTTAAACGAAAGTTTACCATTTTATATAAAATGGTCTGAAAAGGATTGTCTGCAACATGCTAAAAATAATATTAATATTCTTAATGAAATATTAGCAAAGTATTCATATACAATAAATTAAACCTGCAAATAGAATTATAAGGAAGAATTAAAAATGAAAAACTTAATTAGTTTTTTTGATATTCCCATAGTAATTATAGTAATGTTTATAGTTATTTTACTTTTAAAAAGATTTAATGTGATTTATAAGAAAAATGAAGAACAATTAGAAAAAGAAATATTAATGGAATATAAAAAACCAATTGATCGTTTTGCATTAAGATTACAGGAACGCAATACAATATCAATATTATTATTATTTATAGTAGTAGGCATTATTATTATCTATAACAGATTAAATGGTACTATGCCAAATATATTTCTTATTTTAAAATCCATGATTATTAACAAGCTTAAATATTAAATATCAATTCTCTATTTAAATCTGAGGAACAATATATTAAATATAGTAAATCTTATCCATGGTATTCGGAATGGTTAGATAAAAAGGGTCAGAAAACAGCACAAGATAATATTGATAAGTTGAATATTATATTAAGCAAATATAATAATGAGGTAAATTAAAATGAAAGAAATACTTTCTTATTGGGATATTTCTTTAGGTTTAATAGTTATAGGATTGGGAATCTTTAAATGGCATAAATATGAAATCTATAGAAAAAAGCGTGATGATCGGATGCTTAGAGAAGGTAAATGGGTGTTTTCAAAGGACGATAGCTTTGAGTATTCTATGTGTATGCTTTTAATTGTTATTGGCATAATATTTATTTATAATAGATTAAGAGGTAACCTACCAAATATCATTATTCTAATAAAAGAATTTAGTACTTATTAAGATTTTGAAACAATTAAGAGTATATTGGGAAGATTTATAAATTTATTTTAGGCGAACAGGTTTTAAACTTGTTCGTCTTTTTTGCTATAGGTTTTAGGTACATATGAAAAAATATGCTGATTGTTTTGTGTTTTAAAGTCGATTTCTAAATATTATCTTATACTTGTGTGTTATTCTAAAATAAAACATATAAAATATAAGAAAAATATAAAAATATACAGTAGAATACTGTTTTTTACAAAATTCTAAATTGAATTACAATATAATTTGTAGTATAACAAGATTATTGTTTTACTACATTTTTTGTTTCTTTTTATAGGTTTATATATCATAATTTATTATTCTCTTGTTTGATTTTGACTGAACAGGAGGCATTAATGATTGAGATATAACAATTTAAAGGCTAAAATTTTCTTAGGTAATAATAAATTAAATTTGCCGAAAAAAACACATATGAATAATATAAAGCTGATGAAAGTTCTGTTAGTTATAAAACAGATTCATCAGCTTTTTTTGTTTTTTTATTCAGGACGTTCACCGCCACTCCAAACTTAATCAAAAAATTAAATTAAGTTTGGAGGTGTTAATATGGCTTTTAATAAAGCGAAAGAAGAACGAAAATGGTTGAATTGGAAAGAATCCGAAGAAAAACAGATGCGTGAATTTGGAGTGAGTGAAGATGTAATTGAAAAGATTAGAAAGAGTGATTGGACAACCTTTAAAGCAGAACGCTGCTATTATGAAAAAGTGATTTCAACTGATTACATAGAATATTTTTCACAACAAGAATATAAAAAGGAATATAAGACATTAGAAGATTTTCTTAATGATATTGAAAATCAAGAATTATATTTTGCATTATTATCAATTGATAAGATTTCATTGAACATCATTTTTTATAAAATTCAAGGGTATTCAGTTCATGAAATTGCTCGAATATTAGATTTGACGGAAAATGCTATATATATGAGAATAAGGGTAATTAAAAAAAAGATTAAAAAGTTTTATAATTCAGACAAAAAATAGTATTCAAAAACGGCTAATGGGTGAAAGAATTTATTCTTTCACCTTTTTTAATATCAAAACTTAATAACATTAGAAAAGGGTATTTAACTTTCTGATAAAGTAAATGAACGTATATTTATATATAAATGCTATTAATATTCAAATTTTCTAGTGATAAGTTATCATTAGAAAATTTGGCTATTTCATATAAACACAGGATAACTACAAATTATCATTTGTTAATACCAGAGAAAAAAGGGAGTTAAACTATTGATAATAAACGAATTGAAAACGCTCTTATAGTAAACGAAAGGAGGAACATTATGCAATATAAATTTAACAATGAAATCAATAAATTGTACAGTTCAATTAGGGACATGGAAAAACAGTTTACGGACAGTCTGATACTTAATCCGGTAGAAAACATACCTTTCCCAGATGTACTCGAACCTTCAGTATCCTTTATGCATGGATTATACAATACAGACACTATTCGCACGTCGGTACAGAAATTGGATTCGAAATTACAATTTAGTGGACGAGAAAAAGTAACGGATGATATAAAAAACCATATATGAAATGTGGGCAAAATTATTAGACGCAGAAGCACTTTCAATGAGGCTGCTATCCGGACTTCATGCTCATATTGTACTTTTTATGGGTATAAGCGAGATTGGCAATAAAGTATTATATCTCCCCGAAAAAGCAGGGGGCATACTTCTGGAAGAGCTATCCTTGAACGTCTAGGATTGAATACTGTGGAAATTCCCTATGACAATTCTAATCACAGAGTGGATAAAGATAAGTGCTTAGACATAATAAAATCTTTTGAACCGGATATTATTTTTGTTGATCGCAGCGAAGGGTTAGTATATGAGGATTTCACATGGATCGGGCAAAGCTGTAATTGCTGCAAAATATTTGATGCTTCTCAATATCTAACAAATATTATTTGCAGTGATTATAATAATCCGTTCAATATGGGGTTTGACCTGATAATATCTACATTACATAAAAATCTGCCTGGTCCTCAAAGGGCACTGATTTGCTCAAAGTATGACAACGAAACATGGCGAAGGCTCCGTTCCAAGATAAGCTGTTATGTATCCAATATGCACTTCTACACGATTTACTCAGCAGGATTTATGCTCAATCACATGGAAGAGCTTAACAGCCTTTCACGAAATATGCTCCAGAACGCAGTATTACTTGAAAATGAATTAATAAAGGCAGGTGTCCCAATGGTATCCCGTCATTCAACACTTCTGGAACCTCCTACCCATCATTGCTGGATAAAACCCGAATCACGTGAGAAAACCTTTGACATGTATCTGACATTAGAACGAATAGGATTACTTGCCAATTACAGGCTATTACCCTATGATATCGGATATGGATTGAGATTAGGTCTTTCCGGCGCAACAAGATCTGGTCTGCAAGCAAGTGATATCCCTTATTTAGCGGACTTGATCTCAAGAGCGTATAAATATGAATTTACCGCGTCATTAAAAACAGACGCAATTGATTTTATCCACTCAGTAAAACAGAGGTGTTCTTACAATGGTTAATAAAATCCATATGTTGACCGAACCGTACAGATTTGAAGTATCTGATACAGAACTCCCCGAGCCATCAATCGGTTATGTAACTATTAATTATTTGTTTTGTGGGATTTGCGAGGGAGATTATTCGCGTTATATCGGACGCCGAAAAGATTATCCCATAAGTCTAGGACATGAATTTGTCGCCAAAGTGGTGAATCCGGGGACAAGCGATAAAATGAAAAAAGGCAATATTGTTATATCTGATTTAAATTACAGATGCGGTTCGTGCAGCTCTTGTAAACGTGGAGCGTCACATTTATGCATCAATAATAACCTTGGCTTGTTTTCAAATCGTGGGTTTGCTCAATATGCAAACATAAATGAGGATTATCTGTTTAGGATAGAACCGTTAAGGTATTTACCAAGTGCCACTTTTATTGAACCTCTATCTTGTGTAATTCATGCCTGCGAAGGCTTAGAAATCAATGAAAGCAGTAGTATTCTAATAGTGGGAGCAGGAAGTATCGGGACAATGTTTGCATTCTGTTTGAAATATCGCTATAACTGTTCAAAAGTGGAAATAACTGATATAATACCTGAACGAGAGATAAAAGTAAATAACTGCTTTGGCACAAGAATATATAATGGTTATTCACATGAATATGATATTATAATTGAATGTTCAAATTCGTCCGATGGATTGAAATTTGTTTTAAATAACATTGGAAATGGAGGATGTATTTGTGTAATGAGTCATTTGTATGGTTTAGATACTTCCTTTGTTTATGAAGCACTTTGTCAAAAAGAAATCCATGCGACATTTCCTCTTCGAAATGGCAATACTTCAAATATGATCGCTGCCATTGAGTTGATATCACGACATTGGGCTCCAAAGTTTGACAGTCTAATTCGTGTATATACTGATATTAACCGGGCATTTAGTGAAAAGAAAAAAACAGTTTATAATAAACAGGTTGTTCAATTTTTTTAGTATCTCTGAAAACCTAAGAGCCTCAAATTTACTCATACATAATGTATGGGATCACCCTTGATCAAAGCGATCTTAAACTGTTAATGAAGCGTTTATAGCACGCTGCCGTGTATTCAAAATCCACCCATTCAAATTCTGTCCGAAGCTGTTCAAGCATTTTATTGTTTCCCTGCATTATGGAAAGAGGAAGTCTAAAAAATCGGTATACCTGATTTTTATCAAGTAATTCCTCAATTCTACTAAGCGTGGTGTGGGAAATCCCCCCTAACTTAGCATAATTACAGTATGCTTTTGCAATAAGTGCAAAAAGCTCCCCAGATTCGTAACCATTTTCCTTGTTTATGTTAATGCTTTTGCCAATGAAACTATATGCCATTTCATATTTATGCTTTGTGATAAGAACTATAGCCTTGGAATAGTAAAGTTTTCCTATATTTCTGTAATACCTGAAATTTTTCGCTTGCCTTAATGTTTCATCATATAGTTCATCAAATTCTTCCGAATCAAAAAAGCAAAATGATTCACACATATTAGTCTGCAAGTGAATTTTTGCACTAAGCGACCTGACATTAGCAATCTGTCCCTGATATGCACACTTGGCTTTATCCAGCATCATGTTAAATCTATATATATGTCCGATTGCTGATTTCTTCTCTATCCACAAAACAGATCTTTTTTTTATTAAATAATTCTATTGATGATACCCTTTGTTTCATATTGTCCCTCCATAGGTCTGTATTCTGGAAATATTCTGCAATGAAACCGTATTACATAATGATAATTTGTAGTTATCTATGGTTGATATTAATATTTTGATTAATTCAATGTAAAAATATTAGGATGGTTAGTGTAAGTTTTTAGAATATTTAATAGTAACATCAATATTCTGGTTTGACAAATAACTAATTATATAAACAAAGGAGAGATTAAATTTGCACATTGTATATATTTGGATAGAACAGTGTGGCTGCTTTAGAAATAATGAATTCAATTTTACAAGTAAATATGATTTTCATTATGATAATAGAAACGGAAAATTAGACTTTAAGGACCAGTCCAAAGATTATGTAGAAAATTTCTTTGGAAATCAAATTGAACTGACCGCTATAGTGGGGGAAAATGGTGTTGGTAAGACAACATTAATGGAATTTATAATGACTTTATCTAAGGATAATCTTATCCAAACAAATTGTATAATTGTTTGTGAACAAATCAAAACAGAAAAGAAAGAATTGATTGCCTATTATACAGATAATATAGAATGTAACTGCTCTTGTTCTTATGTTTCTTTAAAACCAATTAACAATACCCATGGTTATAGGTTTCCAGAAAGCAACAGTTTAAAAATGATATACTATACAAGCTGTTTTAACTTTAGCCAATATCATGAAGTATATGGTGATAGTATTAATTTGTCAACTGCCAGTTGCTATTGGAGGGAATATACGGATCTTAGTGAACTAAAGAAAGCAGAAAAAAATATAGTTATTTATCATTATCATCAAGAAATTAAATATCAAATTGATTTTTTGACTTCAAAGAAAAAAGACGTTGAGGATTTCGGAATTAAATATCCCGGATACGTAACTGTAAAATTTAATTATTATGATAGTCAACAATTTTTGAAATGGTTTAGAAAGAACATCAGAACTTCTGAAAGTGAAGCCATAGATTTATTTGACAATTTTTTCCCTAGACTGTCAGATAGTATAGATAATAGTGGAGTGAATGAATTTAAATATCGGATGAGCATAGCTATTTTTTCATGTATGATTCAAGAGTTAGATTTTAGTCACCCGCAGCTAAGTGATAAAAAATGCATAAATTTTTTGACACAATTAATAGAAGTATATACTAATAAAAACAATAGTAATTCAGATGCTTGGAATAATCTTCGTAAATTTTTTGAAAGACAAATAGAATTAATAAAATCTGTCAATGAAGAAGTTAACGAAAAAAAATCATATGATTTGTTTGATAATAACTTTATTACCTTAAAAGCTCAAGTGTATATGGATTTTATGAACTTTATAGATAACCAGCTTGTGTTTTCGGATTCTCCTTTTAGTTATATTAACACATTTAATTGCTTTACAATTGCTTTTAGTGCAAACATAAAAGATAATCAAGCAGATATTCAAACAGAGCTTTCATTGTTTTTTGAAAAATATCGTCAAACAACAGGTATTTTGGACTATCTTTCTTTTGAATGGAACCTATCTTCAGGGGAAATGGCTCTTTTAAACGTTTTTTCTAGATTATTTAGCATTACAAAAGAAATGAATAGTAGTCGCTTTCTACCACAAGATGTTAATTCAGATATGAAAGCAGACAATGCGATTATTATGATTGATGAAGCAGATATGATGTTACATCCGGCCTGGCAGCAAAAATATATAAAATCACTTATTGCATTTTTATCAGATGTATATAAAGATACACATTTGCAATTAATGATAGCAACACATTCACCAATAATGCTTTCTGACATACCAAAGCAGAATGTGGTTTATTTGCATAAAAATAATGAACAAATCATTGTTGATGACAATGATGATCATGCCGAGATATTTGGAGCAAATATTTTTCGATTGTTTAATGATGCTTTCTTTTTAGATGAAGGTGCAATTGGGTGTTTTGCCGAAAAAAAGCTTGCAGATCTTCTTGAAATGATAGATAAGCAAGCAAATCAGCGTAAATTTGAAATTAAAAAGCGTATTTCTATGGTTGGTGATGTCTTTTTAAGGAAAAAAATTGAGCAGATATTTATTGATAAATTACATGTAATGAATCGTGTAGAAGAACTTGAAGATCAAATGAAGAAAATACAGTCAGAGATAATTGCTTTAAAAAGTGCTGATGAGGGAAAAAGCCATGATTAAAATAGAACGTTGGTTTGCACCGGACATGATACAGCGATATGAAAAAAAGATGCTAAAAAAAATTAAGAAAAATTACCGTTCAAATGGGTTAGCAAATTCAATTAAAATTTATTTTGAAGAAAATGGTTGCTTTTCTGAACGGAAAGTGCGAGAACTATTAGTAGGAAAGATAACAAAACAGAAAATACAATCTTTTCCTGAAATAACTAAAAAGCAAAGAAAAAAACTTGGGGAATTCTTTTCTTACAAATTTCTTCAAAATGATCAAATACGGCATGAACTTATAGCCTCTTTAGGAATTCAAGTGTGTCCATATTGTAATCGTCAATATATTACATCATGGTGCAACGGTAAAAAAACAAGAACCACAGCAGATATAGATCACTTTTATCCTAAAGAAACATATCCGTTGCTTGCGTTATCACTGTATAATTTTATCCCGTCTTGCCAAATTTGCAATTCTAGAATGAAACTTAATCGTACAGATGAAATCATATACCCATATGAGGAACGTTTTGGAGATGATGCAGTATTCAAAGTTGTATCAGATGATAGTAAAACTGAAAAAATGGATTATGTTGAATCACTACATTTACTAATGGGATTGAAAAACTCAAAAATAAATTTTAAGATTGATGTGAATTCCAATAGTATTATTGCTGACAAAATAAAAAACAGTATTGTTATGTTTCATTTGGAAGAAATATATCAGTCACATGAAAGTTATGTCAGAGAACTTTTGATAAAAAAGCGTATATATGATGAAGGAGCATATCTTGAAATGCTCAGCAGACAATTTTCATATATATTCAATAAGTATGGAATCAAATTTAGTGATTCTGAATTGGATTTGTTTATGTATGGATATAATTGGGTTAACGGAGAAGACCCCGAACGACCATTGTCAAAATTAACATATGATATAGTAAAGCGAGGATAATGAAAGGAGAATGATGTTTTTTACTGTTATAAACATCATAAAAAAAGAAATGATTAATACTTTTCAAAGATTACTTTATATTTTAGGAACTATATCACCATATGCTATAATTACTTCAATATGTTATGGCGGACGTATTTCCTATTCTGTATATGCAAAATGGATTGAGGAAAGTAATGAAATAAATGTGAATGCAGTGTCAACTAAATGTCAGAAAATATCTGTTATAATTTCAGCCGTACCAGGATATGTGTGGATTATCATAGCTGTTTCAGCAATATTATTGATTTATCATATTTTATTTTTAAAGATTTCACTCAATAATCTGCCACAGATGGATTTTCATGCAAACAAATCACCAGAAGAAAATGATGGATTTGCAAAAGGATTAGGTTTTGTATATTTGCTTCCTATAATTGAATGGATTCTAACAGAAAAGATATTTAATGTCAGTGAACAGGCAAGTGGATGGTTTCTTCTTATTATTGGGATTTTGGCGTTTTTTGTAAGTTTATTTGCAAATAAATCATATGGCAGTCCAGTATACTGGATAATGGGGTACCACTTTCATACTATACAGGCTGATAAAAGCAAGTCATATGTGCTTATGTCACGAATAAAACATTTTAGGAATAAGGATCAGGTTAAGAGAACAATTAGATTGTTTGAGGATTTATTGATTGATGTATCGTAAGAGTTAAAATTAAATATACATAGGAGAATGGGTTATGTTTGATGATAAAACGGTATTTTTAATTGTTAAGGAGAATCACGCAGACAAAATTTACAAAGTTGAAATGGATGCAAAGACTCAGCAGAATATCAATAAAATTTTTGAGAATTCTGCAATAGAATTGACAGGAAAGCAGCCTGTAATATTTACGGGTAGTTATTCTCCTCTGGAAGATGAAATTCTTTGTATTCAGAACTTTGTTCTGTCTGATGATTTAAAGGATGCATTCCGTAATCCTGTAATGATAGAATCCTTTATTCCTAACAAAACAGATATGCAGGATATTAAAGCAATTTGTATTTGGTACTGCGAGAATACAGGAAATGATGAAAAGTTTATTGCTGGTTTTCAGAAGTTTCGGAAAGATCAGTATATTGCTATAGATAAAATTCGTTTGTTATATGATGAAAAAACATTCAAGCAGGATCAAAGAGTTGGCATTGCAATTTCTGATTATATTGATTGTTTATATGATGGAACTAACCTTATTTTTAATTCATATTACTACGCTCGACAGGTATTTGATTTATCTGAATATTACAGAACAGCTTCTAATGTTGATATTGATAATTTTATTGGTGCTAATATTATAGATTTTGGTGATGCCGGAGAGGCTTTTAAAATATCTGCAAACAGCTGGATAAGACGAAAGATTGCGCTTATTAATGATTCAGGAGTATTGACTCAGTATAAAGCAACAGATATAAAAGAACTTGCTAAGAAACAGTCAAATATTGATGTTACTGTACAAAATGAAAAAATTGTATTTCCTACAGATACAAATGAAATAAAAATTTTGCTTAGCTTTTTAGATGAAGAGGCTTATCAGGGACCATTTAGTAAAGAAACCTTTTTATCAAACTCAAAGAGAAAAGCAAGAGGATAATTGTATTTTTATTAATTAATAGTTAAAAATGCTGTTTTTAATGTAATACCAAAGACAGTAATATACATTAATTGTATATTTATTTAGCAAGTAATAAAATTATTTATATTGCAAGTAACTTATATGCTAATTTTTGTATTTATAGTAATATTTTTGATATGTTTGTTTTAAATTCTATTTTTGTAATATAATAGGGTTTGAAGGAAATTAAGATAATTGTATATTATCCTATACAAAATAAATTTGTTCCTTAATGAGAATATATTTTGTATTATGCTTGTTTTTTATTTTTTAATAACTTTTATATTGCAGTGAAAAAAGGTGGGTAAATTGTGAATGAGAATAAGTTTAATGAAATACTTCAAGAGTTAAGTGAATGTCGAGAAGATGAACGAAACTCACAAAATCAAATGCTTCAAACAATTGCTACTGCTGCTTCTGCGTTAACACTTATACTAGGGGTATCTATTTTTGGTAGTGATGAAATTATACAGCAATCCTATCCACTTAAATTAAGTTTATATTTATTAAGTTTTATAGTATTGTTGGCTGCTATTTCATATATTGTATATCTTGGAATTGAAAATGTATTAAGATTTCATTACATAAGATATCTAGAAGATAATATATCATCAATATCAGATAAAGAACCAACTACCATACATTGGATAAACTTCAATTCAGCAGTAAATACAAAAAATATTAAACACATATTTAATTCATTTTATACTTTAATTTCATATTTTTCTTATTTTTTATCAACACTATTTGTTATATTATTTTGTTTAGGTTTAATAGTTGTTCAATACTATGTGTTTGAATTTGAAAAAAATATATTAATTATCATGCCATTTGTACTTATATTTATTGCCTTTTTTATCTTTATTGGTATTTCAATTAAATCAAAAGATATGTTTCAATTTTCTTATGATTTTTCTATGAAAAAACAAAAAGAAAGATTATTTAGAAGTAAGCTAAATTTAAATGATGTGAATAAGAAAAGTAACATAACGAAGCTTTTTATAAAAGGAATAATTTATTTCTTATATCCCAAAACTAAAGATTTTCAAAAAATAATGTTTGTTTTAGGTGGATATATTTTAGGTATAATTCTTGTTTATAAACCTATAAACTATTTTAATGTCTTATACATTCACTTTAAAAAGATTCTACTTGTATTATTAATAATTGAAGTTTTAATTTATCAAGTAAGGTATCAATTTAATGATATAAGAGGACTTAAAGAAGATATAGAAATCATGAAATTAATGAATAAGACAAATAAATATCTAACATTATGCAAAAATAAAACAGTGAGTGTTGTTTTATCATTTTCATTTATATTTATTAAAGTAATATTAGCTTTTTATCTTACCTTTAAATTTGGAGGTTCAATGACTACACCACTTTTATGGTGCATGTCTCTTATAATTTTAACAACAGTTTTATATGAAGTTGCAAGAACTGTAAAATGCGATATAGCAATTTTTATTCTAGTAACTTGTGGATATCCTCTTAGATTACTTACAGGTCTTTGGTGTGTAATACCAAATTTGTTTAAGTTAGGAATACAATCTAACGGGTTAAATATTCCACCTTCACAAATTATTATATATTTAATTTCTATTGCTGCACTAGGTGGTTTTTCAGCAACAATACCTTGGGTATATGAAGCTTTTTATCAGAAAAAATGTGCAAATCGTATTGTTAAACATCACTATGTGTATTTATTTAAAAGTTTTGAAGCGCGATATAATCAATATATTATTGCTAATAATAAAAAATTTTATCCGTTACTTGAAAAAGGAAAATTAAGCGACTGTTGGAATTTATATTTTTTGGTGTCAGTTGTTTTTCTTTCATTTAATATTATAATGCTAAATTCTTATAGTTTTGATTTTGTATTGCTAGAATTTATAAACTTTTTATTATTCATAAAACTTTGTTGCAGTTCATATAGAATAGTAACTTTTACCTTAATAATGTCCATGATATTTATATCAGTTAAAATTTTTCTGATAATATTATTTTGTAGTTCATTAAATAAATATATTTCTATTGGTTTCTGTGCTCATCAACTTATTTTCACATTTGTGTATTATTGGCTACGATGTCGATTTGATCCTTCTTTTGACTTTTTTAATTTGCTATTTTCTTTATTAATTGGATCAGATACTTTAAAATTGCTGAAAAAAGAAAAAATTAAGTGATGGCTTATTTAAAATGAGGTATAAAATCAAGAAAAATTAATGTCATCTATTTTATAGTCACAAGACATCATGCACTGACAAAATAGATGACAGTGCCGTAAAGCCCGTATGTACGGGCTTTTTTCGTGTTTTGAGGGCGAAAAAAAGAGATAAAAAACTATAGATGCTTTTGGGCGATTTTGGGCAACTAGAGGGATTCAAACCGATACAAAAGAAAATAAAAAGAAAATGGAAGCAGATTTGAGAAAGAAAAACTCAAGTCTGCCTTTTTTGTATATAGAAAAAATAAAGCCGTTTTTGTTGCTTATTCACAAGAGGAAAAGCAAAATCAATTTAAAGTGGCAGTTGAACTTGGAAGCTGTCACACATGACTGCGGCGATGAACGATGTTGATGAAGAAACACTGAAAAGTCTTCATGTGATGTGTGTTACGGAGGTCAGGAAAATCAATGGAATCATTGATTACGAAGATGCTGTGGAGTATCAAAGAGAATAGAAGCTGAGGGTTTTATCACAGACTTTACTTCTACGCAAGTATGTGATAAAATGTTATTAAAAAAGAGGTGTTGTAAATGAAAATCAGATATATACATGAACCAACTGATCTGCAATGCGGACAAGCTGTACTTGCGATGGCACTTAATAAAACTGTCGATGAAATTATTGAATATCTTGGTAATGACCGAGAAACAATTTTGAAAGAAATGAAAATGACATTCAGAAAATTTGGAATGAAGATATCTGATGAAAGATGTTCTGTAATTTATAAAAATGATCTTCCTGAAATGTGCCTGCTTAGTCTTGAAACGCCAAGGTGCTGGCATTGGTCGCTTTTTTATGATGGGACATTTTATGATCCGGAACATGGCATAATGACTGACTTTCCCGAATCTAATAGGCGTTATTACTGGAAATTATCTTGGAGGTGATCATGTGCCGAAAATTATTGTCACGAGCCGCTGGCTCCAAGAAAAATCTTGCGAATTATGTTAAGTATGTCGCAACCCGTGAGAGATCGGTGACGGTGATTTGTCTGCGGAGCAAGGTAATGAATATGCTCAGAATATTCTGGACAATATGGAGCAGTTTGAACATCAAATGCTTGCAAATACCTTGTTCAGTTTGTTTATAAATCTTAGTTGTTGTATTGAAGATGACTATCATCACAAATTTCAATCTGGCAGAAAAATGATTGACAGTAAGTTGCGTAGAATGATTTATGAAAAGAAGCAATCGCTTGGTATTAAGCAAGAGCAAGTTCAAACTCAGGAATATTAAAAAAATCGGCATATCGGATTTGGATAAAATTCGGTACGCTTTTGGCGGAATTGACGAAAACTAAAACGTCTTCTTCATGTTCTATTATATCACATTTTTTACAGGAGAATAATTATGATAAAGCTCACCGGTATAAATAAAAAATTCGGTTCTGAGATTTGTCTTGAAAATATAGATCTTGAAATATCAGACAGCACTTTTACAGCATTAACAGGAAAAAGCGGCAGCGGAAAAACAACACTTCTGAAGATAATAGGCGGACTGGAATCACCCACAAGCGGAACAGTCGCGTATGACGGCGTTTTCATAAACGAAATGAGTGAGGAAAGAAGCAGTTTTTTTCGCAATAATAACCTTGGCTTTATTTTTCAGGATTATTTTCTTGAGGAAAATTATACTGTTTTTGAAAATGTTTCTATCCCTCTTGTTATTTCCGGAGTTCCAAAGAAAAAAATACAGCTGCTTGCTGAAAAGCAGCTTGAAGCAGTAGATATGCTGTCAAAAAGGAATTCACTTATAAAAAAACTTTCGGGTGGAGAAAAGCAGCGAACAGCAATAGCGAGAGCAATGATCAATGATCCTGCAGTCATACTTGCAGATGAGCCCTGCGGAAATCTTGATAGTGAAAACAGCAAAAATATTATGAGAATACTGAGAAATGCGGTAAACAACGGAAAGACGGTCATTCTTGTTACTCATGATAATGAGGATGCGCTGAAAACTGACAGAATAATAAAAATATGTGATGGGAGAATAACCGAAGATGCTGTTTTATGACCAAATTATGCTGACAGCAAGGGAAATGCGTATTCAAAAAAATTTGCTGATCGTATTTACTCTTATCAATATTCTTTTTTCTGTTATTGGTACTATTACGATGCAGTCTGCACTTTCAGCCGATGATATTTTGTCAAAACATATTGATATCCGTTATCCAGACGGAGAAATTGTTGAACTAAAAAACGCAGAATATACGCAAAGGGAAGATTTGCTCGACATTGGATTCAGTGATATCACCATAAGCTGCAACGGTGAGAAATGTGATAGATAAAAGCGAAACATATAGAATATTTGCCGTATCATCAGCTTCCGAAGCTTAAATTTATAAGCGGCAGCCCTTTTGATAAAAAAAGTGAAAACAAACCGTGCATTTTGATATCAGAAGAAATATCAGAAAAATACGGCTTGAAAACAGGCAGTGAAATAACATTTGAAGGCTATACAAAGAATACCGTTCCGTTTTCAGTGTTCGGCATATATGATAAAGATGATGATACGCCCGACATAATAGTAAATTTTGCTCCTTACATAAAAGAGATCGATCTGATAGGAGTTTATTCCGGCTACGGTATGTATGGAAGGATAAACAAAATTTCCGATGAAGTATACATAAAAGAAAAATGTGAAAAGCTTGGCATATATTATACTTCCTGTGCCGAAAACTGGTTTGGTTCACGCAGACTTATGATAATTCTCATGTGGACAGTTTTTTTGGTCGTTGCTGTCCTGTACATTATTTCGCAGGTATACTTTGAAATGCAGATATTTGAAAACAGAGAAGGGTTTGTACAGATTTGCAAAATTCTTGGTATGAAAAAGTAAGATATCAGCAGGATTTTCATAAGAGTGTGCTTATCGTGCATTTTTGCTGTCCTGATACTATCAATACCTGTAATATGTTTTATTGGATACTTGGAGAATATATCAGTTCATGCTGTCACAGGAATAAGTGTTTTTAGTTTTGATTATTCGCTTATTTTTTTAGTTACAATACTTGTTGCAAATACAATTTTAACTGGCGCTTTAATGAGGTCAAGAAAATATGAATAACGCATTTTATAAAAGAGAAACCTTTTTGAGCATTAAAAGGTACAAGCTGATGTCATTAAAAATGTTCGTACTGTGTTTTATATGTGCATTGATAAAGACATTCACATTTTCATTCGGTATGTCATTAAAACATGATATGGGTGAAATAATCGACAATAAAATGTCATTGTGCAAAAATACAGTGATACTCGATGGAAATTCAGCAGAAAAAATAATAAGCAGTCTTAACGAAGAGTATATGCTCACAAGTGAACTTAGCAATGGAGAATTTTACGGAAAAAGCATAGATGATCTCAGTATAGAATACGAGGGGCATAACTATAAAGGCATAAATGACTATACATATGATTTTAGTATTACCGACATGATAATCGAAGATATGTGTAGTGTAGATTTCAAAGTGAGTACAATATCCGCAGAAAGCACTCTTTTTTCAAAAGGCGATTCTGAGGAATTAAAATCGTCTCCTAAGCTTATGGGAAGTTTACCTAAGCAAAAGAAGGAAATATATGAATAACTGTATAATGAAGGATTATACAGTTCCGGCGAAAAAAATGGTATCCTTGTTGGTAAAATGAAGGTGAGAGTATGCCGACAGTAACGGTAATACAGTCGACAATGGCAGAAGAAAAAAATACAATGCTTCGCTGTGCAGCATATGCAAAGCGGCAAATATAAAATTTTACGAAACGGAGGTTTGATTTATGGCAAAGAAAAGAAACAAGGTGAAATTTGGTTTGTCCAATGTGCACTGGGCAAAGATTATCCAATGGGGCGAAGATTCTGATGGAAACAAGGCGGTACCGGCATATGGCGAATCAGTAAGCCTTCCTGGTGCAGTTTCATTGTCTATTGATGCCAACGGCGGCAACGAAAATTTCTATGCCGACAATGGTGTATACTATGTCATCAATAACAATTCCGGAGAAGATTCTACTGAGGTTAAGACAGAATCCTTGTCTCTGACAGCGGCTGCACTCCCGACAGGCTTGGTGAAGGCGAAAACCTGTGAAGAAACAG